>JAEEGJ010019430.1_pt1 | contig 14959 bp, 8 predicted proteins | sample 8958761 | NCBI WGS metagenome assembly JAEEGJ01 (sample SAMN16246546, study PRJNA631951) | gut metagenome | biome: gut microbiome; feature: rumen; material: RS-attached | host: Bos | place: Iran: Karaj | collected 2018-10 | reverse complement strand
GTGGCCCTCGTCCATGGGCCAGAAGTTGGCCAGTCCATAGACGTAGCCGTCCTTGGCATTATACTTCTCCTCGTTGGCTTTCGACAGGTCGCGGCAGTAGTTGTAGAGTCCCAGCGAGTGGATGTCGGCCTCCACGGGGCCGAGGTACAGGCGGTTGTCCGAGAGGTAGTGTACGGCCTGCACGTTCTCCATCGTCACCGGCCGGTTGCTGAACAGGTCGATGTTATCCTTGTCCTGCAGGGCCAGCATGTTGAACACCTTCTTCTCCGTGTCGTAGTTCAGGGCGAAGAACGTCCACTTGTCCTTCGGCACGGCGGCGTCGCTGCGGTAGGTGTTGTTGCTCATCGTCACGGTGACGTAGCCGTCGTCGCCGATGCTCAGGGCGAAGTTGTCGGTCTTCTCGCCCAGGTGCAGGATGGTGCCCGCCTCGTGCCAGTTCAGCCAGAAGTCCATGGCGAAGCTGCTTGTCAGGAACACGGGGTTCACCGTGCGCGGCATCATCTCCTCGAAGGGCACCAGCTGGTAGGCCACGTCGTGGTCTACCTCGCTGCTGTTCAGCTTCGCCGTGACGACGACGTTGTCGCCGCCCACGTAGCCCGGCACGATGTCCTCGTTGAACTCGATGGCCAGCTGGTCGCCGATGCCAAGTATGCCGTTGGCGGGCGAGGGAGTGTAGAGCGGACGCGGCTTGGTCGTATCCTTGACAACCTGCGTCACTTCGCTGAACACCTGCACCTCTTCATTGCCGTAAGGGGTGGTGGTGAAGGCGCGGAACTCATACGTGCCTTCCGGATAACTCAGTTCGCTCGACATATTCTCTGCAAAATAGATGTCGCCCGACTTAGGCAGCGAACTGAAACTCGTGCTCGTGGAGTCAGCGATGTTCGTTACCCACGTATGGAGCGTTGTCCACTGCGTGTTACCCGCGAAGCGGTACTGGATACCGATGTTCTTGAGGTTCTTGAACTGGCGGTTGAAGCCCTTCAGTTTCATCTCCAACTTGGTACTGTCCGTATTGCAGTTCACCACCGGCTCGGTGATGGCCAGCTCTATGGGCGACGACGACGGTTTGAAATAGACACTCAGTTTGGCGATGTCATAAATCTTGGTGGGCTGGTAGGCAGAGGTGAACCAGAGTTCAACGTTCTCATAGTCGAGCACGCTCTGGTCGGTCTGCCGAACGGTGATGACCTTCTTCACCGTCTCGCCGGCGGGGATAAATACGCCTCGCCCGTTGACAGGCACACCGTCCATCAGTATCTCCAAGCCATGCTGGTTGGAACGTTCCGCGATGGAGAGGTTGTAGGTGAAGTCCTTGCCCTGGTTGGTGGTGGTGTTGTTGGTCAGGTGGAGGGTGAACTGCCCGAATTCGCCGCTGGGTACATCGGTCAGTACGGCGTTCTTAGCGGCAACAACACCATCGGTGCTAATCTGGATGTCAGGTTGCTCCATCTGCACCGTGCCGTTCGAGAGCTGGTACGGAGTGCCATCGTCCTTCATATAGTACTTGGTGTACTCCGGTCCCTCGTAGGGGTTGTAGCTCTGTCCGCCGAAGAGACTGAAGAAATTACTCCAACCGGCCCTAGACTTATAGATATCGACGGAGAAGTCGGTGTCGCGGTTGCCGTCGTCAAACACATAGTCGAACTCAGCAAATCTCTTTTCGTTCTCGTCATAGTCGCTCCATACCTCATTGCGTGACCAGCCGTTTTCCGTATCAACGCCGAATTGTGTCTTGTACTGTAAACCGGCACCAGCGTTTTTCAGCGTGGCTCCGAATTTGACGACACCTCCCAGCTTGTGCGTGTAGGTGTGCGTGGTTACATCCGTAGTATCGTTACGGTCAGAGTGGACGTATTGTGTTCCTCCGTCGAATGAGATGTTCTCTTTCCAGTAGAGTGCACGCATCTCCATGCTTTTCACCTTGTCCTCTTCATTGAGTCTCAGGGCCTTCTTCCAGGTGACAATCTGGTCGTTGCACCAAGCCACTTCATCTTCGGCTGCATATTGCTTCTTGTCCTCATCCCAGGACTTCGGAACTTTCTGCAGGTATGTACCGTCCTGGCCGTAGTTCTCTTTGTCCTTTTTGAGCCATGTGGCATAGACCACTTCGTTGCCGTTGTTCACCCATGCCTCAGCTTCTTCCTTTGTGTCGAAATGCTGTGTCAGATAGCTGTTGCGTGACTGTTCCCATTTCGGTATCATGACGTTCTCCAGTTCGTATGCGGTGTACATGAACTTGGTCTTTACGCTGTCGCCAAAACTCACAGCCACATCGTCTTTCAGTTCGAAAGGCGCACTCTCGTTCTCGCGGAAGAAGCCCACCTTGCGGCATGTGCCTAAGAGCAGGTTCTTCGAGTATCCGATAAACACATCGCCGGGCGAGCCCGCATAAACAGGGTTTGAGCTTGTGGACACTTCATCCGTGGCTGTGATAGCCCATGTCTCTTCGTGTGTAGAGCCTCTGTTCCATTCGTACTTGGCACCGAATCCGACGTCAGTGGTATTGTCAATATCGGTTTGCTGGGTCCATACACCTATGCCTGCGCCGATATAAATCAACATACCTACATTGGCTTCAAAAGAAATCTTTTCCGTTCCATAGCCTCCATTGGCAGTGGTTCTTACCTTCGTTTCCACCGTGCCTTTTTTCCATACGGTTTTCGACTTGGAGCCCGGCGGGTCGCGCAGCACCATCAGCAGTTGGTCGTAACCTTTTGTCACAAAATTGTTGCCCATGGGCAGACTACCCACCACGATGGCATCAAGGCTTGCGGGGGAGTAGGTACGTTTGTTGCGCTCCAATGTTACGCCGAGGCGACGCGTATAGGGGGCTGTGACGTTCGGAGCACCCGCCGTCCACTTGAAGGTGTACCTGCCCAGCGAGTCGAGTTCCAGCTGGTTGCGTTTCAGGTCATGGACCTGTCCGGGCGTGTAGCCACTGTTGGGGTCGTCCACTACGCAGATGATGTCTTGCTCACTGCTCATCTCGTTGCTGATGGTCAGCACTTGTCCGTTCATGGGGATGGTGTCCGCCACGGCCTTGCCCGTGTCCTTGTTGATATAGACTTCATAGCCGAATACGGAGGTCTGGTATTCTTTGTCCATCTCGTAAATGGGGTAGCCAAAACGGTAGCTAATGCTGTCGTTGCTCTTTTTGCTCCAAATATCACTGATGGTGAACTTGCCCAGTTCGTCCTCACCCTCATATTTGTCTATTCCGAAGACGCCCTTTTCGCTCTTCGGCTGACTGATATCTACTTGTGGCGTGGCAAAATAGGTCTTCACCATTTTCGTATGGTATTTGTAGTAGTTCCACACCGAGTCGCCCTGCTCCGTCGCTATTTTCAGCGAGTCGGAATTTTCCATAATGACGTTCGTCAGGTCTATCTGCGGCAGGGTGGTGAACTCCACGCTGCGGTTCTTGTCGATACTGATAGACTTGGTGATGTATTTCAGCGGCGGCAATTTGACAGCGAATTCGCCTGTCAGGCTGTCGGTAGTGATTTTGATGTAGTGGGTGTCGCTTCCTTCGTGGCCTGTCCACGCCCTGCTGTTGATATTGACGGTGTCGCCCGTCCAGATACGGTCTGTCGCTGCGGGCGTCTTATGGTCCTTGTCCAGACAGTTGAACGACCGGCTGTCGTTGTTCAGTTTCAGTGTGATGGTAGCCACGCCGATGTTGTTCTTCGACGCGCCGAAGCCCACGGCAAGTGTATCGTTGCGCACACCGCCGCCCACGCGGCCTACGAAGTTCACAAGTGTAGAGTCGGCGAAGTCGTATGATACAGGAGCATTGAAGGTATGCGTTTTCGTCGTTGGGTAGCGTCCCCCTGCCACCATGACGTGATTCTTCAGTTTGGCTTCCACATAGTGCTCACCGATAGGCACGGAAATGTTGTAGTAGCCATTGGCGTCTGTCTGCTGCACTTCGCCGTTAGTGGTCAGCAGTTCGCCATCCACATAGAGTTGTATGCCTTCGGCGGGGATGTTCGTACCCGCATAATAGACGTGTCCATGCATAGAGAAACTCGACACGTCCTCGAAGTCGATGTTGTTGGCCGTGAGCGAAGTGGGGCTGACGAACATCGTGCGCGCAGTGGGGCTGAAGCGGTGGACGCCTAACATCGGCGATATTTCGTAGTTCGTGCCGCCCTGCTGGAACGGAATGCCGCGGATGATATAGTTGCCCTTCTTGTCGGTCTCGCCGTATAGTTCGAGGTGCTGGGGCACAGCAGCGGAAGGCACGGCGTTCACACCCACTTCGGGGTGGTTCTGCTGGTAGATGCCGTCCTGACGCGCCACGTCGAAAGCATATTTCTGCACTTTTATACCCTCGTCTAAGGGCCAGTAGAGAATCATGCCGTCTTCCGTGCCGCCGAGGATACGGGTGTAGTTACTTTCTATCTCCTTGCGCGTGAGGGCTCTGGTCCACAGACGGATGTCGTCTGCATTACCCGAGAAAGCCTTGCCGGCCAGACGGTTGGAACCGCCGACGCTGAAGGTCAGCGCACCTGCGGCTGGGCAGGCCGTCCAAGCACTGTTGGCTACCAGCATGCTGTCGCACTGCAGCGTGTCCGTGCCGGTATAGAAACGCCACTTGCCCTTGCTATAGGTAGCGGCTATGTGCGTGAAGTCGGTAGTAGAGAACGTCAGCGACGGGAACTCGGTAAGCGTCTTGCCGCCGTTTGAGTTGTCGATGGCGTAGAGGTGGAACACGCCGTTGCTCTTCTTGACACCCAGCTCTATGGCGTTCTTGAGTTGCAGCAGTTGCTGCTGGTCGGCGCCGGAAACGAACGGTTGTGCCCACAATTGGAGGGTCAGCTCCTTGCCTCCGTTGAGCGCACCGGCGTATTTTGCCGAGTCTGCCGTCCACTGCAAGCCTTTTCCCTCATCGTTAATATAGCGCGAGAGGAACTGCGGCTGGCTGTTCTGCGCGTCGGAAGATGCCTTGAAAAGTTTCACTTTAGCGCCCTGTACCGCCGTGCCTGTGCCGTAGGAGACATGTCCGGTAATCGTACCTTTCGCCTGTGAGAAGCCCGCCGCGATGACTTCGTCGGTCTGTACCAACTGGTTGTCACATTCCGCACCGTACGCCTGCACGGAGTACTCATAGTAGGAACCAGCCAGCGGACGGTTGTCAATATAGGTGTACTCTGATGCCGTGCCGTGTATCTCGTCGGTCAGCAGCGTCCACTCCGTCTCGCCGATGGGCCTGCGCTGCACGCGGTAGTAGATATCGTGCTCTGTATCGGGACGCTTGACTTTCCATTTCACAATCACCGTGCTTTCCTCCGTACCCTTCGAAGCCGTCACCTCGCTGATGGAACTGCCGGTCGGCAGGTTGGCACTGGCAATATTGGAATAGACCTCGCGACCGCCCACGGTGGTGCGCACCCGGTACTCAATCAGGTCGCACACCGTACCTGTAGTGATAAATTCGGCTTCCGTCTTTTCAGGGTCAATGCTGATGGTCTCGTTCAGCGTGCGCCATGTGTAGTTGGTATTGGCGGGGCGATGGTCGATATGCCACGTCAGACCTGTCACGGGGACGCTATACTCCCACTTCAGGCGCACGCCATCCTCATAACTCTTGTCCTGTGTCAGCATTATGGGCACTTTTAACGTGGTGGCTACAGTGTCCTCTTCCCACAAGTCGGTCTCGTTGTGCGTCCGCTGGTAGCCTGGCAGTTTGGTCAGCTTGTTCTTGTATTTGCTCTCCAGGATGTCAGGCAGGAAGATGACGCGATAGACGTACTGCTTTTCGTAGTCGATGTTCTTTTCATCGGTTATCTGTAGAGTCTCGTTGTCGCTGCTGAGCTCGCCTACATTGGTGTAGTCGGAAGCCGAGCCGCCTTCCTCGTAGCGCACGACATACCATTTGCCGTCCTCGCGGCACGCCACATCCTTCTCGTTGGTGCCGTCGAAGCCCTTGGCACTGTTCTGCTTCGTCCACTTCACTACCACTTTTTTGTTCCACTGGTCAAACTCCGTCGTCACCGTCACTGGCCGCGTAAAGGGCTTAATGAGAATATCGTTGACATACGGCTGGTCGAGATAAAGGTTGCTGGTGCCGCGTCGGGCGAGGTCACCGCCCACATTGATGCGCTGACCGCCACGGTAGCGCAGATAGACAGGCACGGTGTAGGCGTAGTCAGCCTTTTCCATCTTCGGGGTCTCCGGCCAGTAGTCAAACGTGATGTCCATCTTACTATCCGCCTTCTTGGTGCAGGTTATATTGTTCTGCGCCGTGCTGAACGACTTGTCTTTGCTCTGACGGCCGTTCTTGTAATAGTACCAGTAGATGTCGTAGTACTGCGACAGGTAGATGTCCTTGTCGCGCTTGTCGGGCGCGTTTTCCGCCTTGAAGCCTAACTGCCCGTCCTCGTTCCATTCGATTTTGAGTTTGGGCATCGGGCTGTCCTCCTTGAGTGCCGTGCAGTCGATGTTCTTCTCATACTGCACCCAGCCCAAGTCGTTGTAGTAGCCAGGCCGAACGGCTGCAATGCGCTCTTTCATCACGATACGCTTCACGCCGTCCACAAAGGCTTGCGACGAAGGCATATATTGTATTTTTATGTTCCAATAGTGCTCGCCAGAGTGGGCTATACCGTTAATGAGGTCATAGATATCGGACACATAGATATAGCCCCATGTATTGTCAGTGATTTGGTAGGGAACTTCAGTTATTTTATCATAATTCTTCTCCCAATGCGCAATCTGATGAGACTGATCATCGGCAGTCACTACATAAATGTCCCCATAAAACCCCCTGTTTTTTAAATCAGAGTTGTTAGCAAACATAACACTATATTCATAGTGTGTTGCCAGTTCGAAGTCCCAATAGAACTGGTCGTTAGTGACATCAAAGGCTTTTTTCGTCTTGAAATAGCCACGATCCCACCATTTATTTTCTCCAAGATACGCCGAAACTTCTCCCGTGTAGTGGACATTTCCCCCACCGCCATCGGTGATTGTCTTGTCCCATACGTAGCCATCGCCAGTCCACTGCACGCCGGAGGAATCCGCCCACGCCGGACTTACCCCGCCCATGAGCAGCATGAGCAGGAGCATCACTACTTGCAGCCCGAACGCTCCGCGTCCCAGCCGCCAGAATCCTTGTCGTTGCCTTGTCTTCATATTGTCTTTATCTTTTTTTGTTTATTGCTTGGTAAGTTTCAGCCCCGTGGCCTCCACGTACTCACCCTCGGTGAGCGTGGCCTTTGCGGTGCCGCGTGTCGGTTCTATTTTTGAAACTATTAATCAGAATCAACCCTCCAATTCTCAATCTTGAGTCCTGGTATCCGCTCGAAATGTCTTACATTGTCAGTAACCACCGTCAAACCTTCAGCAAGTGCATGACCACCGATAAGCATATCGAACTCATCAATGAGTTCCCCTTTTTGTTGAAGATTGGCTTTGATTTGCCCGTATCCATTAGCCTCTTCAGGCAGAGGCAACACCATGAAACGTTTTCGCAACATATTTATACGCACCATCTCTTGGTCGAAATATATCTGTTTGCTATATTTTGCCTTGTAAGCACCATAGTAAAGTTCCTGCAGCGACACTACAGACATACAGCACCGGTCGAAACCTGCATGTAGGATGCGGTTGATGACTGAGCGGTTGCCATGAACAAACTCTATCAAGATGTTTGTGTCCAGCAGATATTGCTTATTCTCCATCGTGCAGTGGCTTTAGGTTACGTTCTTCAAAATGGTGACTCTCACGTATCATCTGCTTGGCTTCGTCGGCAGTCATTGGATTGTCGTAGGGCGTTGCCAGAAACTGACGCACAAACTCTTCATCAGCAGTGAAATGCTGTTCTTCATCCTGCATCGTATCGACAAGATACGCTACAACTGTTAGTTTCTGTTCGCGAGTCATTCCTTTCATTAACCCCATATATGGTGCCATTGGGGTTGACATCATCTTTAAAATTGTTGTCATCGTCCTAATGTTTAAATATTATACCGTGTGCAAATTTACAAATTATTTCGGAATTTCCTTGCATCAGAGGCAAAAAATGCATTATTCATTTTGCGTCAGTTTCAGCCCTGTGGCAACGACGTATTCACCCTCGATGAGCTTTGCCTTTGCGGTGCCGCTATAGGTGTTGCCGCTGCCGTCGCTGACGGTGAAGCGGAAGGTGCGCTGCGCGCTGGTGGGCAGCAGGGCGACATAGACTGCCGCCTGCGCCGTCGGACAGTTGATGGTGAGTGGTCCGCTGCTTTCGTTGCCGGTAGCATGGACATCGTCTTGCGCCGTGTTTACACCGATGCTGACAGTTGCTGTCTGTGGATATTTGCCGGCATCACTGTTGCTGCCGCCATAGCTGATGCTGAGCGACTTGATGGGGATGACAGCCCCGCCGTCCTTGTTGACGAACGAGAACTTGCACACCGTGAGCAGGCTCTTCATCTTCGGCATCGTGGCATCGGCGGTAGCATCGGTCACGGAGTTGACCAGTGCCTTGCCATAGACATAGTGGAAGTTGGTGGCGAGCCCGCTCAGTGTGCCGTCCTGACCGCTGAGCGCAATGGTGTATTGGCTGTTGGTGGTGAATGTCGTGGCGGGATAGACCACGGCGAGGTAGTCGCCCGCGCTGCACGTCACGTTGCCCGTGAACTGCGAGGTGGCGGCGGTGGTCGTAGCCGTCAAGTTGCCAGAAACAGGTACACCTTCTTCACCATTATACTGCATCCTGCTCAGGTTGCAGTACGTCAGGGCGTCGCCCGCCGTCCACTTGGCGGTGAGGCCGTCGTCCTCGGTAAGCGAGGCACGTGTCAGTGCCTGGCGAGCCTCCGCCGCACCGTCGTCCGCCTCCGTGATGGTGAGGCGGCGCACCTTCACGCCGTCGTCAGCCGTCTGCGGCGCGTTGTCGTTTGTGGCCGTGTCGTCATCACCCGAACAGGCCGTCAGCCCGGCCAGCATCATGCCGCCGAGCACAAAAAGCATCAGAAATTGTTCCTTCGTTCTCATCATGGATTAACGTTTTCGTTGTTTTTATACTTGCTTCAGTCATTGTCCCAGATGCCGCGGCTCTGTGGGGCGTTGCTGCTGCCGCCTTCGTCCTGGCTAAAGCCGCCACTCGACTTGCCGTAGCCGGAAATCTCGCCGCTCACCGTGAGCAGCTGCTGCCGTGCGTGGAGGGCAACCACCCTCGCCGTCGGTTTCGTGTATGCTTTCTTCATTGTAGTAACTGTTTTTTGAATGATATAAAATTTGCAAACCGTTGAAAAAAAAACAAACAGGCTTCCCATACATTTCTGCAAGGAAAGCCTTATATTATTATGCGCGTATGCCCGCAATTTTAATAATGTATAATTGGCTGTTAGTAACTGAGAGAGTAGCAAAAATATTGGAATGACCAAAAGAATCGGTCACTCTTTTCGCTCCGTTGGCATTATTTAACCTCTCTCTGTGGGGCATAGCGTAGGGGGTGTTGGTTATGTGAAATCAGTCGGCAATCTCCATCATGTCGAAGTACAACAGTCGGGTATGCTCATCCTCGTCCTTCTTCGTCAGGTGGAGAAACCCATTCTTCGAAGTCGGTCAACTCGTAGTCAGGAGTCAAGCGAACAAGAATCATGAATCAGATGCAAACATTGATGTATTTCTTTGCTTCTGCCACTCGTGCCTCAAACTTGCGGCGGTTCTCAGCCCGTTGCTCCTTGCTCATGTGCTCTACCTCCAGCCTTCGCATCTCGAAGTTGAAGGCATCCTCGCCCTTCAATACGGGGGTTTCTCTGATAGGTCTTGCCATAATAATGCGCATTAAGATGAATATTCGGTGCAAAGATACAAAAAATATTGTAATTATGCTCCGATACGGAAGAAAATCTTCTTAAAAGGACGCATTTTGAGGTACTTATGCCTCATCAGTCTGTCATAATGCCCCCTTATCTACACGTTTATGAAAGTTAAATACGTTAAATCTGCCCTCACAAGCCAAGGTAGAAAACACACAGGACCACTTTTCTTCCGTTTAACTGGCAAATTGCTGACAATCAGCACTTAGTAACAATTTGGCTACGGTCATTCTTGATAGTAACTATATAGTTTCCGTGAAATCCTCTATAAGTAATATTTTTGGTGAACAGGTGAAAAAATATGTTTTGGGAGATTGTATTTCCGGAATTGGAGACGATGCCTTCCGTGGTTGCAAAAGCCTAACATCTATCTCCATTCCCAATAGTGTGACCAGTATCGGAGCCGCAGCTTTCTGTAGTTGCAGTGGTCTTTCCTCCATCTCCATCCCTGAAAGTGTTGTTGTTATTGGTGAGAGTGCTTTCTCGGGTTGTTATGGCCTAAAAAAAGTTATTGTGAATGATATAGCAGGATGGTGTGGTATCGAGTTCGGTGATTATCTTTCAAATCCAACATTTTACACACGCAATATCTTCAGTGATGAGAATACAATAATCACAAATCTCGTTGTTCCCGAGGGAGTGACTAGTATCGGAGCCTATGCCTTCCAAGACTGCAGTTCCCTAAAATCTATTATAATCCCAGAAAGCGTATCAAATATTGGTGCGTATGCATTTCAGAATTGTGAAAGGCTTGCAGATATTTATGTGGCTTCTTCTGAACCTGTAGATTGTGATGGCATTAATACATTTGAATCTATTAATGGTGGTATAGTTAGAGATAAATATGATGTCTATAACTATGCTGTTCTTCATGTGCCAATGGGATCAAAAGAGAATTATGCTGCAGCTTATGAATGGAGGTACTTCTCCAAGATAAAAGAGGACATGGAAATCAATGGGAAGGTGTTCTATACTACTCTTTCTGTAAATCAGGCAGGAGAAGGATATGTCAAACATTATGTTAAGGCTGACGAACCATATACCATATTCATAGGTTCTGATGAAGGCTTGCGAATTAATACCGTTATGTTTAATGGAGATGATGTAACAGACAAACTTGTAGATGGTTATTATACTACGCCCAACATAACCCATCCCTCAAAAATTTCCATTTCTTTTGAGCAAACGATAGATGATGTTAAAGGCTTTGCAATGGAAAATAACCTTCATGTTTATGGAAATGATGGTTCTCTGTTTGTGTCGGGCATAACCAATCCACAAAGGTTGTCTGTTTATTCGCTGAACGGAGCTCTCATAGAAACGCAAGAACTGGGGTGACACGGGGACAGGTACATAACACATACTCTGTTGGCGTAAGACAGAGTAGTAGCCTTTTTCCCCATTAACAGAAGAGTTCAAAACGAGGCAAAAAATCCATGAAGCTAGAATACTGATCGTTTGCACGCTTCAAACTCCTCGAATTCAGCGTGTAAACGATGAGTTTGGAGGCTGAATTCTTTTTAGCTTGTTTTTGGACAATAATCAACTTAAATAATTTATTTTGTAAGTTGAATTATCCCTTTATTTTAATATTTGTGGGTGTAATAATGGAAATAATTCGGGAATTATTCCCGTATAATGGGAATTATTCCTTATCTTTGCATCGGAAATACTAATATATAATGCAAATAACATTTGACGACAAGGATTTGGAGGAGCTGATAACTACGGGGCGCAATAGTAAATACAAGAAGTATACTCGTAATGCGAAGTTCATGAATGCTTTGGCTACTGCATATAACTACTTGCGAATGTCGGATTGTACTAATGACCTTCGTTCAATCTCCTTCCTCCATTATGAACAATTGGCTGGAACCAATGGCTTGAGTTCAATACGTGTTGTCAATGGCATGGTAGAGCGCATTATTTTCCGCGAATTTGATGGCGGAATCAGAATAACAGTATTAAGTTTAGATGATAAGCACTATGGCAACAAAAAATGAAAATCTAAGACCTTTTATGGCTATTCATCCTGGAATGATGATAAAGCCTGAACTTGAAGAGCGTGGAATAAGTCAGAAAGAATTCTCTAAGATGCTGGGTATTCAGGCATCTCATTTGAGCGAGGTACTTAATGGTAAGCGTTCACTTTCTGCAGAACTTGCCCTGAAGATTGAGAATGCCATTGGTATTCCAGCAAAGATTCTGGTTTCAGCTCAGGCTCAGTATGACCTTGAGGCAACAAACACAGAAACGACGGATAATCAACACGAAACGGTTTCTGTAACCATTCCCGTTCGTGACCGTAACCTGCTGCGCGAGATTGTGCACAGATTTGGGTGGGCTTGTATGCTCTAAACTAAATTATTTTGTGACAAGCATAAATGGGGTATGCGGCAGTTCCCAGCCTTGATTTATCGGTTGAGGCGCCTCGATGGATCCGTTGAGGTACCTCACTGAATCGTTTGAGGCGCCTCAGCTTTTTTTGGGGGGGCATACAAAGAATGGAAAGATTCTACTTTGTTATGGAATTGCTTATTCTTTTTAATTCTTTTTGTTTAACTTTGTGGCTGATTTTACAAACATCACATTAGCATCACACTAAAGTGTGCTGAACTGAATTATCAGCCACAATGTTTTGCTACTTACATTATTATATATATATTTGTGGCAGAATTAAACTTTAATATGCATGAAATACGCTAAATTCTTTTTTACATTACTATTATCCATGTCTGTTTGTCTGGCCGGTGCTGCTGACCTGAGTGATGCTAAGTGGTACACTATCAAAGTGGGGAACGGCGGATACCTGAGCACAGGTGCCGAATATATGAATGCTGGTTACCTGACTCTGTCCAATACTACCAAGGATATGAGTGACAATGGTCTGTGGACCTACGTGGGAAATGATACGGAGGGGTATTCCTTCTATAACAAGGCCAAGGGCGGAAGCTATGTCCTGGGCATGACCGGAACAGAGGCACAGGGGCGTGCCCAGATGGTTACGGAGGGCAACACTGCCAACGTAACCAAGTTTGATATGGGACAGAATGGTACGGGCTTCTGGATTAAGGACCATGGCACTGACCATAAGTACTGGAACAAACGTGGGGATTTCTTGGCCTATTGGGACAGTTCTGCTGGCAGCAGCGATACAGGCTCGCGCTTCATTATGGAAATAGGAGGCGTTGCCACTGAGTTCTGTGTGGGAAAGAAAGGTTCCAGACCTGCGGACATACACGACTTCTCTCTGTGGTATGATATGCCTGCCACAGCTACTGGCGTCAGCGATACATGGATGGAATATGCTCTGCCTATGGGCAACGGTCAGATAGGCGCTACCATAAGGGGTGGCGTGATGACGGATGACATCCAGTTCAATGAGAAGACTTTGTGGAGCGGCTATGCCACCAATGGTAGCGCAGTAGGGCAGGGCTACTTCCAGAATTTGGGGTCTATTCTGGTTAAGGACAAGAGCGGAACCTTCTCTGCTGCCTCTTCCGATAATAAACCCATTGAGAATTACAACCGCTACCTTGATATCATAGACGGTGTAGCTGGCGTTAACTTCCAGTCACCCGACCATCAGACAACATTCCGTCGGCGTTACTTTGCCTCTGCTACAGACCATGTCTTTGTGGCGCGTTACGAGGCAGAAGGTACAGAGCGGATGGTACTGGACATCTGCTATGCCCCGGATAGTGAGATCAGTGCCAGTAAGGTCACCTATCAGATGGAATCAGACGGAAAGGCCACAGCCACCTTCCGTGGTAAGTTGCAGGTGGTAAGCTATAATACACGCTTCAAGTTGGAGAGTGACGGTACGGTAAGCACCAGCTCGGAGGGCGTGAGCGTAAGCGGTGCCACATGGGTTAACATCATCATGGCGGCAGCTACTGACTATGATGCCAGAAGGCCGGGCTGCGTGAGTGGAACGACTGCTGCTGCATTGGCATTGAATGTTTCCAGTCGTATCAACAAGGCCAATAACAAGGGATATGAAACCTTGCTTTCAGACCACAAGGAGGCACACAGCGCCCTGATGAACAGGGTCAGCCTGCAGCTGGGAGGTTCCTCGACAATGACGACGGAGAACCTGATAAAATTCTACAATGCCTCTGACCAGAACAAGCAGAGCAAGGACGGACTCTTCCTGGAAGCGCTCTATTTCCAGTACGGACGATACTTTACCATCGGTGCCAACCTGGATACCAGCATCCATGCACCATCCAACCTGCAGGGTATCTGGAACGACCGTAGTAATACCACCTTCTGGCATTGCGACATACATGCCGACATCAATGTGCAGATGAACTACTGGCCTGCTGACCCCACCAACCTCTCTGAGATGCACCTGCCGTTCCTGAACCATATTCTAGACTTGGGTGCTGCCAATAGCAGTTCTCCCTGGTATCAGTTTGCAGGCAAGATCAAGAGCGGAGCCAAGGGATGGACGGTAGCGGTGGAGAATAATATCTTTGGCGGTACTTCTACCTGGGGCAACAGTACCATGAAGACACTGGGTGCCTGGTACTGTTCGCATCTGTGGCGCTATTACAGATATACTATGGATAGTGATTTCCTGAAGAAGGCTCTGCCCGTTATGTACCAGTGTGCACTCTTTGTGAAGTCTATAGCCACCAAGGACAGCAAGGGACTCTACGAGATTACAGATGAATGGAGCCCTGAGCACGGGCCCTATGACGTGACTGCCTTTGCCCAGCAAACAGCCTATGAGCTTTTGGACGAGGTGATGAAGGGGCATACAGAGCTGGGAAGCGAATCGCCTCTTACGGAATCGCAGATTCTGGACATTAAGGACCTTTATGACAACTTCGACAAGGGGCTCTGGACGGAGACCTATAACGGCAAGGCCTGTATATCTGAGTGGAAGAACAATGCGCTCTCTGACCCAGGACACCGCCATCTCTCGCACCTGATGTGCCTCTATCCTTTCTCGCAGGTCAGTGCCTACGATCAGAGCACGGAAGGGAAACGATTGTTCCAGGCTGCTTACAACGGACAGATTGCTCGCAACGGTGATGTTACATGATGGTCTATGGGATGTCAGACGAATACTTACAGCCGTTGCCGGGATGGCAATCGTGCCCGTAAGAACCTGTCACTGGCCTTGCGTTACTCTG
>JAEEGJ010019429.1_pt1 | contig 14960 bp, 7 predicted proteins | sample 8958761 | NCBI WGS metagenome assembly JAEEGJ01 (sample SAMN16246546, study PRJNA631951) | gut metagenome | biome: gut microbiome; feature: rumen; material: RS-attached | host: Bos | place: Iran: Karaj | collected 2018-10 | reverse complement strand
GATATCCTTAGCGAGCTGAATGGATTCGCTAACGGTCTTGTTCATCTTCCAGTTACCAGCAATGATATACTGACGCATAATTAACTCCTTGAGAGGTTTAAAATTTAACGGGCGTAAATGTAGAAAATTTTATGGATTTGGGTAGGCTGAACCGTGTTTTAGGCTCCGGATAGACAAAAAAAGACCGTCAGATGTTTATTCTGGAGGTCTTTTTGCTTTTTTACGGCCTAGAAATGGATTATTAGGGATTTGCTACCTGTTGTCAAGTTCTAGTAAAAGGGAATCCAGACGCTGAGTGTAGATCTCGGCTCCCTTATCGCAAAGGTGCTGCGAGTCTTCGTTCATTCCACCGGCGTAGTCGTGGTCGCCCCCCTTGTTTTCGTCGAACAGAACAAAATTCGAATACGTACTTTCCATCTGAACGAATTCGTTGATTAGAGAATCGGCTATACTGCGCTTCATGCCCAAGTAACCAAACATCGTGGAAGTCTTGTATGCAGGAGACTGGGGGAGGATTGTCCCGATGACGGTTACACCTCGTTTGGCCGACTCTTCAATGATGGTCTTTAGGGAATTCATAGAGCCGGCGAGGATTTCTTGTCCAGGGTCGCTAACGGCCGCTCCATAGTTTGCTCCTGGCCACGCTCTTGAGCAAGAAGTTTGCAATTGACCTCTGTATTCGATAATGCTGTCGCAACGACTTGGCGACGGATAGAGTATACCTTCTTTCGCTGCCTCGTATAAAGGCGTAATATCTTCTTCACCTGCCCAGTAATTGTGATTCTTGTCGTATACAAATCCGGGGTACAACAGGTATTTTGCATTGGCGTCGTTGTCAGCGAACCAGTTGTCATCTTTGGCAGACGGTGTCTTCCACCAAAAATCCAAATCGAGAGAAACAACCAAGTACTTCATTTTCTTGTAGTGGGGCATTATGTACTTCATCAAGAGGTCTTTTGACATATGGATTGTGCATGATGCAAGACCTAAGTTCACCCCTATGAATTTGCTGTTAAGCTTTGTTGGGTAAACCGCGTTTAGAGGGCGAGAAGACCCTATGACAACCACGTTGGCGGAATCGGCAAACTGCCACAAGAGCTCCATCTTGTACCGTATAATGAAGTCTTTGAACTGCGTGTAGCTTTTTACGTATATTCCTGCGCTGTCTGGGTCCAGGACAAGGCCGTGTTCGCCGGAACTGGATGATTCGGATTCAGAATTTCCGCTTGAAGAACTGATTTCAATATATCCGCTTGAAGAACTTATGGGGGCAATCTCGCTTGAGGAACTGAATCCAATATTTTCGCTTGAAGAACTATTTGAGTCAATCTCGCCAGAAGAATTAGTTCCGATATTCTCGCTTGAAGAACTCGTTTGGACGCTTACGCTGGATGAGGTTGCTATGGGCGTTTCGCTTGATGAACTGGATTCAATAGAATCACTGGAAGATAGAATGCTACTGGAAGAACTGCTTTTTGCGACAGCAGGCGTAGACGGTTCTACCCAAAGAACCGGATGCCATAATTCATCGCTTTCTACAAGTTCAACAATCTTTTTCGTTTCCATGTCTATTAAGACGATTTTCTTATGGTCTCCGTTTTTGTCTGTAAGTGTTGCCACCGCCGCATTCTTGCCGGCCACCCATTCCGTATGATCATAGGAATAGCCTGCCGGAGAAGCGACCGCGTCCACTAAATTTCCGTTGCTATTCATTACAAGGATTTGTTCGTGTGTCCTGTATTTTTGGCCGACAAACTTTTGGCCTGTAGAACTTCCGAAATCAAGGAATAAAGTCCGGTTTGAACCATCGCTGGCGAGAGAAACGTTGCAGGCCTGCTCGTTGTTGTACCATACGTCGTATTTCACCTTGTCAAGGTCGTCCCAGGTGGCAACGCGCAAGAGTTTCGAGCCGGTTACTGCAAGTCCTTCTGTTACGCCTCCGTTAAAACTGCCCTTTAGCAATAGCCGGGGCGTGCCGAACCTCCCGCCTGCGAAAGGTACAATCCAAGTGCTGTATCCTGCCCAAGTCAAGGAATCCTTGTTGCTTCCTGCGTCAGAGACATACACTAGAACGGTGTCGCCGGATTCTAATACCCTAAACCGCGGTATGGCGGCATTTTCTACGGGGAGTTCCACCTTTTCGGAACATGCGGAATCCAGGCGGCAAACATAAACTTTTGATTCTCCGGATAGCCCTTCAACTTGGGTGCTGAACGCGACATAATTGCCATCGGGCGATATGTCTGGGTGAAATGCACTTACATCATCTTCAATTTCAATTGCCCTAGAAGCGTTCCTGGTGTAATCGATAAATGCCAGTTTCCCGGAAACATCGTTTCTAAATACGAGTTTCGCCTTTGCTCTTCTGGCGTTTAAAGTCCCTAAAATAGATTCTATGGTAGCCACGATGTTTATCTTGACCGTATTCACATGTCCGGATGGATCCAGCCAAATTGGTTTGTCGATGGCTCCAAGCACTAACCTGAAACCCACATAATCAGCGCTAGAATTCATCGCAATGGGGTACACATCCCGACGAGTATTGATGTTGATGTCGTTGGGGGACAATCGACAGTTTCCGCCCTTTATCATGTTTTCTTTTAAACTATTGGGAGCGGAGGCACCAACATAGTTTGTCAGTGTGGTGTCTTTAAAGTCTGCAAGCCATCCATCTACCCATTCAGCAACATTTCCGGTCATATTGCAGACGACATCTGGATCTTCTTCAAGTTTGACGTGCGAACTGTCTGATCCGGGGGTGGAACAAACCTCGTGAGGCTCTGATGATGAATTGTCTGCATTCCAGGAATTGTCGACATCCCAGAATTTTTTTGCGACATACACCCATTCGGCCTCTGTTGGTAATCGGTAGCCAGGCACTTCGTAGTGAGTGGCCAATCCTTCAAGAAATGCGCAACTTCCCGAGGGGGTGAAGCTGGAACTTACATAGGTATATACGGTGTCGCGCCCTTCGCTTTTACTTAATGCGTTTGCGTACAAAACGGCATCGTAGAAATTAACATTGACTTGGGGGAGTTTCTTTTCGTTTTCCGGTATATCGCCACCCATGAGGGCGGCGTACTGTTCCCTAGTCACTTCGGTACGGCCAATGTAGAAGTCGTAATCCAGTTGGACCGTCATCGTAACGTTAGACTCGTCTGAGGCGTCTGTCAAAGATACCGTTTTTGGACCTTTCAGCTTTACAAAACCTTCTATGGAGTATTCTATTTCTTCGGAGGAACTGGATGATTCGGGCTCTGTTACAGCATTCTCGGAGGAACTGGAGAATTCCGGTTCTTCTTCGAAATCGATATCGCTTTCACTAGATTCGCTATTGGAACAACTCGTCCAGAGACCGAATGCCAGCAACCAGATAATGCAGAAAAAAAGTTTTTTTTTCATCTCTTGAAATTGCGTAAAATGAGCCCAAAATATAAAAAAAGAGATTAATTGTTATCAATCTCTTTTTTACAGAATAGCGTTGTTTAAAAACGTTAGTTGTAGTTGCTGGAACGGCTGGAAGTCGGTGCCGGCGAGCCACCGTAGCGGTCGCCTTCGATCTTTTCGAGGATCCATTCGTTCTCGTAGCCCTTCAGGCGTGCCTGGTCGGGGTGCTTCCAGATAAGGCGCGTGATGAGCTTGCCTTCGGCGGTGTAGTATTCCCACACGCTGCTGGTGTCGGTTTCGACTTCGTGGTCAGGAGGGCCCCAGAGCAGGTTCACCATGTCGTTGGTCATGCCTTCTTCGATATAGCCCTGCTTGAACACGTCCTTGAGGCGCTTGTCGATGCCCATGCTTTCCTTCGTGACGAAGTATTCGCGTTCGTATTCGTTCTGGCCTACGCCACGTTCGATAAGGATGGGGGACGAAGTCTTGTTTGCGCAACCCCAAAACAGCAAGCCGCAGAGGGCGAGTGCACACAGATGAGAAAGTTTCATAGGAACTCCTATAAGATTTAGTGTCCACAAAATAAGAATTTATCGGGCAAATAGATGAAATATTTTATAGATTTTACAATGAAATGAAGATTTTTGGCCGCCATACGAGGATTTTTGCCATTTTGCTGCTTTCAGCGTTCTCGTTTTCGTTCTCTCTCGGGTTCGATGCGAGCGTCAAGCAGGGCTTCCGCTATGGCCCGAACCTTTCCTGGAGCGTGATGGGCAATGCCCCCTTCGTGTGGGGGCAGTGGCTCCCGCAGTTGGAGGGTACGGTCCGCTACACGTGGCTGGAGCCTATCGGGCTGCTCGACTACGGTGCGCCGATGGAAAAGTCCCCCACCTTCCTCCGGATGGAAGGTGCCGTTGAACTTTCCCCGTTCTTTGCGGGTTACGAGGCCGGTCTCGGGCTGCGCCCCTTCAAGACCAACCCGCAGGTGGAGGTCGGGGCAATTTACCGCAGCTACCTTTACCTGCTGAGCAACCGGGAAATGGTGACGGTTGATGCCCTAGAGGGCGGGCGAATCGCCGAAACCTGGAATGCGGACTATATCGTGGATAACGTCTGGGGTGACGATGACGAGTTCGACTATGCGCAGTTGTTTGACTTCTACGTAAAGATTGAGTACTTCTTGCCGCGCTACTCGTTTATCGGGTTCAATATGCACTATATCCTCTCCGATATCAGCACGGACTTCGATGGCAAGAGTTACGACTACAAGATTAACATGCCGATTTTCAGCCGCGACTTTGTGCTGGATTTCGAACTATACGGGATGTTCTCTATCAACAAGAACATTGCGGCCTTGTTTGAGACGTCGTACTACCGGACGGGCACGCTACGCAACGGGAATACCGTGGAAAAGGAAGCGCTGAGCTACATGATGGCGAAGATGGGCCCGCATTTTTCGTGGAAAGACGGTTTGCAGAGCTTGACTTTTGAGCTCGGGTTCTGGAAACGCAAGGAAGACCGCTTCTACGACGGCAACCTGGGTCAGGAATTTATTGTGCAGCTGAAGTACCAGGGCTACTTCTCGTTCCCGATCCACCAGAAGGCCTTGTAGTCGTGGCCTGATTTTAGGATATTTTCGCGCAGGGGGTCCGTGTCGATTTCTTCGACGGGGTAGACCGAACGCACCCAGAGCTTCCCGCGGTAGTTGAGGCCCGCGACCGTAATGAGCGAGGGAAGGTTGATTCCCGAGAAATCCTTCCAGTCGTCAATGCGCAGTTCGCGCTTTTCCTTTGCGGCGCCCCGCATGGTAATCAGGCGCGGGCTTGCAAGCGAGTCCAGCGTGACGCTCCACCACATGTTCGAGTATGCGGGCGAAAGGATATTCGGCTTCTGGATGCTCGAGTCCTTGCACATGAAGTATCCGTGGGCGAGGAGTTCGAGATCGTCGTACTTGACGGGCGTGTTCGCGATGTCCTCTTTCAGGTGGTGCATCGCCATCTGCCGTTTAATCTTGGGCTCGGAAAATTCGAGGTACCTGCCGGTCTTGCTCGTGATGTACTTGAAGGAGGGCTTGTTCGGAATATGGACAAAGAAGGTGTCCAGTTCCTTGGATTCGTGATGGCGCCACTCCAGGTCTATCCTTGCGCGGGAATGTTCCGCATTGATGAACCAGCCTTCCAGGTTCACAATCATGTCGCGGTCGAGCAACTTGTGCGGGCACAGGTCCTGCGCGTAGGCCGCGGTGGCAAACGAGGCCAGCAATACGGCGGTGCAGGTGCACTTGGCTGCTTGGAACGCTTTTTCGAACATGGCCATAAGATAGTAAATGAGGTTCTTCTGCCGTGTGCTTCAAAAATGCCCTTTATGGTTAAAATAGGCCAAAATATCGCCGGCTTTTTTGGCCGAATGTGCGTTTTTATACATTGAGCGTTTCCGCCGTTGCGGAGCGTGTAAGAAAAAGATATATTTAGGACAAGGTATTTTTTTTTGCCCGTTATGTTACATAAGGAGCCTGTATGAAAAAGATCTTCGCCCTGCTTGCCATTGCTGCCGTGTTCTTTGCGGCCTGTGGCGATACGGTCGAAAATGTGAGCCAAATAAACCAGATGGGCATGGATATTGTCGATTCCGAAGACGAACTCCCGGAATGTACCGACGAAAACGAGGGCGACCAGGCCTACGTGAAGGGCGAAACCTATGCACGGCTTTGCGTGGACGGCGAGTGGTTTGTAACTGACCACAGTTCGGCAAAAGATACGGTTTATGTGGGTGGCGACAAGCTCAACTGCACCACCGAGGAACTTGCTGACAAGAGCGGTCTCAAGATAGTCTGTAACGGCGACAGCATCGGCGTGGTGCTTAATGGGACGAATGGCGAAGACGGCAAAAAGGGCGAGGAAGGCGACGGCTGCACCATTACGCAGAACGACACCGCGGTGACGGTTACCTGTGGCGACAAGACCACGACCATCAAGCTGGGCGCCGAAACGCCCGCCGATACTTCGGTAACGGACACGAGCGATTCCGAGGTGTCGCTCGATTCGCTGGCCGGTTACTCGCAAAAGGGCCCGTTCCTCAAGGGCTCGAGAGTGTTCTTGTACGAACTGGACAACGGCCGTACGTTAAAGCAGACCAACGGCAACTTTACCAGCTACATTACAAGCGATAACGGCCGCTACAAGTTCACGTCGCGCAACGTGAGGCCGTATGCGATTATCATTGTCGACGGTAACTACCGCAACGAGGTCACGGGCGCGGTCTCGGACCAGTCCATAAGGCTCCAGGCCCTGTGCGATGTGCGCAAACACCGCAGCGATGGCGCAAACGTGAACATTCTCACGCACATGGAATACGAGCGCGTGTATTACCTGGTGACCCAGAAGGGCTACGACTTTGAAGAGGCCAAGCAGACTGCGCAGGCAGATGTGCTGAAGGCGTTCCACATTGAACTCGATGCCACAAAAGATGCAGAGTCGCTCAATATTTTTGGCAAGACCGATGCCGATGCGGCGCTGCTCGCCATTTCTGTGCTGCTGCAGGGCGACCTCAGCGTGCCCGACATGATGGTGCTGCTGACCGAAATTTCGAACGAGCTGGCCGAGGACGGCGAGTGGAGCGACACGACGGGCAGGGCCGCCACCCTCAAGGCAAGCATTGCCGACTGGGTACTGTCCGCGGATTCCGCCGGCCGACTAGCCCAGATTGGCCCGAATGTGACGGCGTGGGGTTTTGGCGAGGCTCCCGATTTTGAAAAGTTTGTGCACAAGTTTGCAAAAATCGAAAGCGGCCTTGGGGACTGCGACAAGGATAGCGTTGGGCGCGTAAAGGCCGTGCCGAACCCGAAGTCGAACGCTTTCTATGCAAAGACCTATACCGACACCTCCCGTAATGTTCCTACCCGTAAGGTCCGCTTTATTTGCAAGGATCTTGCTGGCGAATATAAGTGGCAGGTCGCCTCGAACATCGAAAAAGACACGCTTACCTGGGGCCATACGGCTACGAAAGGCTCCGTGCGCAGGGGGCAGATCAATGCAGACCTGGTCTACGTTTATGAGGATGACAACTGGCGCCACGGAACTGTTTTGGACGACACTGCCGGCGTAGGCTGTATCCTGACCAGCGCAGATACCGTGGTGAAGGGCTCCAACAACGTCTGGTACAAGTGCATTGGCGATACTACAATGCAGTATGCCGCAAATGGCCTGACTGAATCGGCATGGAAAGGTTCCTGGCGCAAGGCGAACAATATCGAAAGAGATACCGTGGGCTTTGGGCATACCGCCAAAGAAGGCGACGTAAGGGTGGGCGCGGACAATACGGACTTGGTCTACGTTTATGAAAACGGCAACTGGCGCCACGGGGACGTAATGGATGGTTTAATCGGTAAAGGCTGTTTCGAGGGCCGCAAAGATACCCTGGTGCAATTTGAAGAAAATAAGTGGTTCAAATGCGTTGGCGATACCCCAATGCAGTATGTCGCGAATGGCCAAATCGAATCGACATGGGAACACGCATGGCGCAGTATAGACGGCGATGAACTGGACTTGAGTTTCTGGATGTATTACAAGAATGAACGAGGTGAGTTCGTGGTCGGGCCCTATAGCGAGGGAATTCGGGTGTGGGATAACGGCCAACTCCGCGAACCCAACGAACATGAAATCGAACTGGGCAGGGCTTGCGTAAGCTACATACTTCACGCATCGTATGAATTGTCTGACGGGTTGTCTCACTCTTGCGTTTCCAGCGGGGCCTGGTCCAGAGAAGGCACGTTCCAGGATGACCGGTACCCGTACGACTTCTACTGGGCGGTGCATATCGGAGATCAGATTTGGATGGCCGAAAACCTGAAATACGTTACGGAAAATAGTGTGTGTCTTGGTGGTGCTTCTCCAGATTGTGCTACGCATGGTCGAGGCTATACGATTGCGGAAGCTCGGAAAAACTGCCCCACGGGTTGGCACCTGCCCGATACCACGGAATGGAATGAACTGTTTGATTTCGTGGACAAAGAAGGTCGCAGACCGATTGTTGCTCTTAGGGCAACCTGGGGTTGGGAAGGTAGCGCCGGTAACGAAGGTACCGATGATTACGGTTTCTCGGCGCTTCCCAGCGTAAGTGGAACCAGTTATACATATTTCTGGACCGATACATTTGCTTCAAACGGTGTATTTGCTGTGTATATGACTACATATGGTGGCGGGGTGTCTTTTGGCCAATATGCTTCGTCATCTAAAATGGCGGTCCGTTGCCTAAAGGACCGTGCTCCCACATCAGGAAATAATTGATTTTAGAATTTTGAGGTTGAAATGAAACGTTTTGCGTATCTTCTGACTGCTGTTCCCGTAATGATGGCCCTTGAGGCCTGCAGTAATATTACAGAAGACTTGTCCATAAACCAGGCGGGCGTGGAAGTTGTCGCCTTTGAAGACGAACTCCCGGAATGCACCGACGAAAACGAGGACCGCCAAGTTCTTGTGCTGGGTGAATCTTTTGCGCGCATCTGCGTAGATGGCGAGTGGCTTGCCGTAGAGGATGACGGTGATTTTTCTTGCGAAATGGTGGAACTTGCCGACAAGAGCGGTCTCAAGATAGTCTGTAACGGCGATAGCATTGGCGTGGCGCTGAACGACGTAATCGGCTCTGGCTGCACCTTGGCACAGTATGCTTCTTCCGCCGTGGCGGTCACCTGCGGTGACAGCACGGCGGTATACAAGCTAGGTACCGATGGGCCTTCCGCCGATGCTTCGGTAACGGACTTGGACGAATCTGAGGTCTCGCTCGACTCGTTGACGGGTTACTCGCAAAAAGGGCCGTTCCTCAAGGGCTCTAGAGTGTTCTTGTACGAGCTGGACAACGGCAAAACGCTGAAGCAGACCAACGGTAACTTTACCAGCTACATTACAACCGATAACGGCCGCTACAAGTTCACGTCGCGTAACGTGAGGCCGTATGCGATTATCATTGTCGACGGCTTCTACCGCAACGAGGTCACGGGCACGGCCTCGGACCAGTCCATAAGACTCCAGGCCCTGTGCGATGTGCGCAAGCACCGCAGCGACGGCGCGAACGTGAACATTCTCACGCACATGGAATACGAACGCGTGTATTACCTGGTGACTCAGAAAGGCTATGATTTTGAAGAGGCAAAGAAGACTGCGCAAAAGGAAGTGTTCAAGGCATTCGGGATTGAACTCAGTGAAACTAAAGATGCTGAATCGCTCAATGTTTTTGGTACGTCGGAAGGCGATGCAGCACTGCTTGCCATTTCGGTGCTGGTGCAGAGCGACCTCAGCGTGCCCGACATGATGGTGTTGCTGACCGAAATCTCGAATGAAATGGCCGAAGACGGCGAATGGAGCGACACGACGGGCAATGCGGAGTCACTCAAGGCTCGCATTGCTGACTGGGCGATGGAAACAGATAATTCGGGTGAACTTGATGATATTTATAACCATGTGGCGGCTTGGAATCTGGGCCCGGTACCCTATTTCCAAGATTATGTGCGCGATTATTGGCGCAAAATCTATGGTCTTGAAGTATGCACGGACGATCTTGAGGGGGTTGTCGTTGGGACGGAGAATTATGCGAGCAGTTATAGCATGCTCAGTCTAACCCGTTTTATCTGTGAATCGGGTAGGTGGCGAGTCGCTTCGGACTTACAAAAGGATACTTACAAATGGGGTAAATGTGATGAAGGCGAAATTCGTGATGGCTCTATTACCGGGGAAAAATACATTTGCGTTGAAAAGGAAGGCTCTTGGAGGGGTGCCTACGATGTGGAAATAGCCTTAGGAGGTTGTACCGCGGCTATCGAAAAAGACGATTCCAAGAATGCGGGTTATTTTGATGAAAATTGGTATATATGCAAAAACCGCATTTGGGAAATTTCGGACGATGTGACTGTCGATACGCGTGCATTCCCCGCGGGCAGTGATGGCGCTATTGCAGAAGGGGCCATCACCCATGCAAAATACAAGTATGACGAAGTTTTGGGTGCTTGGACGCATATTTCTGAGGCCGATACGTCCACGGCTATTGGTCTGTTTGTCTGTACAAATAAACATGTTGGAGAATATCATTGGGGCAAGGATGATGTGTACTACATATGCGATAATAGCCCTGATGTGGTCCAATGGCGAATCGCCACCGATTTTGAGCGCAATACCGAAGGTGCCGTATGCGATGCTGCAAATGTTGGCAAGGTCATTCACGGGGTTGTGCAGGCGACAAACATGTATTATTGTACCGAATCGGGCTGGAAAAGTATGATGGATGAATGGGATTGGAGTATCCCGAAAGAGGCTCGCCTGAATCCGGACTTTACCGGTTACGATACGATAATCGATGGCCGTGATGGGCAAAGTTACAAGATAGTGACTATTGGCGAACAAGTTTGGATGGCCGAAAACTTGAATTACCAGGTAAGCGGCAGCAGGTGCTACGACGATGTTGCCGAGCATTGCAATGTGACGGGGCGCCTTTATACCTGGGCCATAGCGGTTGGTAAGTCGGAAAAAGAATGCGGTCAATCTCGTACCTGTAACTTGACCCTTCCGGTGCAGGGCGTGTGCCCCGATGGTTGGCACCTGCCGAGTGCGGATGAGTGGCAAACCCTTGTTGATTATGTCGGAACTAAAGTTATTGCTGGTTTCAGTCTTAAATCCTTGTCTGGTTGGATTCAGAATGGGAATGGAATTGATTCCGTCGGGTTTAGTGCGTTACCTGCAGGCTACATGAACACTGCTGGGGAGTTTGGTTATGGTGGACACGCCGCTTTCTTCTGGACTAGTACGGAAAGTGCAATTGGTGCGCTAGAATATGCAATGGAATTTTCACACAAGGAGGTGGTAGGCAATCATTACTCCAAGATTAACGCGATGTCTGTCCGTTGTGTAAAGAACAGCAAAACCTCTTCTAACCCTGAAGGAAATGGTAGCTCTGATCCCGGCGAGAACGGCGGGTCTGATCCTGAAGGCAACGGTGGATCCGATCCTGAAGGAAATGGTGGTTCTGACCCAGAAGGAAATGGCGGTTCCGATCCTGAAGGAAATGGTGGTTCTGACCCAGAAGGCAACGGTGGATCCGATCCTGAAGGAAATGGTGGTTCTGACCCAGAAGGCAACGGCGGCTCTGACCCTGAAGGAAATGGTGGTTCTGACCCAGAAGGCAACGGTGGATCCGATCCTGAAGGAAATGGTGGTTCTGACCCAGAAGGCAACGGCGGTTCCGACCCAGAAGGCAATGGCGGTTCCGACCCAGAAGGCAACGGTGGTTCCGACCCAGAAGGAAATGGCGGTTCCGACCCAGAAGGAAATGGCGGTTCTGACCCTGAAGGCAACGGTGGTTCCGACCCAGAAGGCAACGGCGGCTCTGACCCAGAAGGCAACGGCGGTTCCGACCCAGAAGGAAATGGCGGTTCTGACCCTGAAGGCAACGGCGGCTCTGATCCTGAAGGGAACGGTGGTTCCGACCCAGAAGGCAACGGTGGATCCGATCCTGAAGGAAATGGTGGTTCCGACCCAGAAGGCAACGGTGGTTCTGACCCTGAAGGGAACGGTGAATCCGATCCTGAAGGAAATGGTGGTTCCGACCCAGAAGGAAATGGTGGTTCCGATCCTGAGGGAAACGGTAGCTCCGATCCCGGCGAGAACGGTGGGTCTGATCCTGAAGGCAACTGATTGTATAAATAGGAGAACGTTATGAATCGTTTTGCATGTCTTCTGGCTGCCGCTACTGCATTGTTTTTCCTTGCGGCTTGCGGTGATACGGAAAACTTCACGCAGATAAACCAGACTGGTGTGGATGTCTATGCCTCTGCAGACGACCTCCCGGAATGCACCGACGAGAACGAGGGCGACCAGGCGTTTGTGAAAGGGGAGGCGTCTGCGCGGCTTTGCGTGGACGGCGAGTGGTTTGTAACTGACCACAGTTCGGCAAAAGATACGGTTTATGTGGGTGGCGACAAGCTCAACTGCACCACCGAGGAACTTGCTGACAAGAGCGGTCTCAAGATAGTCTGTAACGGCGACAGCATCGGCGTGGTGCTGAACGGCGCGAAGGGCGATAAAGGCGAAACTGGCGAAGAGGGCAAAAAAGGCGATGCGGGCTGCACTATTTCGCAGAACGACACAACGTTGACCGTTACCTGTGGCGACAGCACGACGACAGTTAAGCTGGGCACCGGTAAGCCGGCCGCCGACACAACGGTAAATGATACTAGCGACGCCACCGTCTCACTCGATTCCTTGGCCGGTTATTCGCAAAAAGGCCCGTTCCTCAAGGGCTCTACGGTTTACCTGTACGAACTCGATAACGGCAAGTCCCTCAAGCAGACAAACGGCAACTTTACGAGTTACATAATGAATGATAAAGGCTATTACAAGTTCACGACGCGTAAAGTAAACCCGTATGCGCTTGTTATTGTGGACGGTAACTACCGCAACGAGGTGACGGGCGCGGTATCGGCCCAAACCATTAGGCTCAAGGCACTGAGCGACGTGCGCAAGCACCACAAGGGCGCGAATGTGAATATCCTCACGCATCTGGAATACGAACGCGTGTATTACCTGGTGACAAAGATGGACTACGACTTTGACGAGGCTAAGCAGAAAGCGCAAGCAGAAGTATTCCGTGCTTTCAATATCGTTCTCGAGTCGAATGAAGATGCCGAAACACTCGATATATTTGGCAAAACCGAAGCCGATGCTGCACTCCTTGCGCTCTCTATCATGTTGCAGGGTGACCGCAGCGAAGCTGAAATGATGGCGCTCCTGACTGAAATCTCGAACGCCCTTGCCGAAGAGGGCGTGTGGAATGATTCTTCGGCCAGGGCGCAGGTCGCCCTCTGGGCTGCAGTTGCCGATGGCCAGGGCCGTCTGGATACGTTTGCCAATCACGTAAAGGGCTGGGGCCTGGGCGACGGGACGGTTCCTCCGTTCGAAAAATACGTCCGTAATTTCTATGCCCAAGAAACAGGATTGGGTGCATGTGGCGCCGACGGAGCCTCCCAGGGCACAAAGAAAACGCTAAAGGCGGGTTCGGATACGTTTAATTTTGTCTGTGAAGATGTCGAGAAGGGCTGGTGGCGCTTGCTGACCAAACTTGACCTCGATACTGCGGGGTGGGGACATGATTTTGAAGAGGGCGCTGTCCGCAATGGCCAGGTGAATACTGACCTGGTTTACGTATACGAGAATAACAACTGGCGCCATGGAACATCGCTCGACAGTATCCTCGGTTTGAGTTGCATCCAAGCACGTAAAGATACCTTGGTGCAGGTATCTGTTCTAGATTGGTACAAGTGCGTTGGTGATACCGCTGTGTCGTTCGAGGAATCGAATTGGAATAGTGTTTGGCGCAGGGCGACAGACATGGAACTTGATTCGAATTATTGGCTGAGCAACAAATTGGGCAACGAGGAAGGCACGCTATTGAAAGGTCCCTATACTGGAAAGATTTTGGTATGGGATAACGATAAACTTAGGGAACCGACAGAAACCGAAATCGGATGGAACAAGGCTTGCGTAAAGTCTGCGTATGGCAAGGTCGACACTTTGTCAAATGGGCTGGGGTACACTTGCAGTGCTGCCGGATGGTCGGCAACGGGGAAGTTCAAAGACAATCGGGACTATCCAAGTCAAATCTATAAAGGCGTGAAGATTGGATTGCAAACTTGGATGGCCGAAAACCTGAACGTTGCATATAACGTGAAAAGCGGATTTTACCGCACTGATACCAGCGGATTCTGCTATAAAAACATATGGACCAACTGTCAGAAGTACGGCCGTCTTTATCCATGGAGCGCCGCTATGGATTCTGCGGGCATTTATACTACGGCGAATAATTGTGGTGATGGTACTTTTTGTAAGGCGTCTACTCCTGTGCGAGGCATATGCCCCTATGGGTGGCACTTGCCCTCTACCGAGGAATGGAGAGAACTTTTTGTGACTGTGGGCGGGAAGAAAAAAGCCGCGAAACTTCTCAAATCTCAGACGGATGGTTGGGGAGGACTAGATGAATATTCCTTTTCTGCGTTACCGGCCGGTATCAGAGATGATGCAGGTTACGAATTGGAGGGCACATCGACTAGTTTCTGGACTTCTACCGAAGAGGATATGGAAAATGCTGTTAGTGTGGATATGAATGATATGAGAGATAGCGTGCTTTTTGATTATGTCTCTGGTAAGTTCGAGGCATGCTCCATCCGCTGCGTTAAGGATTAAGTGAGGTAACATGAAACATCTTTCTTTAAATATTATCTCCGCGTTTGTGGCGGCATTCCTCCTCACTGCTTGCGGTGATACGGAAAACTTCACGCAGATAAACCAGACTGGCGTGGATGTCTATGCCTCTGCAGACGACCTCCCGGAATGCACCGACGAGAACGAGGGCGACCAGGCGTTTGTGAAAGGTGAGGCGTCTGCGCGGCTTTGCGTGGACGGCGAGTGGTTTGTAACTGACCGCAGTTCGGCAAAAGATACGGTTTATGTGGGTGGCGACAAGCTCAACTGCACCACCGAGGAACTTGCTGACAAGAGCGGTCTCAAGATAGTCTGTAACGGCGACAGCATCGG
>JAEEGJ010019427.1_pt1 | contig 14962 bp, 12 predicted proteins | sample 8958761 | NCBI WGS metagenome assembly JAEEGJ01 (sample SAMN16246546, study PRJNA631951) | gut metagenome | biome: gut microbiome; feature: rumen; material: RS-attached | host: Bos | place: Iran: Karaj | collected 2018-10 | reverse complement strand
ATCGGCGTCGTCCTGCTTGGAGGCAAGCCCTCAGGCTGGCCCCTGCGCCTTTCCGTCAAGCGCATCTGGGATGCCCAGGGCGTCGTCCACTGCGACGCCCAGGCTGTCGATCCCGCAGGCGATTGCGTTGCCTGCGCCACCAACATCGAGTTCGACGGCGCGCGCCCTGCCTCCATGGCAGAGCGTCAGGGAACAGAGGGGGCACGATAGGGGCCTTCGAGAGTCTTTCGGTACCAATCAGGGGAGCGCGCCTTTGCGAAGGCCCTGTCCCTTGGGAGCTTCATAACAATGGCACACATGGTAAAACTGCTGCATTCCTTCCAGGCCGCCAGCATGGCGCTTGGGCTTTCCTGCGCCCTCATGGCCGCAGGCGGCTGCGCCTCCAGCAAGGCGGGCATGAAGGCGCCCGAGCTGCCGGCCAGGCACTGGCTCGACGACGCGCCGGGCATCCCCATTGAGAACAAGGACAAGTACGACAGGGCCGTGCCCAGCCTCTACGAGCCGGGCAAGAAGTTCGACTTCGAAGACACGGTCTACCTCACCATCCAGCAGTCGCCCTCCCTGGTGAACTCGGCTGTCAACATCGAGGTGAAGCGCCTCGCCCAGACCTCGGCGGCCTGGAAGTACCTGCCCGAGCCCCACATGACCCTGCGCGTCAGCCAGAACATCACCCAGATGAACAAGGGACGCGCCGACAACGGGCAGGACTACGGCAAGACCCAGTACGAAATCGGCTTCTACGCGCCCTTCCCGAACCCTGTGGCCACCTACTACGAGCACAAGGCCCAGGGGCTGATGACGGGCATCGCCATCTCCACGCACCGCAAGGCCGTGGCCGAGGCCATCTACCGCATCGGCGAGGCCTACCTGCGCATCCAGGCCCGCCAGTTCAGCCTCCGCGCCCAGAAGTCGCTCGTTCCCGTGGCCCACGAGCTGGCCGACTACTGGCGGCAGGTGGAGCGCGTCGAGGGCAGCCAGGGCGCCCAGCTCAGCCTCGCCCAGCAGCACGAGCGCGAGATGCAGCTGGCCGTCGAGAAGGCGACCATGGAGGAGACCATAGAGCGCACCCAGCTCAAGGTCATGGCCGGCGTCGATCCCAACCAGAGCTTCACCGTGGACGCGAGCCACGCCGACGACATCGTCAAGGGCTTCGACGGCATGCGCCTGCGCTGGGAAGACAAGTGGAACGACAGCGAGGACAACATCATCCTCCACACCCAGCTCAAGCTCCACGACTTCAACATCCTGCTCCAGTGGGCCCAGTACGTGCCCAACATGAGCCTCGGCGTGGACATGTCGCCCCCGAGAGGCCAGTCCAACCCCACGGACGGCAATCCCGACCACTTCGTGCACTTCACCTTCGACTTCCCGCTCATCGACTGGGGCCGCCGCTACCGCGACGTGCAGACCGCCCGCATGGGCAAGGCCCAGGCCTTCCACGCCCTGGCCGACAAGCGCAACGAATTCCAGAACAAGTGGCTGCAGTCCGAGCAGGCCTGCCAGCTGGCCCTGACCAACCTGAAGCTGGCCCAGAGCCAGTACAAGACCGCCCAGATGCAGTACGAGGAGGCCCGCATCGGCTTCGAGAACGGCCTCGAGCAGCTGCCTGTGGTGGCGGGCCGCCAGGAGGCCATGGTCCAGGCCGAGATCAGCTACATCAACCAGGAGCTCCAGTACCGCTTGGCCAAGCTCAAGTGGATGTACAACGCCGGCGTCCTCCAGGAGCGCTTCCTCGGCCTGCCGGCCATGGAGGTGCTCAAGCAGGACCGTCGCGCCCGCCGCGGGGTCTCCGGCAACGAGGCCCTCGGCATCGACGACAGGAGCAGGAAGGCCGCCCAGCCTGAGGAAGATCCTTCCAAGCCTGTCTTCGAGCCCGCGCCCGCCCCCTCTCCCGCCAAGGCTGAAGCCAAGCCTGCCCCCGTGGCCCGCTCCAAGGCCAGACCAGCTGCGGCCGCGCCCAGGGCTCAAGCCAGACCCATAGGCCATGCCAAGGTCGCCAGGCTGCCGGAGCTTCCCGACGAGGCAGGCGCAGCCTCGCCTGCTCCCGCTCCGTCGGGCCGCCCCATCGGCAAGCCCGCCAGAGAGCTGCAGGACATGCAGATCAATCCCACCCTGTAGGCCCACCCTGCAGGCCCAGCCTGCAGACCCACCCTGTGGCGCTCTCCATGCGAGATGCGCGCGCACGCCAGCAAGCAAGGCGTCCGGCCCCAGACCGGACGCATTTTAAGGAAACACCATGAGTAGGAACGCCGTCACCGCCGTCGCGGCCCTGTGCCTCATTGCCGCCTTGAGCCTCTTCGCGGATCCCCGGGCCGTCCAGGCCGAGTCCACCATCCTCACCGGCAAGATCATGAACCTGGTCACGCGCAGCCCGACGACGCACTTCCACGGCATTCTGGAGGAGATTCTGGTTCAGCCCGGCCAGCGCGTGCAGACGGGCGATCCCCTGCTCAAGTACTCCCTCCAGGAGGACCAGCGCCGCGCCCTGCAGAAGGAAGTGGACAGCGGTCCCGGCATCGAGGGCATGGAGTCCCAGATAGCCGACCTCGAGCGCGAGCTTGCCCAGGTCGAGGCCCAGCGCAACAAGGCCCGCTCCCTGGCCTCCTCGGGCCTGGGATCCCGCCAGGCCTCCAACCGTCTGGACCAGGACGTGTCCGCCATCAACCGCCGCATTGCCCTGACCCGCCGCTCCATCGACAAGGCGAAGCGCAACTTCGACGTGCGCATGAAGGAGCTTGCCGGCTACTTCAACCAGGACATTGCCGAGGGCATGGAGCTTCCGCGCTACCTCTACCTCAAGGCCCCCATTGCCGGCTACGTGCTCAGCACCGCCTCCCTGGGCCAGGGCTCCCAGATCGGCGCCGGCTTCTCGCCCTGCCTCATCGGCCAGATGGATCCCCTGCTCATCTCCGTGCCCGTCTACGAAGGCGATATCGGCGCCGTCAAGGTGGGCGACAAGGCCGTGGTCCAGATCCCCTCCCTGCAGGACAGGAAGTTCGAGGCCACGGTCAAGGACATCGACTGGATCTCGAGCGACATGAACGTGGCCAGCGCCTCCTACTACACGGTCAAGCTGACCATCCCCAACCCCGACCTGCTCCTGAAGCCGGGCTTCAAGGCCGTTGTCCGCTTCGGTTCCAGGTAGCCGGCCTTCCCTAAAGATTTGCCCAAACGCCGTCCGGGGAAGCTTGGCCTTTTCCGGCGGCGTTTTTTTGAGACGCCATGCAGCTCAAGAGCATACCCAAGCGCCTCGGCTACATCCTGGGCGCCCAGTGGACCAGGGATCTGTCCTGGACCATCTTCACCATCCTGCTTGCCCGCACGAGCCAGGGAATGCTCGGCCAGATCATGCTGGCCCTCTCCTACGGCTATCTGGTCAAGACGGCGGCGGACGTCGGTCTCAACGACTTCCTTCTCTCCACCTTCGCCCGCAGGGACGCCAATCCCATGCGCCTGCTCGGCGAGGTCACCTGGTTCAAGCTCGCCCTGCTGGTCGTGGCCCTGGGCGTGACTTGGCTTGTCTGCGGCTGGCAAAACTATTCGCCGGAACTCTCTCTCGTCGTCATGTGCATAGCCGCCGGCTTCGGCCTCGACGGCGTCTCGGACTCCTTCTTCGCCCTCTGCCAGGCCAGGGGCCGGCAGGACGTCGAGATGCGCATCCGCATTCCGGCAGCTCTTGCCGGCATTGGCTGGGGCATAGCCTGCGTGGTCATGGATGCGCCGGTCATTGCGATCGCCGCCTTCAAGCCCATCGAATCGGTGCTCCTCATGGGCTTTGCCGTGAAGGCTCTGGGCCGCAATCCCCTGACCCGCTTCGGCTGGGAGCAGATGAAGGATCTCCTGGCCCAGCTGAAAGTGGGCCTCGTCTTCACCGGCATGGCCGGCTGCGCCATGCTCTACAACAAGCTCAACGTCTTTTTCCTCAAAAAATACGGGGGGGATGCTGCCGTCGGCTGCTACAGCGTCTCCTGGGAGACGGTCGAAGGCTTGAGCTGCCTTGTCTCCTCGGCCCTGCTCGGCAAGGTCATCTTCCCCCTGCTTGCCAGGTACTGGGTCGAGAACAAGGACGCCTTCCAGCAGCTGGCCGGACAGACGGCCCGATCCCTCTGGGCCGCGGCACTTCCTGTCATCTTTCTCGTCTTCGTCGAGAGCGACCGCTTCCTGACCCTGGTCTACGGCGAGAAGTACATCCTCTCCGTGACCGCCCAGCGCCTGCTCACCCCCTGCGTGGCCACGGCCTTCCTGCACAATCTGGCGGCCTACGCCATGATCAGCATGAAGCGCCACCGCCTGCTCCTGCTCTTCTACGTCAGCGGCCTTGCGGTCAACGTGGCCTGCTGCTGCTGGCTGACGCCCGTGAAGCCCCTGGAGGGCGCGGCCCTCTCCCTCACCGCCACCAAGGTCTGGGTGGCCATCCTCACGGTGGGCTTCTTCCAGGCCACCGTGCGCCCCATGAACCTCAGGCAGTGGCTGGTCCTGACCTTTGCCGGCGTGTTCGCCTTCGGCATCTGGTGGGAGCTGCTGGCGCTTGGCGCCATCAGGGAGCTTGCCGAACTGGCGGGCCTCCTGCCCCTGCTGGCGCTCTTCTGGCGCTGGAGACCGCCCTCGATCTTCTCCAAGGACGGCGCCAAGGCTGAGGATGCCATGGCTTCCCTGCAGGAGTAGGCTGGCGGGCAGGAGGGGGAGGCCATGACGGCGCCGCCGCTGGCCGGGCATGTGGCCTTCCCTGAGGCGCCTCAGCCGCAGGCGGGCGATGCTTCCTCCTGAGAGCGTTCCGGTTTAGGCCTGGCAGGGACAGCGCAGGGTGCCGGCAGCCTGTCCCGACACCGCCTTCGCCTCTTCCGCCTCGGCGCTGACCTTGAGCTGGCCGCAGGCCGCGTCGATGTCCTGCCCCTTGCTCTTGCGGATGACGGCCGTGATGCCGGCATCCCAGAGGAGCTTCTCGAACTGGAGGATGCGCGCCTCGCTGGGCGCCTGGTAGGGCGAGCCGGCCGAGGGGTTGTAGACGATGAGGTTGATCTTGCTCTTGCGCACGGAGCGCACGAGCTTGATAAGCTGGCGCGCCTGCTCGGGGCCGTCGTTGACCCCGCCAAGGAGCAGGTACTCGAAGGTGATGCGCTCCCGGGTCTTGAGCGGGTAGCTGTTCAAGGTCTCGACAAGCTCCTCCAGCGGCCACTGGGCTGCGCCCGGCATGATCTGCTTCCGCAGCTCCTGGGTCGGCGCGTGGAGCGAGACCGCGAGGAAGGCCAGCCCGCTTGCGCCCAGCTCGGCCAGGCCCTGCTTGACGCCGCAGGTTGAGACCGTGATGCGGCGCGGGGAGAAGTTGAGGCCGTTCTTCTCGTTGAGGGCCTCAAGCGTGCGCCGGACGTTTACGAAGTTGAGCAGGGGCTCGCCCATGCCCATGAAGACGAGGTTGCGCAGGACGGGCCACTGGGGGCGCGTGTCGCCGAGGTGGTCCCTGGCCACGAGTATCTGTCCCATGATCTCGCCCATGGTCATGTTGCGGGTGAAGCCCATGGTGCCGGTGGAGCAGAAGGTGCAGCGCATGGGGCAGCCTACCTGGGTCGAGAGGCACTGGGTCCAGCGCACGTTCCCCTCCCTGTCCGCCGCCGGGATGAGCACGGTTTCCACGCGCTCGCCGTCGGCAAGGCGCAGGAGGAACTTGGTGGTGCCGTCGGCGCTGGTCTGCACCCTGTCGACGGCGGGCCACTCGATGACGGCGCTCTCTTTCAGCCTGGCGCGGAAGTCCTTGGAGATGCTGGTCATCTCGTCGAAGGAGCGCGCCATGCGCTGCCAGATCCACTGCCAGATCTGGACGGCGCGGAATCGGGGTTGGCCGAGCTCTTCGGTGACGTAGCGGGTCAGTTCAGGGAGCGTGAAGTCGAGCAGGTTCGGCATGGCTGGCAATCCTCAGGAGGGCAAGGCGGGCAGGAAAAGCAGGCAGGGAAGAAAGTCAGGGGAAGCAGGCAGGGGCGTCGCGGGACTTGGGATGACAAAAGGCGTCCCCCCGCGCGAGGGGCGGGGACGCCTTGAAAAGCGGCAGGGGGCAGGCCTAGCTCAGCGACCTGCGGGCGTAGTCCTGGACGAAGGCGCGGGCGGAGTCGGCGTCCGTGACGTCGCCGGCAATCTGGGCCTGGAGCAGGGCGTCGCGGAGGAGGCCGACCTGGGGGCCGGGCTTGAGCTTGGTGAGCTGCATGATCTCGTTGCCGTTGAGCAGGGGCTCGAGCATCTGCTCAGGCGTCTCCGCGCGGTGGAGGTATTTCATGTTGTGCTTGTAGGTGGTGAGGGCGTCCTCGCGGGCCGCGAGGTCGGCGCGCGACATCTCGATGAGCCTGGGGTATTCGAGGAGGCTCTTGAAGCGCCGGATGCCGCGGTCGGTCATCATGCAGTAGAAGCGCATGTGGTAGCGGACCAGATGGCAGATGAGGTCGATGTCTTCGGAGAGGAAGTGGAGGCGGCGCAGGATCTTGCGGGTCACGAGGGCTCCGACGCGGTGGTGCTGGTAGTAGGTGTAGTCGCCCTCGATGTACTCGGCGGTGTAGAGCTTGCCCACGTCGTGGAAGAGCATGGCCATGGTGCCGAGCCAGTCGTAGTGGAACTCGCCCTCGGGGTAGTGCCGGATGCACTCCAGGGTGTGCGTGAAGAGGTCCTGGAACTCCTCCGACTTCTTGTTCTTGCGCTGCTTGATGCAGGCGAGCGCAGCCACCTCGGGGATGAGGCCGTGGAGGATGTGGCAGTCGAAGAGGTACTTGACGAAGGTGTGCATGGATTCGGCCTCGACCTTGCGCCATTCGTCCATGATGTCCGAGGCGGGCACGTAGTCGAGCACGCGCGAGGCGCTGCGGATGATGGCAAGCCAGGTGTTGTGGCCGAGGGGCAGGTCGAAGTTGGCGGCAAAGCGCAGGGCGCGGATGGCGAGGAGGTAGTTGTGGCGCAGGGTGTCGTCCGGGATGCCGACGAGCTTGATGGCCCCGCAGGAGAGGTCCTGGAAGCCGTCGTAGACGTTGCTGGTGGGCTTGGGCGAGCCGAAGCCGGTGAGGCGCAGGTTTCGCCTGTCCTCCGGGGTGAAGCGGTCCACCATGGTGGGCGTGATCTTCATCAGGGAGAGCTCGGGGTGCTCCGCATCCTCGCAGGAGAGGGGATAGAAGCGGAAGAGGACGCCGTCCTGCTCGAGCGTGGCGGAGAGGCGCGGACCTGTTTCCGGCGCCGGCTGGGCGTCGGGGAAGACTTTGGCGATGACGGGATAGTCGGCTTCGCAGGCGATGTCGACGGCTGGCTTGCCGCCTTGGGCCAGCAGGCGCTCCTGCAGGGGCGCGTTGATGACGTGGGCGTCGTAGCCGTTGCGAAACAGCGATTTGCACAGCAGGGCCGCTTGGTTCAGGGCTTCCAGCATGGGTCTCTCCTAGGGCTCGGGGACATGGTTTTTATCCGCAGAAGTATGCCGTCCGGCGGTAAAAAATGCAAGAAATGCGCGGCCTTCGTTCGTCTGCAGGCTGGGCCGGCAGGGGCTTGCCTCTCGCCATGCAAAAGGGCCCCGGAAGCGATTCCGGGGCCCATGGAGTCAGAGGCTATGGTTCAGAGGCGAGGATGTCGTCTAGTGCGCTTCAGCTTCAGCCTCGTCGCCTTCGTCGCCGTCGAAGTGGCCGACTTCGTACTTGACGCCGAGAGCTATCTTCCACAGCAGCGAGAGCACCAGCGCGCCGACGGCGTAGACGCCGATGGCCACGGCGATTTCGCGGACCGTGGGCAGGTAGAGGGTGATGCCCTCGTACATGTTGGGCGTGAAGCCGCCGATCAGCAGGCCGAGACCCTTGTCGATCCAGGTGCCGAGCACGAGGAGGATGAGGGCCAGCGGCATGTAGCTGCCGGTGCGGGTGTTGGGGTTGATGAGGATGGTCAGGCAGATGACCGTGCAGAACACGGCAACCCACATGAAGCCGGTCACCCAGGAGGTCACGCCCTCGTAGCCTGCGAACAGGAAGGTGAGCGGAGCGGAGTGGCCGGGGATGCCGGAGTAGTAGGCCGTGAACACTTCAAGCAGGTAGAAGAAGACGTTCAGGCACATGGCGTAGGTGATGATCGTGGCCAGGGTGCGGATGGCGACCTTGCCGGGGTTGAAGCCGGTGAGGCGGCGCAGCAGCAGGATGAGCAGGAGCAGGATGGCCGGTCCAGAGCAGAAGGCCGAGGACAGGAAGCGGGCTGCCATGATGGCGGTGAGCCAGTAGTGGCGGCCGGGGATGCCTGCGTACAGGAAGGCCGTGACGGTGTGGATGGAGAAGGCCCAGACGATGGAGAGGTACGCGAGGTACTTGCACCAGGTCGGGTAGGGGGTGTCGTGGCGTTCGGCCTCGAGGGTCGTCCAGCCGACGATGGCGTTGATCAGCAGATAGCCCATGAGCACGATCATGTCGTAGAACATGACGGAGTTGGGCGTGGGGTGCAGGAGCACGTTGAGGGCGCGCTGGGGCTGGCCCAGGTCCACCACGATGAAGAGGCAGCACATGACGACCGCGGCGATGGCCATGAATTCGCCGAAGATGATCATGATCTTGAACTTCTGGTAGTGATGGAAGTAGGCGGGCAGCACCAGCATGACGGCCGAGGCGGCGACGCCGACGAGGTAGGTGAACTGGGAGATGTAGAGGCCCCAGGACACGTCTCTGCTCATGCCGGTGACGCCAAGGCCGTTGATGAGCTGGTAGATGTAGACGATGCCGCAGACGGCTATCACACCGACCAGGAAAAGCAGCCAGTAGTAGTAGCGCTTGGAACCTTCGAGAAGTTTTTCAACCATGGCTGGTCCCCTTAGATGATGTAGTAGACGCCGGGCTGCGTTCCAAGGGAAGGCTTGCGGCGGATCGTGAAGTTCTCCGCAAGGGCCTTGCGGACAACGGAGTTCGGATCTTCGAGGTCGCCGAAGAGGATCCTGCCGCCGGAGGCCTCGACGCATGCGGGCATCATGCCCTTGTCAAGGCGCTCCACGCAGAAGGTGCACTTCTCGACGACGCCGATCATGCGGGTGGGGAACTTCGGATTCGGCACCTGCTCGGGCAGGTACTTGCGCGGATCGACGAAGTTGAAGGAGCGGGCGCCGTAGGGGCAGCCGGCCATGCAGAAGCGGCAGCCGATGCAGCGGTGGTAGTCCATGGTGACGATGCCGTTGGGCAGCTTGTACGTGGCCTGGGTGGGGCACACGCGCACGCACGGAGGATTGGTGCAGTGGTTGCAGAGCATGGGGAAGACCTGGGCCTTGATTTTGGGCGTCAGGTATTCGTTCATCTCGTCGGGGAAGGCATGGTCGAACTTGTCGAGCCACAGCCACTTGATCTCCTGGTCGTCATGGCCCTCGGCGTTCTGGGCGCCGCGGATGCGCGGGACGTTGTGCTCCTTGTGGCAGGCATCGATGAGGGGCTTGTAGTCGTCGGCGCTCTTGAACTTGCGGGTGTCGATGACCATGGCCCAGCGCTTGGCGGCCAGGGGCTTGCGTCCCAGGGGCTCCGCCTCGTACTTGCCGGGGGCCACGTCGGCCTTCGCCTCGCCCGCCAGGGAGCCAAGCCCGCTGGAGAGGGCGAAGACAGACAGTCCAGCCACTTTGAGGAAGGATCTTCTGTTCTTTTTCATGTTACTTGCTCCCCTTGGGAAGAATGTGGCAGGTCCAGCAGTAGGGCTCGACGTTGTTGGTCTTGTGGCACTTGTCGCAGAACTCTTCGTAGTTGTTGTGGCACTTCAGACAGGTGTTCTGCAGGGAGATGTCGAACTTCTTGCCCTTGGCGTTGACGTAGACGCGGCTGCCATTCCTGAGGGCCTGGTCGCGCCACTCGTTGAGGAGCTGCATGTGTTCGGCGCGCATGAAGGCAGCGTCCTCCACGCACTCCTTGTTCTTGTCTTTCTGCGTGACGATCTCGGGCTTCTTGTAACTGTCGGAGCTGAAGCCGCACCAGAAGGGGGAGCTGCAGATTACAAGGAAGGCCACGATGCCAGCGATGACGGCTGTTTTGTTGTACATCTACTTATTCCCCCTGTTCTTCTTCATCGAGATGAGGAAGGTCTTCCTGGCGGAGGTTCATGGTCCGCTTGGGCTCGCCCTTGCAGACCAGGGCGTTGGCGACCAGCTCCGTCAGGCCGGAGACGGTGACGCCGGGAGCCCAGTAGTTGGCGAGGGGCGGCAGGGTGGCGCGGTCGATGGCGCACACGCAGCACATGCGGTTGACGCCGTACTTCTGCTGGACGTAGCGCAGGGCGTTGCCTCTCGGCATGCCGGAGCGCATGCGCAGCTCCATGATTTCTTCCGTGTTGAGGCCGGAACCCGCGCCGCAGCAGAAGGTGTTTTCGCGGATGGTGTTCTCGGGCATTTCGTAGAACTTGTTGACCACGTGCTTGAGCACGTAGCGGGGCTCGTCCAGCAGGCCCATGGCGCGGGCCGGGTTGCAGGAGTCGTGCCAGGTGCAGACGAGGTCGTCGTTGCGCGAGGGATCGAGGTTGAGCTTGCCGTGCTTGATGAGGTCGGCCTCGAACTCGGCGATGTGCAGCATCTTGGTGGAGGCCGCATGCTCGAAGACCGTGCCGGTGATGGGGGACACGGGCGTCTGCATGTGGGCTGGCGTGGGACCGTTGTAGGTGTCCATGTACTGGTTGATGACGCGCCACATGTGGCCGCACTCGCCGCCCAGGATCCATTTGCAGCCCAGGCGCTCGGCTTCGGCGTACATTTTGGCGTTCAGCTTCTTGGCCATGTTGAAGGTCGTGAAGGAGCCGAAGTTGCCGCCCTCCGAGGCATAGGTGGACAGCGTGTAGTCGAGGTCGAGCTCGTTGAAGAGGATGAGGTAGCCCATGAAGGTGTAGATGCCGGGGTCGGCAAACACGTCGCCAGAGGGGCAGATGAAGAGGATTTCGTGGCCGCGCTCGTTGAAGGGCGTCTTGGGACGGATGCCGACGATGTCTTCGCAGTCGTCGGCGAGCATCTCGACGATTTCCTTGTAGGAGTGGGGCTTGATGCCGAGGTGGTTGCCGGTCAGGGAGCAGTTTTTCACGGGATCCATGATCCAGTGGATGCCCAGGCCCACTTCGTGGAGCAGCTCGCGGACGATGGCCGTGATTTCAGCCGTGTCGATGCCGTAGGGGCAGAAGAGCGAGCAGCGGCGGCACTCGGTGCACTGGTAGGCGTAGAAGAAGAGCTCCTTGACGATGTCGTAGTCGAGCTCGCGGGCGCCGATGGTTTTGCCGAGGATCTTGCCGAGCAGGGTGTAGTCGCGGCGGTAGAGGGAGCGGAGCAGCTCCACGCGCAGCACCGGCATGTTCTTGGGATCGTTGGTGCCGAGGAAGAAGTGGCATTTGTCGGCACACGCGCCGCAGCGCACGCAGATGTCCATGAAAAGCTTCAGGGAGCGGTGCTTGGCCAGGCGGTCGGCGAAGGCGTCGCAGAGGATTTCCTTCCAGTTCTCGGGAAGGTTCCAGTCGTCCGCAGCCGGATCCCAGTCGTGGGGATTCGGCATGTGCATGAGCTCCATGGTCGGCTTCTGGGCCGGGTAGCAGTAGCTGCCGGCTTCGAATTTCGGCTTGTAGTCGAACCAGCTCTGGGCGGGGAATTCCGGCCTGCTGGCAACAAGTTCTTCAGGGGTTGGTAGCTTTGCCATTTTCGGGACTCCTTACTCGCCAGACTTCTTTTCCAGAGGCTTGTCCAAGGGCAGGCCGGCATCGGCCATGGCTTCGCGGTACATATCCTCGTATTCAGGATAGGTAAGGAAGTTCTTTTCCGGATTCCAGGGGTTCTCGTGGCGCGTGCGGCGGGTGTCGCACGGCAGGTTGCGGGTGGGGCTGAAGAACACGCCCGCCATGTGGGTCAGCTTGGAGAAGGGGAAGTACGCGAGCAGGACGCTCACGAGGGCGACGTGCATGAAGAACACGGGATCGATGCCGGCCGCGGAGATGGGGTGGAACTGCACCAGGCCCATGATGTAGGCCTTGACCTGGGTGATGTCGGTCTTGGTGAAGTAGCGCATGCAGATGCCGGAGCCGGCAATGCCCATGATGAGCCACAGGGGGAAGTAGTCCTGGAAGAGCGAGATGTAGCGCACGCGGGGGTTGGCCAGGCGGCGCAGGAGCAGGAAGAGCACGGCGCAGAACAGGAGGCCGCCGGTCATGTAGAAGCGGGGGGCGCCGATCTGGAACATGCCGTCGAGCATCTCGAAGAAGCCGACGCAGGCAGGCACGGGTTCCATGAAGAAGCGGAAGTGGCGGAAGAAGACGAGGAAGAAGCAGTAGTGGAAGAGCAGCGCGAAGACCCAGAGCCATTTGGAGGAGTAGTACACCAGGCGCGGACCGCCGTTGACGGCGTCGTTGGGCTTCATTTCAGCGTGCATGTTGCGGAAGAGCGACCGGAAGAGGAAGACCTCGAGGATCATCCTTTTGATAACGCCCCATTTGGTGTCGGGGCAGTCCCACTTGGCCTGCTTGATCCAGTCGAGGGACTTTTCCTGACCGCCGGTGGTCGGGATGGCGAAAGGAACGGGCGATTTAGCCCAGTACACCATGCGCCAGACGACGCCACCGAGGAAAACGGCAATCGCCACGTACGGCAGCACGACACCGAAAAGGCTTCCAAGCCCTGCCGATGCGCCCAGCCAGGCGATGGCTGCGACGAGCGCCACAACCAGTAAAGATTTTAACATTCCCTACCTCTCTATACGATAGTGTTAGCTTTTTCCCTCTTGTTCCAGAGGGCTGCCTCCCACCCGTTGCGCCCAGCGGACGAGCTGGGCATGTTGGTTCTTTATCTCGCGGATCCTGTTCTCAGCGACAGTTTCCCGTGATTTCATGTAGGTGTCGAGCGCCATGAGCACGATGGTGTCAAGCCGGGATTCGGCGTCCAGATATTCCTGAAGCGCCTGATCCTTGAGCTTCGGCAGGACGTGTTTGCGCATGACGGGCTTGAGCAGGTAGAAGACCATGATGCCCTGGCTGGGGAGCATGGCCTGCACGGCCCTGAGGTGCACGAAGCGGTCGATGGCCTGCTTCACGTCCTCGGGCTTCTTGTCCCAGCCGGAGACGGCCTCGTAGACGGTGCGGGCCGCTTCTCGGGTCATGTCGGCGACGGGGTTGGTGAAGGGATCCTTCACCGTGCGCAGAAAGCCGGTGGACTGGAGGGGGTAGGTGTTGAAGATGGCGTTCACCCATTCTTCGATTACCTGCTCCCGGCAGTTGAAGAAAACGTCAAGAGATTTCATGGACAAAGGCTCCTGCTGGCTGGCGCTTCGTCCCGGCATCGAGGCGGCCTGCAGAGGGCAGGCTGGTCGCGCCTGAGGGAGAAGCGATTAACTTCCTCAAATACTGGAAAAGAGATGCGGAGTCAACTAGCTGAAATTGCTTGCAATTGCCTGCAGTCAGGGCCTGCGGCGCTGGAAGGCCCCGCCTTGGCCCTGGCCGAAGGCGTCTGGTTCGTCGTCGCAGGCCGCATTGTGGCGGCAGGCGCCGGCAACGGACCCGCTGTCGCCCTCGCCGAAGGGAAGCGAGGGATCGCCGCCCTGGCTTGCCTGCGGCCTGCGGGGAGCAGGCTTGGCCAGGCTTGGCTGGCCTGCGTGTACTGCCTGTCCTGTCTGGGAGGTCTGGGACGCTTGGGGTGCTTGCGGCTGGCCTGCCGGTTGGGCCGGGGGCGCAGCCGTCGCTCTGGCCTGGGGCTGGACCGCTCTCTGGGACGCGCCCTGATAGGTTCGCCTGGCCTGGGGGCTGGCGGCGCCTCTGGTTTCTGGTGCCTTGGCAAGATGTCCAGGCAGGCCTAAGTACTCGACAAAGGGCACCACCTGCGAGCCCGCATGGAAAACATGGGCCTGGTTGCGCAGGACGCGGAACTTCACGGCGAGCATGTCCCTGTCGAGGTAGTCGAGCAGGCCGGGCTCCGAGGCCGTCTCGGACTTGGCCAGGGCCTCGAGGATGTTGGAGCCGCTGTGGAGCTCGCGGGCCATGATGCGGATGCGGGCCAGATCCCGGGAGGATTCCGCCACGGGCAGGAAGGCCACGTCGACCTTGCCGGCCAGGGCTTCGACGCCCTTGCGGCAGGCCTGGCAGGAGGGGGAGAAGTAGAAGTGCACCTTGGCGTGCTCGAGGTTCTCGTTGACGGCCCAGACGCCGGCAAAAGACTTGAGCACGGCGCCGGCGTTGAAGAGGAAGAAGAGGGTCCAGACGAGCGCCAGCAGGGATCTGCCCTGGACGCGGCTCGAGATGGTCTGGGCCGGCTGGCAGGCGCGCCTGAAGCTCAGGTAGACGGCCAGGAAGAAGCCTGCCGCGACCAGGCAGTTGAAGCAGGGCGCCGTGAAGGCCATGAGGGCGAGAAGAAAGATGTCGGCAGCGACGCACAGGCCAGCCAGCAGGCGCCCGAGGCCGGCATGGCGCAGGAGCGCCAGGAAACCGAGCAGGCCAAAGGCAAGGGCCCCGAACCACCACAGGGAGACGCCGGCAAAGCTGGCGTCGGCGTAGAGCGTGCAGCCTTCGGTGAAGCAGATGTCAAAGCTGTTGCCCGTCTTGACCCAGACGCAGAAGGCAAGGGCCGTGACGGAAAGGACAAGAGCGCCGTAGACGGGGCTGGGGGAACGCTTCATGGGCTTTTCGGCGCAAGGGCCCTCTGGGGGCGCGTGCGCTTCCTCCATAGAGAAATGGCGAGAAAGAAGTGGCGAGCAAGAAGCAGCGTGGAGAGCGGGAGTGTGATGCGGGCGTGGCTGGGCCCCTGCCTTGGCTGGGACTTGCCCGGGATATGGACACCGGCCGGCGTGCCGGCATGGGCCTCTCCGGCAGGGCAAACGCGTTTTTATAGCCAAGATGGGGCGCTTAGGCAAACAGGGGCTTGCGGCAAAAAAAGGGAGCCGTCCCGAAAGACGGCTCCCGAAAGAGCTAGCTTAGCGCATCAAGACTACATGGAGGCGCCGGAAGCGGCCTTCTGCATCTTGATCTCGACCTTCTCAGTGAGGCCTTC
>JAEEGJ010019424.1_pt1 | contig 14966 bp, 9 predicted proteins | sample 8958761 | NCBI WGS metagenome assembly JAEEGJ01 (sample SAMN16246546, study PRJNA631951) | gut metagenome | biome: gut microbiome; feature: rumen; material: RS-attached | host: Bos | place: Iran: Karaj | collected 2018-10 | reverse complement strand
GATGTTGTTAAAAAGCAGCTTGAGCTTCTTAAGTTTAGAAACACAAATCCTGCATTTGGCTTTGATTCAAAGCTGGATATAAAGACAGAAGGCAGCGTTATGACCTTCACCTGGACTAACGGTGATAATAAGGCAAGCCTGAAGGCAGACTTCTCAGACTACAGCTATACAATAGAATAAATGAAAAATGGCCCCTGTGGGCCATTTTTGTTTTTCAGAACTTACCTTGTGTCTGAACCATGGGCTCAGGCTTATCGCGGAAGATTGCTGCTATTGGGTCATCCAATGCAACACTGCCCTGTGCCAGAGAAATCGTATAACCGATCCTCTTTGAGAGGTATAAAAGGCCTGCGCCCCAGAGTACATCTCCGGTGGCGTGGGCTGTTTCTACGTGGCTCTCTATTATTGGCACGAGCTCATCTATAGGGAACTTTTCAAGCGTGATCACAGCATCTTCAAAATATGGCTTTTGAATATCACGAAGGCAGTCAAAGAGGAACAGAGTTCCAACTTTGCTCGTGGGATAACCCAGATCTTTAAGGAGCGAGACTCCGTTACAGACACACATATCGTCCTTGAAGGCATTAAGTTTAAACCAGTCTGAGATGTCTTTTATCTCATCATTTCGAATTGCATGTGCAATAACGTTTATTTCTTCGTCCATCAGAACTCTGGTATGAAGAGCTTCACCTGCAATACTTTTATCCCTGAGTGCCTTGGCGTGATCTCTGGCGTTCATCCTGTTCAGGTTAGCAACTTTGATTTCCGAAAGCTCTTTTTCCCATCTGTACCTGAACTCGTCCCAGTCTGAAGTTGCCAGGTCTTCGTAGTTTCCCTGAAGAATCCTTTTAAAAGCTCTTGTGCAGTCACTGGTAGTGATCATGTCATGACTGGCGTCATCAAGTCTGAGATTTCTGTCAGTGCCAAGATATTCGTTAAGAGCCTGGGTAATCTGGTAATCGAATTTCCAGTCTCCTGAATCAATCTGGGTTCCATCAATCATAGTGATCTCAGAGGAACTGCGGTTGTAATCATAAACCAGGTAAGTGGGATAGTACTGTCCGTTTATGCAAAACCACCTTCCGCTTTCACTTACGGAAAAACCGCGAACTTTCTGGCCTTTTTTATTCACATAAGGTCTGAATTTGTCCTCCGATAAAAGTCTTATACAGATATCACGACCGAATTTGTTGCCCCAGTAAGGGACGGTATCCACATTTTTTAGGAAATTTGTAATGCGGTCCTTGTAACGCTTGAATGCAGCGAATCCACCTATGGCAAGGAATGAAACTGCATCCTTGCTGGAGCTTCCCACCAGTGCGAAAAAAGTCATTATCACAACAAATAAAAGTGAGCCTACTAAAAATTTGGACAATAAACTTCCGTTTCTTAAAAGTCCTTTAAGATAATTCCACATTTAATACGATCAATCCTTTAAATAAATTAAGTAATACACGGCTCCGACGCAGAGACCGCCACCTATTATATTACCCAGAGTAACGGGTATCAAGTTGGTTATGAAATATCCAAAGAGAGAGAGCCCTTCGGTAGAAATTCCGTAAACTGATGTTGCGATCATGCCTGCAGGAATAAAGTACATGTTGGCGACGCAGTGCTCAAAGCCGCCTATGATAAAGAGCATAACAGGAAGCCAGAGTGCAAGCACCTTTCCTGCCAGTTCATCCGCTGCAAAGGAGCACCATACAGCCATACATACAAGGATGTTGCAGAGAATTCCCTTAAGTACTCCGTCGGCAAAAGAGATACCGGACTTGGCCACAGCTGTACTGACAACAGCATTAGCCAGAGCACCGTCAGCAAATGCGTAGGTGTGTGAAAAATTTGCAAGGAGAGCTATGAGAAGTCCTCCCACCATATTTCCGAAATATACGATAACCCAGTTCCTGAGCATTCCTGAAAGCTTGGCTTTCTTGCTGAGTACCGGAACAATGATAAGGCAGTTGCCCGTAAAGAGCTCAGCACCACCCACAAGCACCATGAAAAGACCTATCGGGAAAACCACACTGCTTACAAGTCTTGCGGTAGAAGGATCCGGAGCACACACAGATGCGATCTGGCTTCCGAGACCTCCAAGAGCAATGAATGCACCGGCCATGATTCCCAGCAAAAATGTTTTTCTAAAACTCATGGTAGTCTTGGCGGTTCCGATGGTTTCATAAGTGGTTGCTATAGCAGCAGGTGATTTCATGGAGTTCTCCTTTCGGTTTTGGTCCCCAGGGACCATTTCTTATACATCATATGGTAGCTTAAAAAACGATAAAACACAAGATATAGTTATCGCTCCTTTTTTCGCAGCTGCTTCATGACGAAAACATAGAGAATGATAGAGAACACGCCTGCTGTGACCCAGGCAGCAGCATCACCTGCAACAGCCATATTAAAGCTGTGGAGTTTCATAGACAAAAATGCAGTTCCGAATCTGGCAAGGAGCTCCACGATGCCAAGCATAAGAGCAGTCTTTCCATATCCACAGGCCTGCATAGCGTTTCTGTAAATGAAAATCATGGCAAGCGGAATGTAGAAAGGAACGCATGCATAGACATAGGCTCTTGCATATGGTAGATAGGAAGCCACATCAACACCGGGATCAAAGAAGAATCCAATGATTATCGGCAGTAAAACCACGCTCAAAATGCCGTTCACTATAGAATAAACAGCTGCAATTTTCATGGCATCCCGGGTTCCCTGATCCACTCTGTCCAGATCTCCGTAGCCAAAGTTCTGTCCGGCGTAGGCAGCGATGGTCTGACCGATAGATGGCATTCCGGCGGTCATGAGGTTCACAACCTTGCCGGCAGCGGTAAATCCTGTAACCGCTGTTGAACCGTAGATGTTGATCGATGACTGCATGACCATGGTTCCCGAAGCGGTTATACCAAACTGGAGCGCCATTGGAATACCGATGTTCAGCTGCTTAAGCGAATATTCTTTGTGCAGATGCCAGTCCTTGGCCCTGGGGCGAAGCACCTTAACTTTCCTTACGATGTAGATCATACACAGAACTGCAGAGGCTGCCTGGGAAAGATCTGTAGCAAGTGCGGCGCCGAATGTTCCAAGGTGAAATCCGACTATAAATACAAGATCCAGCCCTATGTTCAAAAGAGCTGAGAATATCAGAAAGTACAGGGGAGTTCTGCTGTTTCCGATGGCCCTTAAGGATGCTGCCAGAAGGTTATAGCCGATCAGCGCGATACTTCCTGCGCAGATTGTTGAGATGTAAGCATAGGCATCATTGTAAATATCTGCAGGAGTATTCATGAGTCTGAGCAGTGGGTGCATTACAGAAAGTGCTGTAACAGTAACCACTGCGGTACTGATTATTCCGAGAAGTATGGCATTTACAAAGGCAATTCTTGTGCCCTCCGGATCGTCCGCGCCGTATCTCTGGCTGATCAGAACCGTGTAGCCTGTAGTCATCCCATTGGCGAGACCCATTATCATAAACATGATGGTTCCTGTTGAACCGACAGCCGCAAGGGCAGTGGGAGACACATATCTGCCTACAATTACTGTATCCACCATGTTGTAGAATTGCTGAAAAATGAACCCCAGAAATATGGGGAGAACAAACTTTAGTAAAAGAGTAAGCGGCCTACCCTTGGTCATAGATGATTCCATAATATTCCTCCGAAAAAGTCAGCTGATCCTGTCTAGAATAGTATCAAGTGCTTTTTTATGATAGTCTTTCTTGTCATATGTTGACCATTTTGGCAGCTCTTTTTTCTGCTTCAGAGCCTTCTCGATATGACCGTAATAATCAAGCTTCTTAAGAATATGCTCATAGGACTCATAGGCTTCTGCAAACTCCTCCAGCATAATCTCGCTCCTTCTGCGAAGTAGACGCATCATATCATCAATGCTTTTAGCCTCGTCTTTTTCATATTCAAAAAAGTCCCTTATCTCATTTATGGACATTCCGGCCTTCTTGAAGCAGTTTATTGCCTCGAGTTTTCCGACATGATCGTCTGAATAAATTCTATGTCCGCTTTCAGCTCTTTCGACATTACGCAAAAGTCCAAGGTCTTCATAGTACCTTAGAGTAGACGCTGCAACGCCGAATTTCTCCGATATCTGTGCTATTGTATAAGTCATTTTGGGCCTCCCTGAAATTCTCCTTTAATTTCGTTAAAAGAAAAGGTAAATTCTGCATTTGACTGAAATTCAGTGTTTATAAGTGTTAATTCTGTTTTACAGAACTTACCCCAAAACTAAAAATGCGTTATAATCATACCCAAGTGCAGTGTTCATCATACATTTTTGTATGACAAACAAGCATCCGGAATAGTGTGTAAAACAGAATTCTGCATGCTGATTTCTGGTAAGACTTAATTCAGCAGTGGATTCCGTTCTATACTATAGAATTACTTTTTAAGTAATGACGGTTTCAGGGTAACCTGATCCGGTGCAATCTCCTTAAGTTTTAGCAGACGGTGGAGATTGTTATTGAGAAGCATTTTGGACAGCTTAAATGGGGTGCAGCCATTTAAGCTGTCTCTGGCTTCGCTATTGATGTGGTTCATCAGAACAGTAGCATCCTTCTGATCATAAGGATCCAGACTGTTGCCTTTTGGAATCACATATCTTATGTACTCATGATTCTTTTCAATCATTCCTTTCTGCCATGAGCAGTTGGGATTGCAATAAAATACCTTGCTTCTTATTTCACCATACTGGTCACATTCAAGTCGGGCTGGAAACTGGAATTCCGTGCCGTTGTCAGTGAGTATGATAGGGAACAATTCCTGGAATACTTCAATACCAAGTTTTTCACATAATGTATCAAATACTTCGATTACGCAGTCCTGTGATTTCTCAGCCAAGACAAATATAAGCATAAGATGGCAACTTCTGAAAATCATAGTCAGAAAAGCTTGCTTGCTGTTACCTTTTTCGCCTTCAACAGTATCCATTTCAACAACAGGAATTTCAGGATGCTCTGAAGTATATTTGATGAAGTCGTCATATGTCCTGCCTATTCTGAATTCTTTTGCGGACAGACTGACACGAGTACCTCTTTTACGAGGCTTGCATTTGTATCTTACTCTGCGGCGCATATCGATATTTCTGGCAGTAAAAACACCCTGATCAATGTAGTTGTAGAGTGTTTTCCGGCAACAGGGAATCTCATGGCCATGAAAAGCATATATATGAGCTAAAGACTGTCCTTTTAATAGTAAAGGGGATATAAGATCATCAAGGAGCGCAACTTCAGCAGGATCCTGATTTATGCCTTTTCTGCATGATACAAGCAACTCCTGTGATGATTTGTCAGCGTTCTGAGCAATATAAAAAGCCTTGTTTTTGTTGCAACGCCTTGCTTTTAAACAGGCGTTACATACATAAGGAGCCTTAGAGAGAGTAGGGCACTGAGGCTCACGGTACTCCGGACAAGTTGTGACACAGCGCATACCTTTGTGTTCATTGTCATAACAGTTTTTGCACATTCTAACACAGTCTTCCCTGTCACATAGGAAGCGAAGTGAGCATTCCTTATATAATGCACACCTTTGCGGATCGTCATTCTTTTCTCGTGGTTGGAAGGTGCGATACTTTTTAACTTCTTTGCTGATGGTTGTAGGATGTTTTCCTACAATCCTTCCTATCTCAGCAAAGGATTTGCCATCATTCAGACCCTTTTCAACTTTTATTCTCTGGCTGGTAGTAAGGTGTTTCTGGTCATATTTATTATCGTCAGACATTATGTAAACCTCCTATTTATGGATGGAGGAATCCACTGCCTGACTAGGTTATCATGTAAGAGTAAATTCAGCTACATAGAATTTAACCTTACAAACAAGAATTAACTTTTACATTTTAGGAAATTTTTCAAAAAAATACTTGAGCTAAAGTTAACTTTAAGTTGTATGATTTATTAGATTGGTAATTTCAAAAATTATGCAAGCAGAGACTTGTGATGGCAAAGGATGCACAATGAACAGTAACAGAACCACGGTAATAGATGAAAATACACCTCTTTTGGTATTGGCAGGGCCCATGTTTCTTGAGCTTCTGCTGAATACAATGCTGCACAATATCGATACTGTAATGCTCAGTCACTATAACGAATATGCCGTAGGAGCAGTAGGAAATGCGAATACCATCATGTTTATGATGATAATATTTTTCAATATTATCGCTACTGCTACAAGTGTGGTTGTGGCGCAGTATCTCGGGGCCAAAATGTATGATCGCATGAACATGATATATACGCTTGCGATAGTAGTTAATCTTGTATTTGGAATGGTACTCAGCGCTGCCTTTTGTGCAGCTAATCCATTTATAATGAATTTTCTGCATGTATCACCGGAGATGCGTCCGTTCTCGATGACTTATATCTATATTGTCGGTGGTGGTGGCTTCCTGATGGCGGTGTCCAATGTAATGCTGCAGATACTGAGATGTAACGGATATACCAAAATCGGTATGTGGGTCACATTCGGTATCAATATTGTCAACATCATCGGGAATTATCTTTTTCTGTATGGACCTTTGAAATTCCTAAATATGGGTGTCGCCGGAGTAGCGATATCGACAGTAGCGGCAAGATTTTTGTCAGTGATCGCACTCATAGCCTTTTTCTATATAACAAAGACCGGAAGACTTTCACTGCGGTATTTGAACCCATTCCCATTCAAGCTGCTTTCAAGAATGATTAAGATCGGTCTCCCTTCAGCAGGCGAGAATCTTACTTATAATCTTTATCAGACGACCCTTCTTTCTTTTGTCAACGCCATGGGAAATGATGCGGTTAATGCAAGGGCGTACTGTAATACGCTTATCTCTTTTGCAATGATCTTTTCAAACGCGTCAGCCATGTCTACACAGATAATCACAGGGCATCTGGTAGGAGCCGGCAAGACCGACGAAGCATACAAAAGAGTGTTCAGGACTCTTAAAACGTCCATGCCCATAACGATAGCTCTTGCATGTATCAATGCAATTCTGTGCAGATTTACGTTACATATTTTTACGGACAATATTAATGTCATTGCCCTTGGCCAGAAGATAATGATGGTTGATATATTGGTTGAAGTTGGACGGTGTCTCAATATGACTTTTGTCAGCAGTCTTAAAGCAGCCGGGGCATATATGTTCCCGTTTATAGCAGGTGTTCTGTGTAACTGGGGGCTGGGGCTTACGACGGGATATGCTGTCGGAGTCGCGCTTGGATTGGGTGTTGCGGGAATATTTATAGGAACGGCGACAGATGAATGTATAAGAGGCCTTATTGTCATGTATTATTGGTATAAAAAGAAATGGCTTGGAAAGTCTGTGATTGATAAAACCGATGTTCTTCTTGAATGAAGAAAAGCTGATCAGAAAATCAGATAAAAAAAGGGCTTGGTTTGAATAAAACCAAGCCCTTAAATATTTATGCTGCTTCACCCAGGCCAAGATCGTCAGAACTTACAGGCTCTGAGGGGATAGGATCCTCGGCAGGAGATGAGGTATCATCTGAACCAGAGGAGTCTGAATCTGAAGAGTCAGATGATGTCTCTGTTACTGTTTCAGGAGTTGCATCTTCATCTGTGGATTCTTCTGTAGCTGCTTCTGTAACAGCAGGAGTGGTTTCATCTGAAGGTGATTGTGCAATTATAGAAGCTGATTCCGCTGGAACTTCCTCAGAAGTTGTAGGAGCTACTTCTTCAGAAGCCGGTGCTTCAGCTTTATCGCTGTCTTCAACAGCATCCGCATCCTCTGCAAGTTCTGTTACAGTATCCGCATCTTCTGTAACTTCCTGCTCAGATGATTCTGCAGTAGTTTCTTCTGAAGGTGCATCTGTAACAGCAGGAGCAGCTTCTTCCGTTGGTGTAGATTCAACCACAATAACAGGAACAGAATCATTTTCGGGTTCGTCCGCGCTGCTTCTTGGAGCGCTTTCTGCCAAAGCAGTTCCGGCATTGGCGTTGTTTGCCTGAGCAGCTTCATCTCTTGCAAGATCATCTGCCCATCCGCGTACTCTTTCTGCTTCAGCCTGGCTTTGTTCCCAAGTAGTGGCTTCTACCTCCGGTATAGGAAGGTAGTAATTGTTTAATCCCTTATTTGGACCAAGATTGTTTTCATTGAGGTAATATTCAGCTCCGTAGGCATCAGCAAGATGGTAGTCGAAGCCTAAATCCTGAACGTAATAATATCTGATATCTACGCCGGGCTCATCATAATAAAACGTTCCTATTGATTCAATAGTAGGTGTTTCTGTGATGGAGTACAGATCATCTGCTCCGCCAAGGAGTTCATAGTATCCGTAACGAAGGAAGGATGTGTCAGCATTATTGATTCCAACATCTCCGTTATTGACCTCGCTATAGCCGTTAACGGTAAATTGAGCGGTTCCTTCTACATTCCGGGCAGTTACATTCAGATAAAAAGTGTTTACTTTGTTTTCTCTTGCAGCCTGTTTCAAATACTCAGTTCTGCTCAGATCACCCTGGTCAATTTTCGAGGCGTTTCTGCTGTCAATCCAGTAGCAGACAGGAATGTAACCCGAGTAGGAACCGTCACCATTATTGCTTGTAACATACATGCTGCAGATCTGGTTATTCAGAGTATACCAGAGGTTATCGAAGGCACTTACTGAGTAGTACACATCATTACCATCGATTTGCTTTTGACCGGAGTACAATGGTGTGTCACCAAGACTGATATATTTGTTATCATCGTCCGGATCAGGGAAAATTCCCACACATACATTTACAACATCTCCGGCAACAATCGGATTGATATCGGTAACAGCTACTGTGGCTTCTATGTTATGATCCTCCGGAACCTCAGTTATCACACAATTAGCGACTATTCGGTCTGCCAGAAGCTTTTCAAACTGCTCTAATATAGGATCGTCAGGATCAGCCTCATCTACCCGGGCTGCGTCATAAATAACACTCCATTCCCCTCCGTTGTTAGGATCATTTTTGATCGCATCAATAAGACCCTCAAGGGAGTCGATATGCTGATCTTTCCAGTCATAGCCTAAGAGCTTTCCTGCAAGACTGATCAGGGCAAATCTTGCTGTGACGAACTTATAGTCCTCATTCAATCCAACAGAATTGTAAATACCTATGGTATCGCTTGCTAAATTATTGAAGTATGTGTAATCTGCTCTTTCCGGATCCGGTCTTTCATAGTATACAGAGAGAGGGAAGTATACACTAAGTCCTCCGTTATCGACAGTTTTATCATTCCCTTTCGTTTCAATAACACAATTACCAAGAGCAGCGATCACCTGTGTGCATGCCGCCTTAAGATTGTCTGATAAATTGTCATTGTTGATAATGGCTGTAGCAAATCTCTTGATATCAAGATAGTTTGAGTTATTAAATCCCGTTCGGGTGCCAAAGTGAGACCTCTTACCAGCTATTGACAGAAGCTCATAGTATGCCGAATCTGATTCATCTATTTCTGTTAAAAGAGCTATAGCAAACTCTGAAATTGCATCATCAAGGTCGCCAACCTTCTTCATATCCACAAGAGAGAGTGTGGACATGCCATCGTTGAACTGAGCCAAAAATGAGCTGACAATCTCTTTTCCCAAATCCTCTGTGCTGATATCGGGATTAGATCCAAGGGCATTCATAAGAGCAAAATAATCCCAACCGGCACCGGGCTCATCTTCTTCTGAACCTATGTAGTAATCAGCGAAAGGACTCAGGATGCTGACAACCTCATAGTTACCCATCTCACATGCATCAAATCCGATAAAGTCGAAGGTGCCACCGTTTTTATAGAAATCGCTTCCTGCAAATGATTCACGTATCTGCTTCAGAGAAAAGGCGGAGTCAGGAAGGCCCTCTTCCGTAGGATGAGCCTGTTTGTAATCATCAAGAAGATCATCAGAACCATATCCTCTGAAACCTTCGCCGTGGTCCCAGATAATAAGATCAAGTTTGTCAGACTCAACAGCAGTAGCGCAATAGTCTATCATCTCCGAGAAAAATGCTGTGTCTGTGATGTATCTTCCGTTATATGTCTGTCTGTTTACAAGCTGATTAACTCCGTCATTGTTTACAACCTCCCAAAGCTGAAGGCCGCTGATATTGACGCCGTATTTACCAAGCAGATCGGCTGCATTATTTTCAACCGTAGCCTTTTGATCAGGAGTTAAATCTTTCATTTCAGTATCCGGATACAAAAGACGCCTTGAGTATTCCTTGTAGTATTCCGCATCATTCATGTGCCAGGTTCTTGTACCACCGGCCACAACAAATATCTTGACGTTTGAAGGAATGTTAGCTCTCAGAAGATCAAGCGTATTTTTGGTACCGGCCATGCCATCTGATTCAAGATCAGTTCCATCAAGATAAATAAGGATAGTTCGGTCATAAAACTGTGTAGGAGTTGGTTCAGGAGTGGGGGAAGGTGCAGGAGCAGGCTCGGGCGCGGGTGCAATTGAAGGGTCGGGATTATAATGTGGGATATTTTCAGCAGTTTGCTCAAGTTTTTCAGTTACTTCCATCCAGTTTATTACTTCAGTGAGAGAGGTTAAGAAACCTGTAAGTATTTCTTTCGCTCTGCTGGCATCTTGAACGGTAAGAGCTTGTGCCAATTTGTAGAGATTTTTATTTCCGGTTTTAAGAATCATCTCCTCATATTTTATTTTAGAGATGCCGGTTACATTCGCGTTAACAGAGACAGTTTGTCCTACTTTATCAGGAAGCGTAATATCACCAAAAATAAGGCGGAGAGCAGGAGCGGATTTTGCTGCACTCTGCTTATCAAGCATAGTTATATTCAGCCAGATATCGTTTTTCCCCTCCTTAAACTCGAAGATATCTGCCTGATTAAAAGAAAAAAGAAAACCCGGGAAAGAATCTGCATTAAGAACAACTCCTATGGGTAGTATGTTCTCCAGCATCTTTGCTGAACTTGGGACAGCAGCATAGGAAATGATTGTATTTCCACTGTAAGCAAGGCCTGATGTAAATAAAAACACACCGGCCAAAAGAGCTGTAAACAGACGCTTTATTGTACTTCTCATTTTGAGACCTCCTGAAAACCAATACTTAATCCATGATAAGAAAATTTTAACATGTACAGGTTTTCAGATTATTAACAGCGTATTAAAAGAAAATAAAAGGAGAAATAATTAGTTCATCTGAGACCCTGAAGGATATTCCGGGTTTCAGCCTTTCTGCCCGGAGCGGCTTTTGCGTAGATATTTGTTGTATTTATGCTCTTGTGATGGAGTTTTTCTTTTAACAGAAGGAGATCATTATCACTGGCACTGTAGAAGCTCATTGCAAAGCTTGAGCGAAGTTTATGCGGCGTAATGAGCTTTCCTTTTGCTCCCAGGCCTGCTTTTGCGTATTTTTTTACAAGATTTTCAACTGCGCGCACTCCAAGGCGTTCACCCTTCAGAGTGGTGAATGCAGGGATCTGGGCGTCTGAAATAAGAAATCTTGCTCTCTGAGCGTCAAAGTATTCCTGAAGATATGCTGCACATTCGTCGGAAAAATAGACTGTGTCCGTTCCTCCGCCTTTTCTCACGGTTATCACGCTGCATTTATCAAAATCATAATCAATAATATTGGTTGTGAGCATCTCGGATACTCGAAGGCCTGTATCAAGGAGCAGCAGTATCATTGCGGAATCCCTGACTTCAAAGCGCTCATGAAGCGCAGCTGCCTTGCCTTCTAGGTTTTCGCCGGTCCTGACTGCATTTAAGAGCTCTTTTTGCTCCTCATTTGTGAGATATATGAGGTTTTTATCCGGAAGAGCCTTGTTTCTGACGGCCGCTGCGGGATTTGTCCCAAGCTTACCCGTGATCATGAAAAAGCCGAACATTGATGACAAAGTTGCTCGAAGGCGCTTTATCGTAGATGCATTATGGCTCTGAGGGACCTGGTTTTGCGCGTTTATTTTGTCTCTGAGCTTCGTATAACGGCGATCTTTGGAGCTTCCGATCGTAGTTAAGTATCTGTTAACGTCCAGTGGCTCGATCTTAGCCATGTCACTCAGGGTTATTTCCTTGATTTCTTTATCAGAAAAATCCGCCAGATAATTCACCATGAAGTTTAAAAAGTCATAAATATCCCTTGAATATTGAAGCATTGTCGAAGGATTCTCGGAATTTTTGAAGTTATAGATGAAATCTGTGACAAAATCCGGCATTTTATCGAGAAGTTCGTTGATTTTTTTTGAATAATTCAGACTGTCATTGGCCATAATATAACCTCATAAGCGCTGAAAACGCAAAAATTAGTACTTTCTATACGTAAAACTGAAATATTACGCATAGCATTATTTATATATATAATACATCCTTCCCTTTTCGTTGTCTACACAATACCAGACTAATTATTCCCACTACGCATCCATATACATGAGTTTTGCTAACACGTTATTAAAAAGCTTCATAACAAAAGCCGGATACCATGAGTGAAAGGTGGGGTCATGATATCCGACTTGTTATATGTTTTTTACTTATTATTTTGTAACTATCTCTCCGCCGAGGAGCGCAAGAAGGCGAAGGAATCCGCAGTAGCCCTTGTTGTCAAGGAGCTTGTTGATGTCATAGCCTGCAGGGATCACAACGCTGATCTTTTGGCTTCCAAGAGGGAAAAGAACTTGCATATCCACGTTACTTATCTTGGCAAAAGTTTCAAGCATTGCTCTGTCAAAGCATGAGATCCTGTCGGTCTCCAGACGGAAGAGTCCGCCTGCCGGTGTAGCAGATAAGTTTTTGATGACTGCGTCCTTGTACTGTTCATCTGTCAGCTTTGCCATCTTAAGTGTTATTGCTCTTGCAGCCTCACGGCCTCCTGCTGCTACTGCTGTAGCCTGACTTGTTGCCGGAAGAGCAACTGCGATGGCATCAGTCGGGATCTCAGCTGATGAGGATCCGGAAGACTGGCTGCCACTTTCGCCTTCACTTGGAACTACTGTGATGGAATCATCTACTACAACGACAACATTTCCACCACCTGATCCGCCATTTGATGTGTTGCTTCCACCATTTTCATCATCAGGATTACTGCTTCCGCCACCCTGGATTGCTCTGGCTATAAGTCCGAGCTGTGCCAGTGTAAGGCTTGTAACTCCTGTAACAGAGCTGACTGTCAGGATATAACCGTCACCACTCTGGTTTGGAGTAAGTACGTATGAACATGTTGCTGTCTGAGCATTAGAAACAGGAGCATCTGATATCCTGTTTTCTTCAGCAATAGAAATGTTTATTATGCCGGATCCGACGGTATCTTCCAGATAATACTTACCGGTTGCGTTTCTGCGCACAAAATCACTGGCGTCATTATCTTGATATCTATCAAAGGTAACTGTGTTATTTCCGACATCCGTAATGGTAACTGACCAGTAATGCGCCATGGCAGGAGTGCCGTTTTCTACTGTGGCATTGTCGTAATTGCCCTCAACTGTACCGCTATTATTTTTTACGATTCCGAAATTATTAGTTACTGTGTAATATTCATTATTTGTCTCTACTATTCCAAAATTGTTACTTACTGCTCCAGCATTTTCAGTAACTGTTCCATTATTAGTCATTACCCTAGCATGATTTCTTCCAACAACTCCGGTTTCTTCATTTAATGTCAATGTACCATCATTAATAGTAACTGTCCCATTATTGGTGTCTATGGATCCAGCGCTGTTTTCCCCTACGGTTCCATTATTGATAGTTACATGATTACCATCACTATTTCTAGTAATATCACCATTATTTTCACTTACTGTTCCATTATTTATCTCAATAGTACCTTTATTATCTATGACAGTTCCATCATGATTATTACCAATTATGCCGCCAGCATTGTTATTTGTGACAGTTCCCCGATTGGTCTCGACCCTTCCGTTATTATCAGTCAGCGTCTCACCATCAGGAACCTCATATATGTTGGATCCTGCAGGATTTGGATCGTCAAATGCCCTTACTGTTAACGGAGTTGCCATGATCATTGTTCCGGCCATCATCATTGCCGTGCTGACAGCAGCCAGCTTTTTTATTGTACCCTTCCTGTTCACCATTTTTCCCTCCATAAGATTGCCAATACAATATGAAATATAGTTTCAATTTCCACAACAATTTTATCAATTATTAGTCAGTTTAGGAAGTAACTTTCTGTTACTTTTTTTGCATTTCCCTATAACTTCTCATTTGACCGATCTTTCCTTTGTTGTTACCATATTATCTGCATGTAAATTTTTATTGATCAAAGGATTAGCAAAACCTATGAAATACGATGCTTTTATCAGCTACAGACACCTTCCGAAGGACCTGTTTGTGGCGAAAAACATACATAGAACCCTCGAAACAGCAAAAATCCCGCAAAAAATCCAGCTGGAAACCGGCAAAAAACGCATAAACCGTGTTTTCAGAGACCAGGAAGAACTTGCCATAGGAAGTGATCTTAGCGAGAATATCGAGGCTGCACTCAAAGAATCAGAATATCTTATAGTAATCTGCTCTCCCCAGACCAAAGAGTCTGAATGGGTAATGAAGGAAATTGATACGTTCATCTCACTTCATGGCAGAAATCATATTCTTGCGGTTCTTGTTGACGGTGAGCCTGAAGATTCTTTTCCACGCCAGATACTCACTGATGATGCAGGCAATCCTGTAGAGCCTCTTGCTGCAGATGTTCGCGGGAACAGCAATCGGGAGATCCTGAGCAAGATAAAATCTGAAGGCATCAGGCTTGTTGCTGCAATTTTGGGCTGCGATTATGACGATCTTCGCCAAAGGCACAGAGAACGCATTATGAAAAGAAATATGCTGATAGCCGGTATCGCTGCTGTTCTCGGTATCTCTTTTGGCATATATAATGCGTACAATCTGGCCAGGATCAACGAAAATTATCAGCAAAAACTGATCAATGAGTCCAAAGTGATCGCCAAGACATCCGGTCAGCTTCTGGAAGCAGGAAACAGACAAGATGCAGCATTGGTAGCTATGGAAGGTTTACCTGTAAACGGTTCAGACAGGCCCTTCGTACCAC
>JAEEGJ010019423.1_pt1 | contig 14968 bp, 16 predicted proteins | sample 8958761 | NCBI WGS metagenome assembly JAEEGJ01 (sample SAMN16246546, study PRJNA631951) | gut metagenome | biome: gut microbiome; feature: rumen; material: RS-attached | host: Bos | place: Iran: Karaj | collected 2018-10 | reverse complement strand
CGAATATCCGGAGATGGTGGCCGGAGCAAGATCGGAAGAATACTATGTCAATATGATGAGAGCCTGGTATTTTGCCACGGCGCTTGCCAAACAGTATGATTCCGTAATCCCGTATCTGGAAGGGAATAAGCTGGATACCTGGACCCATAACAAGACTATTCAGAAAAGCATAGAGAGCTACAGGATAACGGATGAGCAGAAAGAGTACCTGAGAACCCTGAAAGTCGGGAAAAAGCTGTGACGGAGGAAGATCATGGAACATAAAGGAACAAAGACGATCGAAACGGAGCGCCTTGTGCTGCGGCCGTTTAAAGCGGACGACGCGCAGCCGATGTACAGGAACTGGGCCTCCGATCCCGAGGTTACAAAGTATCTGACATGGCCGACGCACAGAAGTACAGAAGAGTCAAAACAGGTCATTGCTGACTGGACGGAACAGCTGAAGGATCCGGCGTTTTACCAGTGGGCGATCGAACTGAAGGAGATCAAAGAACCCGTAGGCAGTATCAGCGTTGTAAGGATCGATGAGCAGACAGAGTCGTTTGATATCGGCTACTGCATCGGAAGAAAATGGTGGCACAACGGCATTACCCCGGAAGCGCTTACCGCCGTTATCGCTTTTCTGTTTGACCAGGTCCATGTAAGGTGTGTCAGAGCCTGCCATGATACGAACAATCCGAATTCCGGTAAAGTCATGAGAAAAAGCGGAATGAAGTACGACGGATTGCGGCGGCAGGCGGGCGTAAACAATCAGGGGATCATAGATGAAGCCTGGTATTCGATCCTCAGATCGGAATATGAGAACGGGAACTCACAATACCAATGAGACTGGAGATATAAAATGAAAAAAACCGTATTGCTGCTTGCGCTGATCCTCCTGCTTTCGGGTTGCGGAAAAGCGGCGGGAAAAACCGAAGACGCGAATACCGGAGCTGAAGCTGCATATATGGAGTTCCTGAGCGGAAGATCATCCGTTACAACAGCTGAATGCTTCAGGGATGACGATCAGGAATACAATCAGGACGGGCTGGCGTTCGGCACATACACGATCGGGGAGATGAGATCCGCGATCGCGGAGTATGAAATGAGCGAGTCTGCTGTAAAATACACTTTCTTCGATTTCGGAAATGACGGCACTGAGGAGCTTATTCTCAAATTTGAAAGCGTTGATCCGGCTTTTATGAACTGGACAGGCATAATAAGCTTTGACGGCGAAAACCTCTGACTCAACTATTCTTATGAGGACGGATACCGCACTTATTCCGTACTTTATGACGGGGGATATCTCGAAAACGGAGGCTCCTCCGGAGCCGGAGCTCACGGGTACAGGATCGTCTCGTTTGACGGCAAAGGTTTCGGGACAGAAGAATACAGACAGAACGAATATTACGGATCCTTTGCGGAAAGCATAGAATTCGATCTTACCGGCGATTCGAATTGGGAAGATGAGCATGCCATACCGTATGAATCCGGGCTTCTGGTATATGAATATATAAAAGACGGCGATGTAAAGATCGCCGTCTCCGGAGGCTGGAGCGAAGACGCTCCGCTGCGTTTTGAAGAAGAGGATTATATCCGTTATCTCGTTTCTCTGGGAGCTGAACAGATCTCCATGGAGGAAATGAACGCGCTCTGCTCAAAAGAGAAGCTCGGCGCCGGGATCAGCATCGACAGATCACTGTAAAGGAACGATAAAAATACCCCTTGTTTATCTTTCAAGAATTCCCTCATACAGCGCCGTATTGCCGGTAAAGTATGCCCAGAACTTCGTCCCGTAATCATAGTGCCACCATTCTGTCGGCAGATTTGAAAATCCCGCATTGAGCATGGTGTGGTAAAGAAGCCTTCTGTTGTTGCGGATCTCTTCATTCAAGCCCGGTTTTTCATAGTACGCGGTGTTGGCTGTTTCGCGAAAATCGTCAAATCCGGTGCCCATGTTCAGAATATGTCCGCGACAGTCGCGGAGAGTCAGATCTACAGCCCCGCCCGTGTTGTGTACCGACGGGCTGTAAATATCATAAGACGGTTTGCTCACAAAAAAGCTCGTTTTAAAGTCCAGTTCTTCTTCCCCAAGGCCGGGCTCGCCTTCGGAAACGATACGCCTGAATTCGTCCCAGAGCGCCTGCTGGACAGAGATCGGTCTCCAGGCGTCCAGAATGACAAGACTGTATCCTTTCGGAAGCAAGCCCTGCGCTTTTATAAGCATATCTGCAACACTCTCTCTGGCATATGCCTCGTATGTCGCACCCGGAAGCAGTTTTGCATAGTATACGGAGAGGATCTCGAATCCGAGATTCTCAAGATCTACAAGCTTTTCACCGCTTCCGAGAATGTCGTATTTTCCGATGTCCGGGAAACTTCTTTCCGGAATCGCGGCATATTCAAACATGGCGCCTCCTTTCGGCCGTCCGGGCGCGGGATCGGCCGGACCACGATCGATTATAACATTTTTCTCAGAAAAAATCAGGGAAATCGGCATAGTCTGTCATATCTGACCGACTATGCCGATATTGTTTCAGTTGTTCCGATCCCAAAAATGCTCCGTTTCAGGCCGGGTCATTTTCGAACGGAAGGATCAGAAGAACTCGCCGGGGATCTCCAGTGTCAGATCGCTTGTCGGGAAGCTGCAGCAGGGATGGATGTATCCGCAGTGGACATCCGCAAGGCGGAGCATCAATCTAAGTGCAAAAAATATGGATATATGTATTTATGCATCAATATCGAAAAGTTTTGCTTACCAAGCTGCCTGATGGATCAGATTTTGACGCAAAAAGACAGACACGAGTATACTTTTTACAGTATCAGCGCGCTTTGATTCTGAAATAACGGCGGAAACGCTGAAAAACATAACAAAAAGGAGGAAAACACATGAGCAAATACGGTTGGGATACCCCTATAGGCGATCTTCTGAAGGACGAACGCTGCGTCCAGGTCTTCAAGGACATTCTACCCGCTGCACTGGAGAGCCCCCTGCTTAAACTGGTAAAGGGCAAACCTGTCGGGGTCGTTCTGGACAGTCAGAAGAAGATCCCACAGGAAAAGCGCGATGCTCTGAAAGTGGCTCTGGAAGCGATCGAATAAGACTGATTCTCAAAACCCGGACCCCGGAACACTCAGCCCGGATTTCTCGACAAAAGGGAAGATTAGAAAGGAAAGACTGCCATGAGAATCACCTTTGAGCAGGAGAAAAAGCTTCTTAAGGCAATGTATATGTCTGCCGGGATGACCGAGGAAGATGCCGAGATCCTCGCGGCGGTACCTACTCAGTCTGACTTTACCGGTGTTGAATCACACGGAATGTCCCGCGGCGTACTCTATGTAATGGGACTGCGAAGCGGTTCCATGAATCCTCATGCACAGCTCAGGATCCTGATGGAGACCGACAGCCTCCTCGCTATAGACGGGGACGACAGTGTCGGTGTCGTCTCAATGGTCAAAGGCTATGAGCTTCTGGCACAGAAGGCCAAAAAGACCGGAATAGCCTTCGCAGTTGCCAGGGGAAGTTCAAATATCGGCTGCGGCAATTATTATGCCTGGAGGGCTGCCCAAGATGATCTGATCATCCTGGCCTCAGCCAATACCTCGCCGCTGCAGGCGCCCTTCGGTGGTGCGGATCCGCTGATCGGTTCCAACCCGATAATAGCAGCCACTCCATCAAACAGCTTCCCGGTGACATTGGATATCGCCACTACGCTTGTGGCTTTGGGCAAGATCCAGACGGCCCAGCGCAACAAGAGCCCCATTCCGGATACCTGGTGCCTCGATGTGGATGGAAAACCAACGACCGATCCGTCAAAGTACTACACCAACAGCCCAATGGCCACGTATAAGGGTTACGGTCTGGCAGTCATGGTGGATATGTTCTCGGCGGTGCTGTCCGGAGCTGCCTTTGGAACGGACATCGGCATAGCACTGAAAATGCAGAAGGAACGCTCAGGCTGGTCTATGCTGCTGATAGACCCTGCGAGATTTATGCCGATAGAGGAATACAAGGCCAGAGTCGATGAGTACATACGTATGATGAAGGAGTCACGCCGGGCAGAGGGCGTCGAGGAGATTTTCCTTCCCGGTGAGCTGGAGTACAGAGAGTATCAGAAACGGATAGCTGAAGGTTTCGAGATTGACAAATCTCTTGAGATCATGACAAAATCCATTGCATTACAGTGTAAGTTGGGTACCAAAGAAATGACGTTGCAACAGATCATCGATGCGTTAGATTAAAAAGAAGACTGCAGTCGAACATTTCCTTCGGTTGCAGTATGAAATCTATTGTCGCTTGCAATTGCCCAGGACTTACTATACACTTAAAAAGTAGGGCAGAATACGGATACGGAGGATCGATCGTTTCAACAGGAGCTACAAAATGGATGAAATCAGTTCTATCTTTAATACGGCCCAGGTCGAGGCGGAACAGCTGAAAAACCCCTTTATGCAGCTCAATGACGTGGTGTATGGAATCCTGGAGAGAGCCATAATCAATTTTGAGCTCGCGCCGGGTGCAAAGCTCAATGTGACGCAGATCTCGGAGCAGCTGGGGGTGAGCCGGACACCCGTTACCTATGCTTTGGAGCAACTTAAAACAGAAGGCCTTGTATCCAGCAATCCGGGACATCGCGGCTATTATGTCTGGGATATATCTTATGCCTCCCTTGAGAACAGCTTTATGGCGAGAAAGGCTCTGGAGGGAACCGCGACCTATATCTGTGCGCAGAGGGGGGTCTTCCGTAATGATGACCGCCCGAAGATTCTCGCCGAGCAGTTCGAAGCGGCGATAACGCAGCGGAATTTTACCGATTTCTCCGTGATCGACACCAGCTTTCACCGGCTGATTATCCGGTCCTGCGGCAATCCTTACATTCTAAAGGCCTATCAGCAGATGGAACGCTTCATCAATTACTATTCGATCCGTTCGCAGATCTACCTGCTGGACAAGGACAGCGATCATGTTCTCGAGTCCCTCGCCAATCAGCATCTTGCCATTTACAATGCTATAATGTCGGGAATCCCGGAGCTTGCGGAAAACACTGCCAAGATGCATCTGGATACCTGCTACAATATCAGCATACGCTATCACCGGCCAACAGAACTGGCAAAATAAAAAAGCTCCGTTTAAGGAAAACCGGCCCGTGCAATTATGCACGGGCCGGTTTTGTATGTCTCACCGTCAGTTCAGAAAACGGTCGAGAGCTTCGGAATAACTCTTCTCATCCTTCAGCCAGCACACGGCGTGCCGCGCGTCTTTGATCACCAGGCGGCTGCCTTTGTCTCCCAGAGCTTCCAGAATGGGATCGGACATGCGCATCGGTACCGTGCGGTCGGCATCCCCGCAGACGATCAAGACCGGAATCCCTGCGTCGGAAGCACGGGCGGATCTGTTTGTCAGAAATTCCTTCCCCGCCAGAAGGACTGCCGCAGCTTTCCCGAAGGGAATAAAGGGCCCTGTGGGAAAACCGCGTAGCTTGTGCTCAAACTGATAGGTGAGGATCTGGACCGGATCGTTGAAAGGGCTGTCGGCTACTATTCCGCGGACGCATGCCGGAATACCTTTTCCTCCTGCGGAAAGGACTGAACTGGCCCCCATCGAGACTCCGTGAAGCCATATCTCTCCTTTGAAGTGTTCCTCGGCAAATTGTATCCAGCTTTTCACATCCCTGCTTTCTTTTACGCCGAAAGTGGAAAGCCGGCCGCCGCTTTGCCCGTGCGCCCGCTGGTCTGCGAGCAGCACGCCGAAACCGCGCTGAAGATAGTAATCTGCTATTCCGCAAAAGTCATTGAAGCCCGAGGAACGGTAGCCATGGACCAGGATTACCGTCCTTCCGGTGCTGCCCGGGATAAAAAACGCATGAAGCCGCAGTCCGTCATAGGAAATGCAGAACAGATCTTCCCACAGCCGTTCTTTGAGAGAGGGAATACCGCTCGCCAGAATCTGTGCGTACGGCTCCCAGCGGGTTCCGATAAGCTTCTCCGGTTGGCTTAGATCGAGCGGCGAGCGGACAACCATAGCGTTCAGAAGCATGGCGGCTGGAACGAGAAACAGGATTATTAAAGCGGATAATATGATCAGAGCAGGGAGCATGAGATCGCCTCCGTATTCATCATAACACAGCGTTTCTTCTTCATCAATTCCCGGTCCGACCGCTTTGGCATGCCGAAAATGCATCTTTCCGGATGCACTTTTAAAAGAAAACCTTTTTTTGGTCATTTCATGTAAAGCAATCTTGATACGGAGCGCGGAACATGCACAGATTTTGACTCCGGCAAGAGCCGAGAATTATACTAAAACTATAAAAAGGAACAGAATGATATATAAAGAATTGTGCATAGTGTACAAATTCTTTGGCGTTATTTGGAGGTTATCATGAATTGGCGCGAGAAGTATGCAGATAAGATAGTCAGTGCGCAGGAAGCGATAAGCTATGTGAGATCCGGGGACATCATAAGTTCCACGATGTTCTCTTCCATACCGTATGCGCTTTTTGAAGAGCTTGGCGCGCAGAAGGACAGATTGGAGAATGTGCAGATCTTTCTGGGCTTCGGAGGCAAGCTGTACAGGCCGGTCGCCAAGGCCTGCAACGGGAAGATACAGGTCAACAGTCTGTTTTTCGGACCTGTGGAACGCAATTTCCGCAACAAATTCGGTTCGAACATCGGTTTTCAGCCGCTCCAGCTCTCGCAGGCATTTGTGGACAGGTCTCGATACCACAGGGCGGACATAATCATGATGGCGGCGACTCCCCCGGATGAAAACGGAATGATGAGCTTCGGCACAACACCCATGGACACCGCACTGTGCGATATGGCGCGGAACGTGATCCTGCAGGTCAATGAGAACGTGCCCTATATTTACGGTCGGGAGAACATGATCAACATCGCCGATGTGACCTGTGTGATCGATAAGACCGAGCCCGTATGCACAATGGATCCGGAGGAACCGCGGGAGGAGGATCTGAAGATCGCCGCATTGATTGCAGAAAGAATCCCGGACGGCGCATGCATCCAGTTCGGAATAGGCGGTCTATCTGCGGCAATGGGAAAAATGTGCAGGGACAAGAAGCATCTGGGCATCCATACCGAGCTGTTTGTTGAATCCATGATGGATCTTATGGAGTGCGGAGCTGTGGACAATTCCAGGAAGCAGATTGACAAAGGCATAAGTACGTTCGGATTCACCATCGGCAGCGAAAAACTGAACAGATTTCTGGATCACAATCCCGAATGCCTTGTCTGTCGTTTCATGTATTCCAACGATCCCTACATCATCGCGCAGAATGACAATGTGGTTTCCGTCAATTCCGCCATGCAGGTGGATCTCACCGGCCAGGTGGCATCCGAGGGTATCGGCTTCACGCAGCACAGCGGCATAGGAGGACAGCTTGACTATGTGCGCGGCGCGCAAATGAGCAAAGGAGGGCACTCCTATATCGCACTGGGATCCACCCGGACGGACAAAAGCGGGAAGGTAAGCTCCAAAATCGTGTTGGCGCATCCGCCCGGAACCCCGGTCACCACACCGAGAGCCGAAGTAGAATATATCGTCACCGAGTACGGCATTGCGGATCTGCGCTTTGTTCCGCTGGAAGAACGGGCGAAGCGGCTGATCGGGATCTCACATCCGGACTTCCGGGACGAGATTACAGCCGAAGCGAAAAAGGCAGGTCTCCTCATATAAACCGGACAAAACTATTAATGATATAAGAAGCAGAAAGGAGCATTGACAGTGAAAATAGCAATGGTCGGATCCGGAGCAGCCGGAAGTGTTTTCGCGGGATATCTCCGCAGAGGAGGGGCAGATATAACTCTTGTGGATCCCTACAAGGAACACATGGATAAGATCGCGGCAGACGGCCTCACCTTTGTGGTAAACGGCGATAAAACCTATCAGCTGGAAGGATTCAAAACCGCCTATGATGCCAGTGATATAGGCATCATGGACATCATCATCTTTATGACCAAGACACAGCAGCTCGGCGCCGCATTGAAAACTGCGGCCCCCGCCATTGGCCCGAAAACCGTGCTTGTATCCCTGATGAACGGCCTCGGAAACGAAGAAAAGCTGTCGCAGGTCGTCCCGGCGGGGCGCATCCTATACGGCAACGGCGTTCTGGGTACCGAATTGCCCGAGCCCGGCAAGTGCATCTCATCTCCTTCGGCAGAAGGCCTGCAGATGAACTTCGGCGCACTTGAAAGGACGGAACTCACGGTGAAGGCGGGCGAGTATCTGGAGAAGCTGTTCAACGACGGCGGATGCCCCTGCAAATTCTGGGAGGATGTCGCTCATCACTACTGGCAGAAAATCATAACCAACTGCGTATTCAACCCCCTCAGCGCAATCCTGCGTATGCAGTGCAAGGACATTTTCAAGGATGTCAACGGAGCGGGACTTGCAACCGCTGTCGCAGGAGAATGTTGCGCGGTGGCCACCGCCGCGGGCTGTGAGATGGATTCCGGCGCCTTCTTCAAAGATCTGGCCAAGATGGCCAGCGGGGGAAGCATTGAAGAGTATTATCCCTCCATGGCACAGGATGTGCTGATCCATCAGCGTCAGACGGAGATAGACACACTCAATGGCGCCATTGTGCGCTACGGCAAGAAATACGGCGTGCCTACTCCTTGCAACGAGTATGTCACAAAAACCATCAAGTGCATCCAGAAGAACTACGAAAAACAGTTTAAAGGCTAAGGAGATGATCAGATGAACAAGCCAAGCGTAGTGGTTAATCTGTGCAAGACCTGCGGCTTCTGCGTTAATTTCTGCCCCAAAAAGGTCATTGCATTCGGTGACAAGCGCAATGCCAAAGGTCACTACTATCCGGTGATCGATCTGGCTGGCTGTATCGGCTGCGGGACCTGTGCGCTGGTATGTCCGGAAGCGGCGATCGACATGCTGAAAGGAGAGGATTGATATGGCAAAGCAGTTTATGAAAGGCAACGAGGCTCTGGGTGAGGCCGCGGTACGTGCGGGAGTGCGTTTCTTCGCGGGTTATCCCATCACCCCGCAGTCTGAGCTGCCAGAATACCTTTCCTGGCGCCTTCCTGAGGTAGGCGGCGTATTCGTACAGGGCGAGAGCGAAGTTGCTTCCATCAACATGGTTTACGGAGCCGCGGCAACCGGAGTCCGCGCCATGACAGGCTCCTCCAGTCCCGGCATTTCACTGAAAAGCGAGGGTATTTCCTATCTTGCGTCCGCGCGTCTGCCGGCTGTGATTGTAAACATGCAGCGCGGCGGTCCCGGTCTGGGTTCCATCCAGCCTGCGCAGAGCGACTATCTGCAGGCCACAAAGGCAAGCGGACACGGTGGATTCCGTATGATAGTGCTTGCCCCGCATACCGTTCAGGAGGCCGTCGACATCATGTACGAAGCGCCTGAACTGGCTGAACGCGACCGGAACCCTGTTCTTCTTCTGATGGACGGCTGTCTTGGCACGATGATGGAGGAAGTCGAGCTGCCGCCGATGAAGGAGCTTCCGGAATCTCCCTGCAAACCGTGGACAGTCGGGTATGACGGAACGAAGCGCGGCGGCCATATGATAACGCCGATCTATCCGGAGGCAGGCCTTGAGACCAACAACAAAAACGATGCGGAGCGGACAAAACGCTGGGAAGCTGAGGACGTCCGGGTGGAGGAATATCTTGTCGAGGATGCGGAATGGATCGTCGTGGCCTACGGGATCTCTGCCCGTGTAGCCCGCCAGTGCGTCAATGATCTGCGGGCCGAAGGCGTGAAGATCGGTCTGATCCGGCCCATAACGCTCTTCCCGTTCCCGAAAGCAGCCATAGACGGCCTGGATTACTCCAGGGTGAAAGGCGTCATCGATATCGAGATGACAATCCCCGCCCAGATGAGAGAGGATATTGAGCTTCAGGTCTGCAGACGCTGCCCGGTATTTGAATACGGACGCAGCGGAGGAATTCTGCTGGATGATGAATCCACAAAAGAAGCAATCAGGAAAATCATTGAAGGAGGTGCCAACTGATGGCTGAAAAGGTCTATACAAAGCCGAAATGCCTGCTTCCTCTGTCCAGCGGTTTCTGCCCCGGATGCCTGCATTCGCTTGCCACAAAGCTGATAGCGGAGTCCATTGATGAGCTGGGTGTCGCGGAGAAGGTCATCAATGTTCTTCCCGTCGGCTGCTCGACGATGAACTCGCTTTACTGGAAGTTGGACATGGTCACAGCCGCTCACGGCAGAGCGCCGGCCGTTGCGACCGGAATCAAGCGCTGCCGCCCGGACAGTCTGGTCTTTGCCTATCAGGGCGACGGAGACCTCGCTTCCATAGGCCTTGCCGAGATCCTCATGGCGGCAGACCGAGGCGAACACATCACCATATTCTTCGCCAACAACTCCACCTACGGCATGACCGGCGGCCAGATGGCTCCTACCACCCTTGTCGGACAGAAGTCTACCACCTGCATCTACGGCCGTGATCCGGATACCATGGGTTACCCGCTGAAGATGTGCGAGCTGATAAAAGAAATAGAAGCGCCTGTATATGTGGCCCGCTTCTCGCTTTCCGGGCCTGCGAACATCCGCAAGGCCAAGGCAGGCATCAAAAAGGCAATGCAGAACCAGGTGGACGGTCTTGGCTTCTCATTCGTGGAACTGCTGACAAACTGCCCGACGAACTGGCATATGAGCCCGGTAAAGACTCTTGAGTTCATCGACCAGCATACCAGCAAGTATTTCCCGCTCGGCGTCTTTGTTGACAAGACCGGAAAGGAGGGAAAGTAAGTGAAATTCACACTCACCATCTCCGGCTCAGGCGGTCAGGGCGTCATGTCCACCGGCATCTCGCTGGCAAGCAGTGCGGTAGAGTCTGACATGCACGCCACATTTATGCCGCTGTACGGTCCGGAACAGCGCGGAGGAAGCGCAAAATGCACGGTGATCATTTCGGACGAGCCGATCATTTCCCCGCTGCCGAGACAGTCTGACGGGCTTATCGCAATGAATGAATCGTCTTTCAAGAAATTCATCGGCAACCTGCGTCCAGGCGGACTGCTGGTCCGGAATACCGCCCGTGTCACATCCCCCCTTAAACGGACGGACGTGCGCTGTCTGGATGTGAACGCCGATACGATCGCTCACGAGATGAACGCGGACAAGGCAGCCAATATTATCCTCGTCGGAGCCATGCTGGGCTTCTCCGAGATGATGGAACCCGAGCTCTTTATGCGCAGCCTTGAGCATAAGTTCGCCTCAAAAGGGGCAGAAGTCGTTGAGATGAACCGGAAAGCCCTCTACAAGGGCTATGAACTCGGCCAGGAGGCCAAAAACAACTGAAAGAATCCAAATAAAAAACAATTATAAAAACAGGAGGGATAAAACATGGCAAAGTATTCATTAGACACGGTTACCGTCGCTGAGGTTCTTGACAACCCTGAGCTCAGATCGCTTGTTGACAGCCTCATCCCCGCGGTGCTTGAGCACCCGCTGCTTGAAGTCGGCCGTTCTTTCATCTTCAATGATGCGGTTCCCTACATTGAGGATCTGGTAACGGAGGACGAGCTCAACGCCTTCAGAGAGGCGGTTGAAGCCCTCGGCTGAGTTTCGAAGCAAGCAATGAACAAAGAAGGCAGCATCAATGCTGCCTTCTTTGTTGTAAATTTGGCGTTTTTAACGACAAATAACTCCTAAATTCAACCGGTGATCAATAATATGATTCTGAAAGAGGGAGGATAAGCTCTTGAGATAGAACAGATAGAACAGGCAAACACACAAATACGGGCAATAAGCGGAAACAGCCATTCCAGGCAGACATGAAAGAAACAGGAGACACACGGCGCCTCCTGTTTGTCTGTTAACTATTCTCTGTATGCTTCAGAGATATATCCGTTTCCGCTTTTTTACACGAAGGACACATGATCTGGAATGCCGTACACCTGTATTCCGTCAAAGCAATGCGGATACAGCTATCGGATCATCTCCTTTCATATCATGGTAAGTCAGGGTATTGCGTCTACAGTTCCCAGTTCGGTGTAGATCATTCCGCTCCTGCCTCGGTCAGAGCGCATGAGCGAAATGGTCCGGACCGTCATTGCTGCGGGCTGTAGCCGGATTTCGGGCATCTTTCCGGAGGCTCTGCGTATAAGCGTGATATGCGGAGAAAAATGTTTTCTGTCGAATGGAATGTCACTTTCCGCCAAAACTCTGCGGACTCTGCGCACAACAGAAAACAGCGGTGCAGACTCACTTATGCCTGCCCACCACAGGTCACCGAAGCATCCAAGACCCTCCAGAGAGATATCAAAAGGTGGAAAAGAAAGGGCTGAAAGAGCGTCAAGTACAGCCTCTGCATCCGGATATTCCCCGATAAAGGCCAATGTCAGATGCATGTTTTCATCCGATGTGAAATTGCCCCGGACACCCTGGTCATACATCGCATTCTGTGCGGCGACCAGGCTGTCCTTCATCTCGTCTGACAGTTCGATGGCGATAAACAGTCTCATGGTTCGATCTCCCGGCGCGCCCGATCCGCCACTGACGGGGCAGAACGGGCTTTTTTCCTGATTATACAGTCGGGCCCCGGTATTTGCAAGCGCGGGCCATGCCGGCTGCCGCCAAGACAGCGGGCAGAATAGCAAAGGGCCCCGCACTGGCGCTGATGCTGCAGAAGCGCGTATTGCGAAACGCTGTTTCGACAAGTTTCGAACAGAACCGCGATTACGAGGCGATCAGCCAGATCTTCGCCTCTCAGACGGACGACTGCCGTGAAGGACTCTCGGCTGCACTGGAGCGGCGCAGACCGGAATTCAGCGGAAAATGAACAGAAAATCAGAGTCCGGTGCGGATTCTGCTCAGCGGAGGAAACGGAATTGAACTGGAGAGAAGACTACGAGTCAAAATTCAAAAGCGCTGAAGAGGCTGTAGCCGTCGTCCGAGACGGAGATCAGGTCGTCTACGGAGAGTTCGCAATGGCGTCAATGACGCTTGATGCAGCTTTTGCTGCGCGCGTACCTCAACTGCATGACATCATTCTGCGCTCCACCACCTGCCTGTTCTCGCCCAAAGCGGTACTGGCGGATCCGAAGCTGGAGCACCTGATGTATAATGATTGGCACTTTTCTCCTGCAAGCCGAAAACTTTGTGACGCAGGACTGTGTCGCTATGTGCCGATGAATTACCACGCCGGACCGGAAACAATACGCAGAGGCCTTATCGGACAGATCGACGTTGCAATGCTGATGGTGGGGCCCCCGGACGAAGAAGGCTTTGTCAGTCTGGGCACCTCTTCATCTATTACACCGACTTATATCGAACATGCGCACCATGTCATCGCGGAGATCAATGAGAGCGTGCCGAGAACCTTTTGTGACAAGACAAGCCGGATCCATGAATCACAGATCGATTGCTTTGTCCAAGGCCCGAACCGGCCTCTTATTGAAGCACCGACACCGCCTCCTACAGAGGTAGATGAGAAGATCGCCGAGCTGGTAGTGAGCCTGGTAGATGACGGAGCCTGTCTTCAGCTGGGCATCGGAGCGATGCCAAACGCTGTGGGCGAGCTTATCGCCCGTTCGGGACTGCGGGATATAGGCGTTCATACGGAGATGCTGTGCGACGCCTACGTCGCTATGGCTGAGGGAGGCTGTATCAGCGGCAAATACAAGACCACCGATCCCGGGAAGATAGTCTACACTTTTGCTATGGGCTCAAAGAAACTCTACGATTTTCTCGACGGCAATCCCGACTGTCTGCTTGCGCCGGTGGACTATACCAACGACCCGTATATCATTGCACGCAATGACAACATGGTATGCCTGAACAATGCCATTGAGGTGGATTTGTACGGCCAGGTTGCATCGGAGAGCTCGGGTACAAGGCAGATCTCCGGAACCGGCGGGCAGCTGGACTTTATCCAGGCAGCAGCGCGCTCAAAAGGAGGAAAAGGCCTCGTCTGTCTGTCTTCAACATATACGGACAGGGACGGCGCCGTGCGCTCACGTATACTGCCTCACCTTGGCCCGTGTCAGATAGTGACTGTTCCCCGAAGCTTCAACCAGTTCGTAATAACCGAATACGGAATAGCGGATCTGCGCGCGAAGACGACGTGGGAGCGTGCAGAGGAACTGATCTCGATAGCGCACCCGGATTTTCGCGAAGAGCTGATCCGCGATGCGGAGGCTCAGGGGCTGCGTGTACGCCATATCAGAGAGTGAGGAGAATATGGAAAGAAAGCTGAATACAAGAATAACCGAAATGCTCGGGATCGAACGCCCGATCCTCTCAGGCGCGATGCAGTGGCTGGCGAAGGCCGAACTGGTATCTGCCGTTTCAAACGCCGGCGGCCTGGGGGTGATGTCCTCAGCAACCTTCCGGACCGCTGAGGATCTGCGTGCAGAGATCCGCAAATGCAAGGAGCTGACAGACAAGCCCTTCGCAGTCAACCTGACACTGATGCCCTCGCTGGCGCCTCCGGACTACCCTGCCTATGTCAAAGTCTGTATCGAGGAAGGTATCCGCATCATGGAGACTTCAGGCCGTGCTCCGGAGCAATTTATGCCTTATTTTAAAGACGCAGGGATGACGGTAATTCATAAATGCACGATCGTCAGACACGCGCTCAAGGCACAGGCCATCGGCTGTGATGCAGTAATCATGGACGGCACAGAGGCGGCCGGCCATGTCGGAGAGAACGATATCGGCTCAATGGTGCTCTGGCCCGCGGCAGCTGATGCATTGGATATCCCCGTGATCGCCTGCGGCGGAGTGGGCGACGGGCGCGGACTTGCGGCAGCGCTGATGCTCGGCTGTGAGGGAGCGACGGTAGGCACGCGATTTTTCCTCTCTGAAGAAGCTCCCGCACTGCGTGCCGGTAAGGAGGCAGTTGCCATGCATGCCGACGAGATGAGCACGACGCTGGTGCTGCGGCGCTTTGCCAACACGACGCGTGTGCTGAACAACGGACTTGCGGTCAAAGTCTGCGAGCTTGAAAAAAACGGTGCGCCCTTTGAGGAGATCGCACCTCTG
>JAEEGJ010019418.1_pt1 | contig 14970 bp, 7 predicted proteins | sample 8958761 | NCBI WGS metagenome assembly JAEEGJ01 (sample SAMN16246546, study PRJNA631951) | gut metagenome | biome: gut microbiome; feature: rumen; material: RS-attached | host: Bos | place: Iran: Karaj | collected 2018-10 | reverse complement strand
CCCCTTTCAGGGGGCATTGCCCCAGAGGGGGCCCCGGGTTTTTCGAGAGCCTCGAGTCCTTTGGACCCGGGGCTCTTTTGTTTTCTGCCTCGGCGGCCCATCTCCCCCTTTTGTCATTCTGACCACTGGGCCCACGGCCAAAGGAATTTATTTTTCGGGACGGGGCCCGAAAAACCAAATTCCTTCGGCCATCGCAACGCCCTCGCGCACCCTGTTTAAAGCACACTATCGGCCTCCTGACCCCTATCACTGTGCTTTAACCCCACCTCATGCACCCACCTAAAGCACACTTTCTCCATTTTAAATCGTATTAGCGTGCTTTAACCCACCCATGCGACCATGGTTAAAGCACACATTCGGCCACTGGACCCCTATCACTGTGCTTTAAGGTTGAATTTGTTCTGGCGCGTGAAAATAAAAATAGAGACCCGCGTGGGGTCTCTTGGGGAGATAAATATTGATAACTAACTAACTTGTCTTAATCGGCCTCGGGGGAGACGACGTAACGGTCGCGAATGTCCGGGAGGATTTTGGAGAGAGAATCGAGGATCTGATCTTCGCTGTAGCCTTTGCGGGTAGCGATAATTACCGTGTCGTCTCCGGCAACAGTACCCATCACAGGGGGCAGCGGGTGGCGGTCCAGGAAGGTTGCGACGGCCGGGGCAAAGCCCACCTGCGTGCGGATAACGGTGATGGGGCCGTTGATCTCAACTCCGGTTATGCCGATCCCCAGTCCACTCGGGGTGGGGTGGGTAGTTTGTGACAATTTGTAACCCTGGCGAGGTACTTTAATAATATGCAGCGCTTTAAGGTCCCGGGACAGGGTTGCCTGGGTGGCCGAGATGCCTCGTTCGGACAGTTTAGCCATCAGGTCCTCCTGGCTGAATACTTGCTCGTGGCTGATTATTTCGCGCAGTGCCTGCTGGCGTGATTGAATCTTTTGCATTTGTCTCTTTTCAGTTTGCGGTTGCAAAGGTAATGAATATTTTGTGAATAACAATGAATATCTCGGTATTTTATTCAGAAAATCTTTAATAATTATTGCGTGCATCAAGAATTATCCTTTACTTTGCCGCCCAATTGTTAGTAGTGACCCAATTAATCAATCAAAAATGAAAGGTATCAAGTTCATGCTTTCTGCCGTTCTTCTCGCTTTAAGTGTTTCTGTATCAGCGCAGAACATTACTGTGAAAGGTACGGTGAAGGATGCCCAGACGGGCGATCCTGTTCCTGCGGCTGCCGTTATGATCGACGGTTCCACTTCCGGTGTGGTAACCGACTTCGACGGCGCCTACTCTATCGCCGTCGCATCTGACGGTGTCCTCGTCTTCTCCTCCATCGGCTACGAGACCATGCAGGTGGAGGTTAAAGGTCAGAAAACCATTAACGTAGAGCTCACGCCCAGTTGCGAATTCCTGGACGAGACGCTGGTTGTCGCTTACGGCACGGCCAAGAAGAGCTCCTATTCCGGTTCCGCTTCCATGGTCCGTTCCGAGGACCTGATGCAGAATCCGGTTTCCTCCGTGGAACAGGCTCTCCAGGGCAAAGTAGCCGGTCTGCAGGTGAGCACCGCATCCGGCCAGCCGGGTGCTACCACCTCCTTCCGCATCCGCGGTACCGGTACCCTGAATGCATCGGCCGAACCGCTGTACGTGATTGACGGTGTTGCGACCACCAGCGCGTCTTATTCCCCGATGGCATCTGATGTCTCCAACGACGCCAGTATCATGGCCACCATCAACCCGCAGGATATCGAGTCCATCACGGTCCTGAAAGACGCCGCTGCTGCTTCCCTGTACGGTTCCCGTGCCGCCAACGGTGTGGTGATTATCACCACCAAGTCCGGTAAGTCCGGCAACGGCCACCTGAACTTCAACGCACAGCTGGGTGTATCCACCACCCCCAAGCAGTACGAGATGATGAACTCCACCGAGTATTTCAAGATGGTGTACGACGCGTATCGTGCTGCCGGTGCATCGGTGGCCAGCGCCAATTCCAAAACCATCAGCAAGATTACTTCCAATCCTTTCAATGTGGCGCAGCCTTTTGACGCCCAGGGTAACCTGGTGGAAGGCGCGAAGGTTATCATCAATACCGACTGGCAGAAGGAAGTGCTCTCTCCCGGTTACACCCAGGACTACAGCCTGAGCTATTCCGGCGGCTCTGACAAAGTGAGCTACTTCGTGTCCGGCGGCTACTTCGACCAGAAGGGTACCGCTCCTACGGCCCGCTATACCCGTTATTCCGGAAAAGCTACTGTGGACGCCCAGGTGAACGAATGGGTCAAGGGTGGTGCCAATGTCATCTTCTCCTACGCCCAGCAGAATGCCGAGGTGTCTTCCAGCTCCGGTGCCTCCCCGCTGTACAACGCCCTCACGTTCCCGAATGCCGTTCCTATTTACAAGGTAGACTCTAACGGAAACTATATTCTGGATATTAACGGTGAAAAGCAGTACAACTGGTCCAATCCGGTGGCCCGCGACTACAACCCGCTTGCCACCCCGTATATGAACACCAACAAGTCCACGACGGCCCGTCTGTTCGCCTCCATGTATGTCGAAGCCAAGATCTTTGACTGCCTGTCGGCCCGTACGGTGTTCAGCCCGGACTATGTGGGTATCTATGACACTATTTACTGGAACAAGTACCATGGTGACGGTCCCGCTTACGGCGGCCGTGGCTCCAAAGACATGGTGACCGACCTCATGTTCACCAGCACTTCCACCCTGAACTTCAAGAAGAACTTCGGCCAGAAGCATTCCGTGTCGGCCATGGCCGGCTTCGAATACTGGCAGAGCACCCGCAATTACTTCAACGGTACCGCTACCAACTACGCTTTCGACTTCCTTACGGAACTCGCCGGCGCCGGTAAGGTCCAGTCTCTTTCCTCCCATTTCACCGAGGCTGCCCTCATCTCTTACCTCGGCCATGCTGAATACAGCTATGACGAAAAATACTTCGGAAGTGTTTCCTTCCGTCGTGACGGCTCTTCTGTCTTCGGCGCCGACAACAAGTGGGGTAACTTCTTCAGCGTGGGCGCTTCCTGGCGCGCCAAGCAGGAGGACTTCCTCCAGGATGCAGACTGGCTGTCCGACCTCAAACTGCGCGTCAGCTACGGTACTTCCGGTAACAATGCCGGTCTGGGCCGTTATCAGGCTCAGGGCCTCTGGGTGGCCAGTGACAACTATCTGTATGGCGGTGGCGCCGGTTTCGGTCACCAGAGCCTGGCCAATGATAACCTGGGATGGGAAAAGCAGAAGATGCTGAACATCGGTGTCGACTTCGGCTTCCTCAAGAACCGCCTGACGGGTTCCCTCGAGTTCTACAACAAGGCTTCTGACGGCCTGCTGTATGAATACCCGCTTCCCGCCTCCCACGGTGTGGGCAGTACCGACGACACTTATTGCGTGGTGATGATGAACCTGGCCAAGGTAAAGAACACCGGTGTGGAACTTGTGCTGAACGGCACTCCCATCAGCGGTAAGGACTTCAACTGGGATATCAATTTCAATATGTCCGCCAACGCCGACAAGATCCTGGACCTGGCCGGTGACGACGACATCCCCATGTCCACCACCAAGAAAATCTGGAAGGTGGGCAAGAGCCAGTACGAATTCTACATGCCTACCTGGGTGGGTGTAGATCCTGCCAACGGCGATCCCCTGTGGAAATACACGGCCGAGGACGGCACCGTCGGCACGACCAACGACTACACCGAGGCCGATTATGACATGCAGGGCTGCGCTACTCCCTTCGCTTTCGGCGGTCTTTCCAACACGCTATCCTGGAAGGGTCTGTCCTTCTCCTTCATGTTCTGCTACAGCCTGGGCGGCAAGGTGTACGACAGTCTGTATGCCTCCATCATGCACGGCGGTAACAAGACCGGTGTCAACTTGCATGTGGATGCCCTCAAGGCCTGGACGCCGGAAAACCCCAACACTGACGTTCCCAAATACGTAAACTCGAACGGAGACCAGTCCAATTCCGTCTCTACGCGTTTCCTGTATGATGCCACCTACATCAAGCTCAAGAACGTGAATCTCTCCTACTCGCTCCCCAAGAACGTGACCAAGCATCTGGGTGCCATTTCCGGTGTCCGCGTGTATGCCAACGTAGACAATTTGTTCACCATCTTTAAGGACAAGAACTACAAGGGCTACGATGACATTGATATCTTCGGCATCGGCGGATACGATGGATCGGCTAACTACATTCCGATTGCCCGCGCTTATACCATGGGTATTAACATTACTTTCTAGGAGGAACGCATTATGAAAAAGACTATTATTATCGCCCTGGCTGCCGCAGCCCTCGTTTCCTGCGCGAAGGAAAAACTGAATCCCGTTCCCTCCAATGCTGTATTGGATGAGCAGATCTTCTCTTCCGTTGAGACTGCTAAGAACGCCCTGAACTCCGGCATGGCCTATGTGGCCCACTATTATAACCTGACCCTGGACACCATCAGCTCCGAGCTGATGGGTGAAGACGCCACCCTGACTTCCGGCGCCTATGGGCTCCCTACCTACAGCTGGCTGGAGTATGCCTATACCTACTCCCAGACCCCCTCTGAGTCGCCCTGGCAGTTCGGTTATGCCAATTATATCTGGCCGAATGCCTACAAAGCCATTGACGTGGCCAACAACATCATCGCTCACTTCGAGGATGCCCCGGAGCAGCCCGGTCTGGAGAACCTCCTGGGCCAGGCCCATGCCCTTCGCGGCTACTTCTTCCTGCGTCTGGTGCGCCTGTTCGCTCCGGCCTATTCTCTCGATGCCGATGCTGCAGGTATCATCCTGCGCACTACGCCGGCCGGATTGGAGTCTGAGCACCTGGGCCGAGCTTCGGTGAAAAACGTGTATACGCAGATTATCAACGACCTTGACTACGGTCGCCAGAACTGCAGCGACGCAGACACCAAGTACTTCACGCCCAAGGCCTGCGCTCTGCTGATGGCTCGCGCCTATCTTGACATGAACGACTATGCCAAGGCCAAGGCCAAGGCCGAAGAGGCCGCCGACAACGTGTTCGACGGCAGCAACCTGATGAGCCAGGCCGAATATCAGGCCGGCTTCCATACCGCCAACGACGAGTGGCTGATGTATGCCGCCTCCGAAGAGTCTACCTCTAACTACTACGCTTCCGTCCCCAGCTTCTATTACCTGGCCAAGTCGGCCGTGAGCGCCGATGAAAACGGGCAGGCTTCCATCGATGACCTGGATTATCTGGAAACCGAAGAGGAAGAAGACTTCTTTGAGGAGCCGCTCTATGGCTACAGCACCGTGCGCTGGACCGCTCGCTTCCGCAACTCTTTTGACGACGACGACTGCCGCAAGCTCTTCCCCTTCTACTTCGATGAGGCCGATGGCTGGCTTACCAGCAAATTCAGACACCGTGGTGGTTCCCTGGGTGTGGCCGACTTCCCGATTGCCCGTATCGCCGAGGCCTACCTGATCAAGGCCGAGTGCGAACTGCAGCCCGGCGGCAATACCGCTGCGGCCCAGGAAGTGCTGAATGCCCTCCAGGAAGCCCGTGGCGCCGGCACCACCGAGGCCACCGAGGCTACCATCTACCAGGAGCGTCGCAAGGAGCTCTACGGCGAAGGTTTTGTGCTGGCCGATATGAAGCGCCTGCACCTGTCCCTGGATCGCACGCAGGACCCCGAGCACTGGTCCACGCTGACCACCCTGCCCGCCGACAGCCCTCGTTTCATGTTCCCCATGCCCGAAGTCGAGCTGCTCTACAACAAGGCCCTCACCAAGAATGACCAGAACGCTTACTGGAAAAAATAAATGAAACGCCTTAACATGTTTTTGGGAATGCTGCTGCTATCGGCAGCATTCTCTTGTTCTTCCCCTGAGGAAGGAACGGTAGAGTTCCTGGGACGCAACGTGCCCGTGCAGTCTTTCCTGGAAGGCTTTCCTTACAGCACCTACGGCTTCTACCTCTCCGACGACGCCACCAAGCTGGTCTACACGCGCAACACAGACGGCAGCCCCCTGCTGATGCTGGACCTGGAAGAGAGCACCGACATCGGCAAAGGAAAGGTGATTTCGGCCGACGACTGGTCCAAGAAGAACTTCTGGGAGCCGCACTGGAATGAAAAGGACGGCTGCCTCTACTGGATGGGCGACCAGGCCAACGACGAAAAGATTGACCTCTACCGCATGAACGCCGCTACGGGCGAACTAACCTGCTTCACCGACGTGCCCTACATCTACGGCTGGGGCTTCAACGACGACAAAACCCTGGCCGGCTACATCGCCCGCATCTCCCAGAGCGAGAACGACCACGTGGACGAGTTCCACGTGCTGAACCTCGAGACCGGCGAGAACAAGCTGGTGTGCACAGATAAGGCCGATTTCCGCATGACCTGGAGCGAAGTGTCCTTCTCCCCGGACAACACGGGCGCCATCGTCACCGTGCTGAAGAACGTGGACCGTACGCACACCAACATGGCCTACCTGGACTTCGCCAGCGGCGAATACAAGGTCATCACCGACCCCGCGCTGGAGGCCAGCCTTAGCGGCTGCGCGGCCGTCTCCCCCTGGTACAGCCCGGACGTGGCCTTCTTCCTCTCCGACCAAAGCGGCTTCGCCAACCTCTACGCCTACAACCGCGTCACCGGCGAGACCGCCCAGGTGACCGATTATAAGGCCGATATATCGGCCAAGTGGATGGAGGCCGATGGTGAAAAGCTCCTCGTCGCCGTGTCCACCAGCCCCGAGGGGTCGGTGGTCCGCGTCCTCACCCCGGACGGGGGCGAGTTGACATCGGCCCAATACCCTGCGACGCTCACTTTGGCGACGACGGTGGGGAACAAGGCTTACTTTCGCGCCGGCGCCACCGACATCCTCTTCCAGATCTGGGAGGTGTGCTACGAGGGCGGTGCCCTGCAGCAGAAGGTGGTGGTGGACCTGCCCGCCAAGACCAAGAAATCCATGATTGCTTCCCATGCGCAGAAGCTCTCCATTCCTACCTTCGACATCGACCCCGCCACGGGTGAGCAGCGCCTGCTGCACGCCTACCTGATGGTACCGGAGAATCCGCTGCCCGCCGACGCTGCCCGCCTCATGGTGATGTCCTTCTACGGCGGCGAGAATGCCTACGACGTGGAGCACCAGATCTTCACCGCTGCCGGTATGTACGTGCTCAGCGCCTCGCCGCGCGGCTCCGACGGCTTCGGCCGCGACTTCGCAGCCCTGAACGACCACGACCTGGGCGGCAACGAGACCATCGACATGATCTACTGCGCCCGTTACGTGTCCGAAATGCTGAATATTCCGCCCGAGCGGGTGGGCTGCTTCGGCATGAGCCACGGCGGCTACGAGACCATGCGTCTGATGACTTTCCCCGGCGAGGTGAACGGCTTCAAGACTTCTTTCCCCTTCGGTTTCGGTGTGGCTGTCGCTGGTTTCTGCGACATCATCTGGGAGCACTACCACTCCAATATCCCCGACTGGGACTATCTGGAGGCCGGTGACCCCGTTACCGAGAAGGAGAAACTCATGGACCGTTCCCCCATTAATCATGTAGATAAGGTAAGCGGCCCTATGCTCCTGATTCACGGCGACCACGACGACCGCGTGGACATCTTCGGCTCCAGCATGCTGTACGATGCCCTCAAGGCTCAGGGCTCCCCGGTGGAGTTCGTGGTTATGGAGGGCCAGGGCCATGGTTATAAGGGCATTGACAACCAGATGAAATACTATAGAAGTATTCTCGATTTCATTCAAAATTATTCGGGAACAAAATAATATAGCTTACATTTTGTAAGCTATATAGGGCGTAAATAATATTCATTTTAATTTCGCCCGCAAAAAGTTCCTGACTGTTAATATTTCCGGCTAAGTTCCTGCTGTTTTGTGGGTTGCTTAGCCGGATTTCGTATGTCTAATAATGCATATAGAATGAATATACATGAATATCTTTGGCTTTTATTCATAAAATTTTAAATAATCATTGGATTCTTAAAAATATTTCTTTTTCTTTGTCACCGTCAGTAAAGTAGTGAAACCAATTAAGCTATTCACAATGAAAGGTATCAAGTTTTTGATCTCTGCCGTCCTTTTTGTGTTCGGTGTGTCTGTCTATGCACAGAATATCACTGTTAAAGGTACGGTTGCAGCCGGGGATGGAGAGCCCGTTGCCGGCGCGTATGTCTTTGTGAAAGGTTCCACCAATGGTCAGCTTACAGACCTCGATGGTGCTTTTACCCTTTCCAATGTTCCCACTAACGGAACTCTGGTCGTTGCCTTCATGGGCATGAAGACCACGGAAGTTCCTGCTGCTCCCAGTGTATCCGTCGTTATGGAGTCGGATGCAGAGTATCTGAAAGAGGTGGTTGTAACAGCCATGGGCATTTCCCGTGAGAAGAAGGCGCTGGGATATGCCGTGACCGAGGTGGGTGGAGATGAGATGACCAAATCCCGTGGTGGTCTCAACAACCCCGTGAATGCCCTGCAGGGTAAGATTGCCGGTCTGCAGATTACCTCTAGCACCGGTTCCATGGGCGGCTCCTCCAAGATTCTGCTCCGTGGTGTCACTTCCCTGTCCGGCAACAACCAGCCTCTCTTTGTGATTGACGGAGTTCCCATTGAAGGCTCCGACTTCAACTCTACCGATACGGCCCGTGGCGGTGGCGGTTACGACTATGGTAACCTGGTCAACGACATCAGCCCCGACGATATTGAAAACATTTCCGTCCTGAAGGGCGCCAGCGCATCGGCCCTCTACGGTTCCCGTGCCAACAACGGTGTGGTGATGATTACCACCAAGAAGGGCAATTCCGGGAAGGACGGCCTCGGTGTCTCCTTCTCCTCCACCGTGGGCTTTGAGAAAGTGAACAAGCTCCCCAAACTGCAGACCCTCTATGGCGGCGGTTACGGAAAAGACTTTGAAACCGTGAATATCAACGGAACGGATTATCTCTATCCGGACTACGCCACCGACGAGAGCTGGGGTCCCAAATATAATGGCCAGCAGGTTCTCACCTGGTACGACCTCGCCAAGTGGGAAGCCGGCGGAAAGCAGGGCAATCCCACCACTTCTGAGTGGAAGGCTGCCGATAACGACATTGACACCTTCTTCAAGACGGGCGTCTCCGTTACCACCAACGTGGCCATTGCCCAGTCTTCAAAGAATAGCTCTGTCCGTATCTCCTACACCAACAGCGAACTCAGCGGCTATCTTCCCAACAGTTCGCAGGAAAAGAATATCGTCAACGTGAATGCCCAGGCCTTCAGCCCCGACCACAAGCTGGAGATCAGTGCCAATGTCAATTATCTGAACCAGAGCACCAAGGGCCGTTCCGAGATTGGATACGGTGACAACAACGTACTGGTGAAATTTGTCCAGTGGGGCCACCGTGAACTGGATATGAAGCAGGCCGCGGACCTGTACATCTTCCCCGACGGAACCCAGGCTTCCTGGAACCGCTCCGGCTGGGACGACCCCACTCCCGCCTACTCCAACAACCCGTACTGGAGCCGCTACAAGTGCTTCCAGAACGACAGCCGTAACCGTATTTACGGTAACCTGGGCGCCTCTTACCAGATTCTGTCCACCCTCAAGTTCCAGTACAAGGCCAATCTGGATTTCTTTGTGGACAAGCAGTTCGAGCGCAGCGCCGTAGGCTCCCAGGAGCAGTCCAAGTACAATGAAATCTCCCGCCAGCAGTACGAACTCAACCATGAGTTCCTCCTTACCTACAACCAGCAGTTCAGCAATTTCTCCGTAAATGCGTTGGCCGGTGCCAACCTCATGCGCAGGCACTACGAGTCCGTGCAGGGTTATACCGTCGGAGGCCTGGCTATTCCGGATTTCTACAATCTCAAGAATTCCATCGCTCCTGCAAAGAGCTCCAACTATGAGAGCAACAAGGCTATCAACTCTGTCTTTGCCAATGCAAGCGTAGGATTCAAGAACTTCCTTTTCGTGGAAGGAAGTGTCCGTGTGGATAAGTCTTCTACTCTCCCGAAGAACAATAACACCTATTTCTATCCTTCCGTAAGCGGCAGCTTCATCTTCTCCGAGCTTTTCTCTCCGGAGGTGAAAAACGTGATTGAGTTCGGTAAGATCCGTGCCGGTTTTGCCCAGGTGGGTAATGATACAGACCCTTATCAGATTATCACCACCTATTCCCAGTACACGAATATCGATCCCACTACTCCCGGTTACCGTCTTCCCAACACCCTCAAGAACAACCAGCTCAAGCAGGAGACCACCAACTCCTTTGAGGCCGGCCTGGAAATGGCTTTCTTTGGCGGCCGTGTAGGTTTTGACGTGTCCTACTACAACAGCGTTACCAAGGACCAGATTCTTCCTCTGTCAGTTTCGGGTACCACCGGTTATCTCTATAAGGTTGTGAATTCCGGTAAGATCAAGAATACCGGTGTGGAGTTCGCCTTCCATGCTACTCCCGTAGAGAGCAAGTGGTTCACCTGGAACACCTCCCTTACCCTCGCGTCCAATAAGAACACGGTTCTTGAGCTCATGGACGGCGTGGACTACTACCGCCTCACGGCCGCTCCTTTCAAGGCCGAAATCGGTGCCCTCAAGGGTCAGCCCTATGGCGTCATCATGGGAACTGACTATGTCTATGATGCCAACGGCAACAAGATGATCGACCCCGAAAGCGGCCTGTACCTGTCTACCGACGGCAACGAGAATCTGGGCAGCGTCTATCCCGACTTCACCGGCGGCTGGACCAACAGCTTCAAGATTGGTAATTTCGATGCCAGCATCCAGATCGACTTCTCCAAGGGCGGAAAATACTTCTCCACCTCTTATCTGTGGGGTATGTACTCCGGTATGCTGGAGGAAACCGCTGCCAACAACATCCGTGAAGACGGCATTGTCCTGGATGGCGTCATTGACAATAATGGCACCAAGAACACTACCAAGGTAGACGGTATTGATTACTGCGAGTACTTCTATGAAGGACCTGCCGCCATGAGCGTTCTCAAGTCCGACTTTGTCAAGCTGCGTGAGGTGACCCTCGGTTACACCTTCCCCGTGAAGCAGGGCAGCTTTATCAAGAGCTTCAGGGTTTCCGCCTATGGCCGTAACCTGGGCGTCTGGGGACCGGACGTGAAGCATTTCGATCCCGAGGTTGCCGTTACCAGTTCCGGTAACATCCAGGGTATCGAAGGCGGCCTGGTGGCCGGTGTGGCCAACTTCGGCTTTGGCGTCAACATTAACTTCTAAAACGGAGAACTTGTTATGAAAACCATATATAAATTTATTCTTGCGGGATCCCTTTGCGTATCGGCCCTGTCCTCCTGCATCAAAGATTCTGTCAACCAGGATCCGAACAATCCGCCGGCAGTCCCTTCCAACATGCTCATGTCCGGCGCAGAGAAATGGGTTGTGGACAATGTCTATGACGTATGGTTCAGCGGCCGTCAGTGCCTGCCCTATGCTCAGTACTGGTGCCAGCGCAACTATACGGAGGAAGACCGCTATCAGATTCGTGAAAGCACGAACAACAGCTACTTCAATTACCTGTACATGGGTGTTGCCAACCTCATCCAGGTAGAAAAGGAGAATATCGATCCGGCTACGGCTCCCGGTAATTCGGTCTATGGTGCCAATGCCAACCAGATTGCCGCCGCCAAAATCCTGAAGGTGTGGCTGATGGATATCATCACCGACACCTGGGGCAGCGTTCCTTACACGGACGTGGCAAAACTCGCCTCCGAGGATGTGTATTATTGCAAGTACGACGACCAGAAGGAACTCTACGGCACCCTCATCAGCGAACTGGATGCTGCCGTTGACATGATTGACGAGTCCGAGCCCGCCTTCACCTCCGGTGACATCATCTACGGCGGTGACGCTTCCCAGTGGAAGAAATTCGGCAACTCCCTCAAGTGCCGCCTGGCCATCCACATGTCCAAGGTGGATCCTTCCTGGAAGAGCCTGATTGCAGAGGCTGTCGCCAGCGGTGTATTCGAGGGCAATGAAGATGCCGCTACGTACCAGTATTCCGCTTCCGGTACCGACTACTGCAAACTGTATGAAGGTTTCTATGTGGACGGACGTAACGACTTCACCATCACCAAGCCCTTTGCCAACCTGCTGATGGGCGTGGCCGATAACCTCAACGGAAAGTCCCACCCCTGGGAAGGCACCCGTGATCCCCGTGCCGATATTTTCTCCCCGGGCGTGACCAAGGGCGTTCCTTACGGCGCTCCCAGCATTTACTCGGCCAAACTCCGCGCCGGTACTCCCAACTGGTATAACTCCCAGCCCGGTCACCTGAATCCCGACTTCAAGATTCCGCTGATGACCTATGCCGAGCTCCAGTTCATCCTCTCCGAGTACAAGGGCTTCTCCGACGCCGAGTTCAAGGCCGGCATCGAGGCTTCCATCAACTACTGGGCCGATGCTTACGGCACCAGCGCAGACGCATCCGAAGTGGCCGATTACATTGCCGCCGTCGGCACTGCGACTGCAGAAAAAGTGGCCGTCCAGAAGTACATCGACCTGTGGCTCAACGGTACCGAAGCCTGGACCGAGATTCGTCGTACCGGTTATCCCGAGCAGGTCCTTCGCCCTGGCGAATACACCTGCGAGGATCCCAACGATGCATCGGCCGAACCCGTCAAGTTCACAGCTCTCTCCGAAGTGAAGGGTGACATCATCGCCCGCGTGAAGTATCCTACCAACGAGAGCACCCTCAACGGCGAAAACTGGAAGGCTGCCGTGGCCAAACTCCAGGATGGAACCAACAATTACTACAGCAAGATGATCTGGGATGTCCGTACCTCTACTTATGACCATCCGGTCAATAAGTAAAATTGCCAAAGTCTAAAATAATTCGTAAATTTGCGCCGCTCAATTAGAGTGACGCAAATTTTTTTAAACACATAGAATTATGCAGATCGTATCCGTATTCGGTAGAGAGATCCTGGATTCCCGCGGAAATCCTACCATCGAAGTTGAAGTTACCCTTGATTCCGGTTTTGTGGGTGTTGCCGCTGTTCCCTCCGGCGCTTCCACCGGTGAGAACGAGGCCCTCGAGCTCCGTGATGGCGACAAGAAGCGCTATGGCGGCAAGGGCGTTCTCAAGGCCGTTGACAACGTGAACAAGGTGATCGCCCCCGAAATCGTGGGCATGGATGCCACGCAGCAGCGCGCCATTGATAAAGCCATGATCGAACTTGACGGTACTGCAACCAAGAGCAAGCTGGGCGCCAACGCCATTCTGGGCGTTTCCCTGGCCGTTGCCAAGGCTGCTGCCGCCGAACTGGGTCTTCCCCTGTACCGCTATCTGGGCGGCACCAACGCTTATGTGCTTCCCGTTCCCATGATGAACATCATCAACGGCGGTGCACACTCCGATGCTCCCATCGCTTTCCAGGAATTCATGATCCGTCCTATCGGCGCCAAGAACGAGGCCGAGGCTGTCCGCATGGGCGCCGAGGTGTTCCACGCTCTGCAGAAGGTGCTCAAGGGCCGTGGCCTCAGCACCGCAGTGGGTGACGAAGGCGGTTTCGCTCCTGCCCTGAAGGGTATCAACGACGCCCTCGACTGCATCATCGCCGCTATCGAAGGTGCCGGTTATGTTCCCGGTAAGGACGTGACCATCGCCATGGACTGCGCAGCTTCCGAGTTCTGCTTCAAGGAGGACGGCAAGTTCTACTATGACTACAAGCAGCTCAAGGACGGCAAGAAGAAGGATCCTCGCGGCCGCAAGCTCACCACCGACCAGCAGATCAACTACCTCAAGCAGCTCATCACCAAGTACCCCATCGACTCCATCGAAGACGGTCTCTCCGAGGAAGACTGGGAAGGCTGGGTCAAGCTCACCAAGGCCATCGGCGACCGCTGCCAGCTCGTAGGTGACGACCTCTTCGTGACCAACGTCAAGTACCTCCAGCAGGGTATCGAGATGGGTGCAGGTAACTCCATCCTCATCAAGGTGAACCAGATTGGTTCCCTCACCGAGACTCTGGACGCCATTGAGATGGCTCACCGTCACGGTTACACCACCGTTACCAGCCACCGTTCCGGCGAAACCGAGGACACCACCATCGCAGACATCGCAGTTGCAACCAACAGCGGCCAGATTAAGACCGGTTCACTCAGCCGTACAGACCGTATTGCCAAGTACAACCGTCTTATGCGCATCGAGATTGAACTTGCCGATGAAGCTCGCTACGGCTACAAGAAACTGCGCTAAGTACTTGTTTGCAGCCTTTTTGGCTGTAGCCTGTACGGTGCAAGAATCCGTTGAAACCCAGGCTCCGAAGCGCTCGGAGCCTGTGGTTTCTACACCCTTTGTGGCGGGTGAAGCCACAGTAGAATTCAGTGAGGAACTTGCGGCCCTTGTGGAGCAGGACCTCGCTGGCGGGGTGGCCACAAAATCGGCCTCCCTGGATGCCCTGCTTACGGATCTGAACATAGAGAGCCTGGAGCGCGTGTTCCCGGACGCAGGGGAATATGAAGGACGCACACGCAGGGCCGGCCTGCACAGGTTCTACATCGTAAAGTTCAAGGACGATGTCCCCGTAACCAAGGCTGCGGCGTCCCTGGAGTCCGTGCCGGGAATTATATCGGCCACTCCTTCCCGCAAAATCAAACTCCGCGGAGAGTTTAACGACCCCCTCTTCTCCCGCCAGTGGCACTATATCAACAACAGCCGCCCCGGTGTGGACATCAACTTGGAAGAGGTCTGGGAGTATTATACCGTTGGTAATTCCAACGTGATTGTATGCGTGGTGGATGAGCCCATAGATCCCACGCATCCGGACTTGATCAAGAATCTCTGGACGGACGCTCAGGGGCATACGGGATACAATTTTGCCCGCAGCAATTACGACCTTTCAATCCGTCCGCCGGCGGACCCCACAGATAAGGAGAGTAGAGGAGACTCCGGTCACGGAACTCATGTAGCCGGCACTATTGCCGCCGTAAATAACAATGGAATAGGCGTTTGCGGAATAGCCGGCGGGGATTATGCGAATG
>JAEEGJ010019417.1_pt1 | contig 14972 bp, 14 predicted proteins | sample 8958761 | NCBI WGS metagenome assembly JAEEGJ01 (sample SAMN16246546, study PRJNA631951) | gut metagenome | biome: gut microbiome; feature: rumen; material: RS-attached | host: Bos | place: Iran: Karaj | collected 2018-10 | reverse complement strand
TGGAGGGAATAGAGGTCGGTGGTAGATGCGAGGATGGTGAGACCGTTCTCGGCTGCTACAGCCATGGTATATTCGTGGAGGAAACGGCTGTCCGTCTTGAGGTGGATGATACCGCCCGGTTTCAGGAACTTGCGGTAACGCTCCAGGAACAGCGGGCTGGTAAGGCGGGAATTCTCGCTTTTCAGCTGAGGGTCGGAAAATGTGAGCCAGATTTCACTCACCTCCCCGGGGCCGAAGAAAGCCTCTATGAACTCAATCCTTGTACGCAGGAATGCCACGTTGGACAACTTTTCCTCAGTAGCAGTCTTAGCTCCCTTCCAAAGCCTTGCGCCCTTGATGTCAACTCCTATGTAATTCCGGTCAGGAACCCTTCTGGAAAGGTCAATCGTGTACTCCCCTTTCCCACATCCCAGTTCGAGCACGATGGGCTGGTATTTAGAAAACATCGTACCATTCCAATTACCCTTTACAGGATGGTCGTTCAGACACAGTCCTGCCGATGGACCGCCACTCTTGACAAGGATAAGGGAAGCATCAGGCTGAAGGAGACAGGAGAACGTTTCGTTCTCTGCGAATTTCCTAAGTTTATCGTGTCCCATCAGAGTCTCTTTAGAATTATTCCAAGTCCCCGGACACACGGGGAATCGTTTACCACCTTCGCGTTCAGACGCCAGGTTCCGCCTTCTGAAGGCACAAAGCGGTCAAGATATTCACTTACAAAATCTTTTGAATAGTAGGACATGTCGACCGGATGGCCAATCCTGATGAAAGTGGTGTCAGTGATAATGGAATCAGACGGCGAAAACCACCTGAGATCCAGAACCAGGCTGTCAGAAGGGAATTCACCGAAAGACGGACGCTCGAGCCTGGTGTAGAAATCCAGGCTGTACGAAGCTGTGGTGTCGGACAGTTCAAGGGTGAAAGGATAGGTGTCCCCGTACTGCGCCTTCTCCCTCATAACGAAAGGCTCGTAGGAAGGAGGAGGGGCACAAGATGCCGCTATTGCGGCAAGGACGATTATCAGAAGGCGCCCTTTCATCACAGGATCAAGATTGTTCCTTTGAGGATTGTTTACCGCGACCGTTCTTGCGGTTACCACGGTTCCGGTTCTTTCCCTTGGACTTCTTGGGTTTGTCGAACCGGGTGATGCTGTCATCCCCCACCGCAGAGATGAACTGGGGGCCTATGGGTTCCGGTTCGAACTTCAGGGACTCGGGCTTCTCCCCATTCCGGTTCATCATTATTATCTCCCTGACCTCATCAGCAGAAAGTGCATAGAGATTGGAAAGGGAGCCCTTGTCATAGGAGAAATACATGATTTCCTGAAGGATGTCAGTCTTGACGAGATAAGCAGGTCCATCCTCGAATTCAAGGGGCTCGTTGACCTTGGGAATACGGGTCTGTGCATCAAGGTAATTGGCCACCTCGTAATTAAGGCAGCATTTCAATTTACCGCACTGGCCGGCAAGTTTCTGGGGATTCAGGGAGAGGTCCTGGGAACGGGCGGCAGATGTAGAGATGGACTGGAAACTGGTGATATAGTTTGCGCAGCATAACTCCCTGCCACAGACACCCAGTCCTCCAATAAGACCGGCCTCCTGACGCGCTCCGATCTGTTTCATCTCAATCCTGATCCGGAATTCCTCAGCGTATATCTTAATCAGTTGACGGAAATCGACACGGCCATCAGCGATGTAGTAGAAGATGGCTTTGGTTCCGTCTCCTTGGAATTCCACGTCTCCGATTTTCATGTCCAGTCCAAGTTCCGCCGCAATCCTGCGTGCCTGGATCATGGTATCCTGTTCCCGGGCAATGGCCTCCTGCCATTTTGCGATATCGAAAGGCTTCGCCCTGCGGTAGATCTTCCTAAGGGGATTGACTTCCGGATCGACCCCCTTGCACTTCATCTGGCGCCCTACAATCGGACCCTCAAGGGTCACGATTCCGAGGTCATGACCGTTGGCAGCCTCGACTATCACAAGGTCGCCGGTCTTTATGCCCTGGCCGGAAGCATTGATATATATTCCTTTACGGGTGTTTTTGAAACGCACCTCGAAAAGGTCCTTGTACTGTTCCTGGGTCACACCCTTCAACCAGTTGTAGGATTCGAGTTTGCAGCATCCCTGACGGTAGTTGCAATCGAACTCTCCTGTCTCCTGGTCCTGGGCAACGGTACACCCACGGCTGCAGTCGAATTTAATGGCTTCGTTATATGCGCTTTCCATCGTTTCGTCAATATATTGTATAGAGCCTGCCAACCATTTCGCAGAACAGGATCTTCTGGTTCACGTTCCTGTCAATCAGCATCTGGGCCCTGTCCAGGCAGGCTGCTGCCTGTCTTGGGAAATTCTTCCGGAACTTACCGGCGATGGACGAGAAAAACTCTTCCTCTGCCGGAGAAATCCCTGCTATACCGGTCAATCCCTGTTGGATAAGGAAAACCTTCCTCAGGCATTCACCGGCAAATTTACAAAAAGCTTTCTGTTTTTCGCGGGACCCTATCTCTGAGAGGGTTTCCCCACATGAGAGAGCTGCTGCAAGATCCCTCGATCCAACGGCATCCATGAGATTCCGGAATATCTCCATCTGCTCCTGGTAATCCTCCTTGTCAGAAAGATAATGTATAGCTGCACCGACGCTGCCACCGGAAGCCAAAGCAGCCTCTTCGGCATCGGCTGGATCCTTCTCAAAACCGGATACGAGGATCCTGCCGATATCTTCCCTTGAATAAGGAAGGATCCGCAGTGCCTGGCATCTGGACGAGATAGTCTGCATCACCTTCTCGGGAGCATGGGTCACCATAAGGAAGATGGTCTTCTCCGGGGGCTCCTCCACAGCTTTCAGAAGCCTGTTGGCCGCAGTGGCGTTCATCTTCTCCGGCAGATAGACCACGACAGCCTTCCAACCTCCTTCAACTGGAGTCAGGTAGATCGTCTCCAGGATCTCACGTGCCTCAGCATTGTTGATGACAGTCTGCTTCCCCTCAATCCCGAAGGCATCATTCACTTCCGACTCCAAGGCATAAGGATTAGACTTCATCAAATCACGCCAATACTTCAGGAACAACTCTGCGCGGAGGTTCTGCACTTTTTCCGTGACCTTGCTTCCTGCCGCAACCGGGTAGATGTAGTGGACATCCGGATGGATCAAGCCGGAGACCTTGTGCTCATCCCGGAAGACCTCGCTCAGGAAAGCGAGGATGATCGCCATTGCCCCGCAACCATCGTTCTCATAGAGCATCATCGCGTGCGGAATCCTTCCGTCGCGTACCATGCCGGACAAAGCGGTCACGGCATCCTTGTTACCTATGATACTGTCGAGGGTCATCTGTCCCTTTTGGCCGTAAAATCGGCTATCGCTGCAAGATAATCTTTTTCTTTTGAATCAGGAAGCGCCCTAAGGGAATCCATCGCCTTCTTGACATATTCCTGTAACATGGAGTCAGCATATTCATTGCCGCCATTGTCGAAGACGAATCCACGGATATCTTCCTTGAATTCGGGATGGTCCTGGATCTGAAGGACTTTCCGCCGGATCATCGCGGCCATGTCATCATCCACCTTTAAGAGGGCACCTAGCAAGGGAAGGGTTATCTTCTGCTCCCCGAGGTCCACTCCGACAGGCTTTCCCAAGATGGCTTCACCGCAGTAGTCGAGAATGTCATCCTTTATCTGGAAAGCCATCCCAAGGCTGATGGAATACTCCCTGACGGACTCTACCATTTCAGCAGGAGCATCTACGGATATGGCGGCCGAAACACCTGTAGCTTCAAACAGAGAGGCGGTTTTACTGTAGATAATACGGAGATAGTCCTTTTCGTCAGTATCGCAGCAGGTCGACTTCTGCAGCTGAAGCATCTCTCCCTTGGCAAGATCACTTAAGGTCTTTGCAAAAATCCGGATTGCCTCTTCACTATGGGCCGGAGAAGCCAGGATGTTATCCACAGCCTTGACGAGCCAATAGTCCCCGATCAGGACAGAGGCAGGACCTCCGAGCAATGACATCACCGTAGGTACCCCACGCCTTTCTGAGCTCCCGTCAACCACGTCATCGTGGAGAAGGGTAGCGTTGTGGAGGAGTTCGGAAGCTGCCGCAAAACGGAAGCTGTCAGTGGTTGTCAGACCTCCCGAGCAGGCCCTTGCCACAAGAAGCGACATGAGGGGACGGAGTTGCTTCCCCCCATGTGAAAGGATGGCGGAATTTGTCTTGTTCAGAAGATCGATGTCACTTTCAAGTGTACTGTGGATCAATTTCAAGGTATTGATCCAGTCTTCACCGAGAAAGGTCCTTATTTCGTCAAGATTCATCCGGGAACACTATTTCAAGAGTTCAGCAAGTTCCTCGACACTCGAAGGAAAATCAATCAAGGACCTGGATTCAGGATCCAGCATACCAGTCGTGACATAATGGTCGAGAAGGGAAACCAGGGGATCATAGAATCCGTCAATGTTGAGAGCTATAACCCTGCCTTTGTAAATCCCAAGCTTGGCAAGGGTCAGAGTGTCTATCAACTCGTCCAGGGTACCGATGCCACCGGGCAATGCGATGGCGGCGTTGGTTCCCTCCCGCATCTTCTCCTTCCGCTCGGCCATGGTCTCCGTCCAAATCGTCCGGGTCAGGGCAGGATAATGATAAACTGCCATGAAACGAGGAAGTATTCCTATATGGGATCCCCCACAAGCTACGACCTCATCTGCCACGACCTTCATGGTACCCTTTACCGTACCACCGGAAACTATGGTGTAACCAAGCGAACAAGCCGCGCGGACAAGATTCCGCGCAGCTTGGTTAAATTTCGGATCTATGTCATTGCTTGCAGAGCAGAAGATTACAATCTTCCGCTCCCCTTCTGCATGGACGTCCATTAGAAGAAGAGTGCGACAGAGATGGCGAATCCGTTGAAGTTGAAATCCTTGATTGCCGTTCCGGTCTTGTTGATGTCGCCTTTGTAAACATTGCCGAAGTTCCAGAAATACTTGGCAGAAATCTGGAAGTGGGAGATGTCGATACCGGCACCCAAGCTCATTCCGTACTCAACTTTCACGAGTTCGGTGTCCACACTCTTTATCTCATCCTTATTCTTTTCAGTGATCTGGTAACCGATGAAAGGCTCTACGAAAGCATAAGGCCTGAAAGCGACAAGGTCAGGACCCCACTGGAGCTGTACAGGAATCTCCACATAACCCAACTTGGTGTCCAGAGACTTTGAAATGTCGCTTCCGGTGTTGTCTCCCCATTTGTCCAGAGACATTCCCTTTACCTGATAAAGGAGTGCGGGCTGGACAGCGAAACCTCCTCCGAGAGGAATCTCTGCTACGAGACCTGCATGGTACTGTGCGATTGACTTTGTGTCAACTTCCTTGATAGTGGTAGAGGTGGATGTTACACCGCCGATGACACCCACCCTTGCATTGTTATAATGCTGTGCCTGAACGTTTACACTGAAAGCAAGGGCAGCTGCAAATGCTGCAATAAGAATTCTTTTCATTTTGTTAAAAAAACTGGTTCTGATTAAACTGAATTAAAGAAGGGCATCAAGCTTGGCCGTGATCTCAGCCTTGGGCACATTGCCTACGAGCTTGTCGATAGCCTGGCCGCCCTTGAAGAAAATCAATGTGGGAATATTCCTGATTCCATACTGGACTGCGATGTCCTCGCACTCGTCCACATTGCACTTTACCACGGCCACCTTACCGTCATATTCATTCGCAACAGTCTCAACTGTAGGACCCAGCATGCGGCAAGGACCGCACCAGGTCGCCCAGAAATCGACCAGCACGACATTGTTGGCGGAAAGGATCTCCGCGAAATTTCCGTTGGTTGCTGTAATTTCCATATTCTAAAAGTGTTTATTCTCTGTTACAAAAGTAACAAATTCCAATCTGTCTTGCAAAAAAGGCTAAATCATCTTTTCCAATGTCCATTGGAAAGCCCTGAGACCCAGGTCAGGGTACTTTTTGTCAGTATCCTGAAGGGCATCCATAAGCTCAGGAGCCTTCTCGTCAGGGACCATCGTCAGGATAGCGTAATTCTGGGTAGGCCAGGCATGGTTGCCGTAATGAGGCTCACCAGTCTCGCCTCCCCTTCCCTGGATATCAGTCCATTGGGTGAAACCTCTCTGGCCATATTCACTGAGAAGATCGACAATTTCATTGCCATAGGCCTGGTTGTATGCTATGAATATCGCTTTCATATCGTCATGAATTTAATTTTTGGGCGCGGCGCTTCTCCTGACGGGAGGCGAACACGCAGTAAACAGCCGGAATAAGGACTAGTGTAATCAGCGTCGAGAAAGAAAGTCCCCAACACACCGTCATTCCAAGGGAGCGCCACATCTCAGAGCCCTCGCCCCTGCCCAAAGCCATCGGAAGCATACCAAGGACGGTGGTGAGAGTGGTCATGAGAATAGGTCTCAAACGACTTCTGGCAGCTGTCACCGAGGCATCGATGACATTCATTCCTCTTTCCCTCATGAGGATGGTGTAGTCTATCAACACGATACCGTTCTTGACCACTATGCCCAAAAGGATGATGATACCGATCATCGCCATTACTCCAAGCGCAGTACCTGTGAGTCTTAGTCCAAGGATCACTCCTATGAAGGCGAACGGAACGGAGAACATAATGACGAGTGGACTCATGAACGACTCGAACTGGGAGGCCATGACCATATAGACAAGGATAATGATCAGTATCATGAGGATGATGAGATCCTTGAACATACTCTGCTGGTCTTCGAAGTCTCCCGTTATTTCTGTGGAGATATTGTTCGGTATATCGGTCTCGGAGAGAATCCTGTTTGTAGTGGCGACTCCGTCACTCAAGGCATATCCCCTTGTGACAATACCAGTCACGGAAATGTACCTTTCCCGGTTCTTCCTCTCGATAGTAGGAGGCACTTTCGACTCCACGACCGTTCCAAGATCCTTTATTCTGACATTTCCACCTAAAGGGGTATAAATCAATATGTTCTCGATATCTTCAACACTTGTGCGGAAGCGCTTGTCATAGATTACCCTGATGTTGTACTCGTCTCCATCCTCACGGTAGAAGGAATTCACCGAGCCGCTCATTGCAGCACTGAAAGCTGCCGCCGCGGTTGTGGAGTTCAGTCCGTTCAATGCCAGTTTCTCACGGTCAAAATCGACCTGATACTCAGGTGTGTAGTCATCGCGGCTCAGAATCACCTGTGTGAATGCAGGATCTGCAAGCATCTTCGCCTGCACTTCCTTAGCAATCCTGTCGGTCTCGTCGAAGTCGTAGCCATAGATCTCAAGACGAAGAGAGGCAGCACCTCCGACTCCTCCCATACCCTCCGTAACCGTGGCTTTTTTTACCTCAGGATACTCCCGAAGATCATTTCGTATGATGTCGGCAATCTCTGAAGAGGAACGCTTACGGTTTTCCATCGACCCTATGTTTACGTTCATTGAGATTACATGGGAGCCGTTGTTCTGCATGCTTCCAATCACATTCTCTGAGCTGGCCTGGCCAAAACGGTATTGGAGGACTTCTATCTCAGGAATTTCCTCCTCAAGACGATCGGATATCTCTTTGGCGAAAGCGCCAGCGACGCTCTGTTCGGTACCTACCGGCAACTCAATCGAGACTGACAGACGCCCTCCATCCATCGTAGGGAAAAATTCAGTCTTGAGCCCCGGGGCCAACAGGGCGAGCACAGCAATGAAAATGGCCAAGGCACCGAAGATGACAGTCTTCCTGTGTGTTACGGCCCAAGCTATGATCCTTGAATACCATACTGAAAGCTTGTCAAGGCCGGCCTCAATGGGATCGAATATAGCCCTGTGTAGTTTACCGGTCTTCGGACCCGCCTTAAGCATCCTCGAGCATAGCATCGGAACAAGGGTCAAGGCGGCCGTGGTTGAGATAATCATGATGATGCTAACTATGAATCCCAACTGCTTGAACATAATTCCGGCCATTCCGGAGACCATTGTCAAGGGCAGGAAGACACAGAGCATCGTGAGGGTGGAAGCAATAACGGAGATACCCACCTCGGAAGTGGCATGGACTGCGGCCTCTTTGGGTTTCTCTCCCCTTTCAAGATGGGTGGAAATGTTTTCAAGAACCACGATTGCATCGTCCACGACCATTCCAATCGCTATGGAGAGGGCAGACATCGAGATTATATTCAATGTGTTCCCAGTGGCAAACAGATAGACCAGAGAGCCTAGCAGAGCGATAGGGATCGATAGAACGATGATGAAAGTAGCCCTCCATCTTCCGAGGAAAACAAAGACCACCAGCATAACCACGAGGAGGGTGATGATTATAGTCTCCTTCAATGAGTTGATCGTATTCAAAATCTCGGAGGAGTTGTCCACCACCTCGGTAATCTGGATATCTGAAGGAAGGGTCGGGGCTATCTCCTGGATCTTCTGCTTAGCGGCTTTTACAACATTGACGGTATTTGCTCCTGACTGCTTCTGGATAGCAATCATGGCAGACTGGTTACCGTTTGTGTAGGACTCCTGCGATTTTTCCTCCAGGCCATCCTCTACACGGGCGACATCCTTGAGATAAACCACTTGTCCATTGCGATAGCTGACGACCACATCGAGGAGTTCCGAAGGATCCTTGAATTCCTTCTCGACCCTGAGGGAGAAGGACTCCGAACCGATGTCGATCGAGCCAGAGGGGACATTGCGGTTCTCAGATGCGATAATCTGTGATATACCTGCAACGCTGAGACCGTATGCGGCAAGTTTGTTAGGGTCGCAATAAACATGGATCTCCCTGGCGGGAGCTCCTGCTACGGAGACTGTTCCGACTCCTGTAACTCGTCCCAATGGAGTTACCACCCTATCATCCAGGATCCTGTCCAGGCCGGCCATGCTCTTGTCCGCCGTAGCGGAAAGGATCAGGACAGGCATATCATCCATGCCGAACTTGAACAGCACGGGAACCGACGCTCCGTCAGGGAGCGCCGAATTCACAAGGTCCAACTTGTCCCTTATGTCATTACTCGCCTCATCTATGTCAGTACCATATTTGAACTCAAGCATTACAATCGAGACGTTCTCCCTGGACCTGGAAGTCAGGTTTTTCAGGTTGGCAACACTGTTCAGGGTGTTCTCAAGGAGTTTTGTCAGGTTGTTCTCCACATCGGAAGCACTTGCCCCCGGATAGGAAGACATGACCAGAACGACATTCGCATCGAAATCGGGAAACAATGCTACTGAAGTACTTGTCAGGGAATAGATACCGAAGATCGCGAAAGCCAGGAAGACCAGGGCTGTCGTGACCGGTTTGTTTACCGCGGATCTGATTACACTCATAGTTTCCCGGTATTATTTGTTGGTGACCTCGACCATGCTACCATCCCTAAGGCTGGAGCTGCCCTTGGTGGCAACGATATCGCCTTCCGAGACCCCTTCAAGAATCTCGTACATTCCTTCTATGTGACGGCCAAGCTTTACGAGTGAACTCTCAACCGTGTTGTCTGACTGTAGGATGTACACACACCTCTGACCGGAACCTTGCATCTTGACGACAGCCTCTTCGGGGACGACGACGCTGTTGTTGATCCCGAATTCAACCTTGACCCTTGCAAACATCCCGGGGCGAAGGACACGGTCGGCATTCTGTACAAGGATTTCAGTTATGAAGGTGTGGTTCATGGCATCCATCGTAGGATAGATCTTGTTGATCTTTCCGGTGAATGTCCTTCCGGGAAGGGCATCTACAGTGATCTCCACCTGGTTTCCAAGCTTGACCTTTGTGTAGTCGCTCTCCGAGACTCCTACATGAAGCTTGACAGGTGTGATCTGCTGTACTACGAAAATCGGCTGCCCGTTGTAAAGGTCGCCACGGTCATAGTTCCTGGCAGTCACCACTCCGCTGATCGGAGAACGGAGATATGTGTTCTCAGCAAGGTTGTTGTAGGAACGGCGGCTCACATTGTAAGCCATCTCCACCGCATCGAAATCCGACTTTGACACTCCACCTTCCTCATAGAGGCTCCTCAGACGGCTCAACTCTGTGGAATCGTTAATCAGTTTGAGCCTGGTCTGGTCCAGCTGTGCGGCATCCATGATGGCAAGGACCTGTCCCCTGGCGACAAAAGTGCCCACATCGGCGCGGATCGACTGGATTCGGCCTGGAGCCTGAGGAGCTATATTGTTGATGGCATTAGCCTCAACAGTCGAAGAATATATCTCAGTCTGGGGGACCTCCCTCATCACAGCTGTCGCAGTGGACACCAGTGTGGCCTTCTCTACCTCTGACACGGCTGCACTGTCATCCTTCTTCCCAAGTCCGCAGGAAACCATCACGATGGTAAGCCCGGCGAGGATCAATGTCTTGAAAAAATTGTTCATTTCTATCGTTTTCTATTATTATCAAGATTATTACATGTTTTCCAGGTCAACTTCTCCCTTGTCATCTATGAAATCGTATCCAAGGGTCTTCTCAAGATTGGACTTGGCAACGATGAAGTTGTAGATAGCCTGGCTCTGCTGGAGACTGGCCTGTGTAAGGGTCAGCTGGGCATCGTTCATGTCGGTTATCGTACTCTTACCGACCTTGTAGGACTTCGCTGCTATGTCATATGCCTTCTGGGCAAGCCCCACTGCCTCACTTGCAGAATTGTAGCTGTTCATGCTGGTTTCCATCGTATTCAGGTACTGACGGATTGCGATCCTAAGCTGTCTCTCGGCGTCGATCCTCTGGAGGTCCAGTTCGGTTGCCTGGATCTTTGCCTGCTGAACGTCGAAATGGCGTTTCCCACCAGTAAAGATCGGAATGTTCAGGCTGAGTCCGACATAGGAATAAGGCGACCACTTGTACTCGCTGAACTTGAAATCGTTGGTCATGGCAATCATGTTGTAGGCGAAGGCAGCCGAAAGGGTCGGAAGGTATGAAGCCTTGTACATGCGCACAGATGAAGCCAACTGATCAGCCTGTATTTCAAGCTGACGGAGATTGGTATTGTACTCCAGCGACGGGTCATCATTATCGTGAATGTCCTTGAACATCTGAGTGGAATAGTCTCCAAGGGCTCCGGCCACATCGATGTTCCTTTCAAGGTCGACACCCATTACAGCCTTGAGCTGCCAGAGAGCGAGGATTATCGAACTCTCTGCATTATAGACATTAGGAATGGCGTTTGCCACCACTGACTTTGCCCTTGTGTATTCAAGTTCCGATGCCTTCTCAGCTTTGAATCTCTTCTCTGTCTGGACAAAGTTCTCGACTGCATTCTCATAGACATCCTTGTAAACATTGAAAGCTTCCTTGGCAAGCAAGACTGCGTAGAAAGCCTGCTTTACCTGGGTAACCATGTCTAGTCTTGAGGATCTAGCCTTCTCAACCGCGAGATCGACAGCCTGTCCGGAAATCTTAAGGCTTTCCCAAAGCTGCGCATTGACCAGAGGCATCTGGGCGGACACTCCGTAGTTGTAAGTGTTCCAACGACCAACAGCAAAACCACTGTTGGAACTGGTGTTTTCACTCTCTCCGGGAACGATCAACGGCAAGCCCTGGATGGCAGACAACTCATTGATCCTGATGAAATAGGGAGCAAGTGAACTGAGCATTCCAAAGCCGCCCCCCTCTTCATCGTCTCCGCCGTCAGAGTCCATGTACATGATCTGCTTCTTGATTGTTCTCTGATAAGATCCCGAACCGCTAATCTGGGGAAAGAGGGATGAATATGTACCCTTCTTGGCGTACTCGCTCCTCTCAATCTCCTTGTCAGCAACCTTGACTGCCACATTCTCGCTCAAAGCGATCTTCAGGGCATCGTCTAGGGTAATGACTACGGAAGAGGTATCAGTCATGGCAGATGGCTGTACGTTATCAGTCCTGTACTGTCCGAAAGAAGGTAGAGAGAGGGTGGAGAGAACCGTGCTGAATATCAGTCTTTCAGTTGTCCTAGTCATTTGAATGCAATAAAAAATCAAAAAAACACTACAAATGTAGTGCCTGACACCAGTCTAATAATTATGGTATAAAACGACTTATGGGAGAAAGGGCCGGTTAAAACCTTTCAAACAACCCCGAAATGGCGTAGAGCAGTAACCACGCCGTCATCCCATACAGGGTCGGTCACATAATCAGCCGCCATTTTGACATCATTGGGGGCATTGCCCATAGCAACCCCGACACCGGCAAACTTGATAAGAGGAATGTCATTGCCCCCATCCCCGAAGGCCATGCACTCCTCAGGTGAGATTCCCAGGCGTTCGAGAATCAACGACGCACCTTTTGATTTGGACAGTCCCTGACAGACAATGTCCGTGAAATATGGATGCCACCTGGGATAGTCAACACCATGAAGAAGGGGATGCAGGATCCTTTCCTCTTCCTCCTTGTCAACGTAGATGGTGTATTGATAGACGCTGTGTCCGTAAGCCACTTCCTCCAGGTCTAGATAATTCTCAGGATAGAAATTCAGCTGTCTTGAGACCTCCAAGGTCTGTTTATTCTCGAAATTGATCCCGCAGATATTGTCTGCGAAAGACCAGCATGGAATGTTCAGTTCCCGGGCAGTCCTGGCAATACTTAGTGCAAGGTCCCTGGGGAGGGGATGATGGTCTATGACCTCTCCTCCAAGAATGTTAAGCGCCCCGTTCATGGCAATATAACCATCAAAGGGAAAATCACCGAGGTTGTTCATTACCAAAGTATGGCGGCCACTTGAAATGAAGAGCTTCACGCCATTGGCGCGAAGCTCTTCTAGACATTCTTTCAACCGTTCGGACATCCGATGGGTATCAAACCCCACCAGGGTGCCGTCGATGTCAAAAAACAAGGCCTTTATCATCTGTCAGCCAAGCTTTTAGCATAATGTGTAGGCTCAGCCTTCTTGGTACGGGTGTCAGGAATGACAGCCCTGGCCGGAATCTTCTTCATGTAGGCATAGACAAGGAGCCCGATTCCAAGCAGGATGAACGGAATGCTTAGTGTCTGCCCCATGTTGAGGATCATGTCATTTTCGAAAGCCTCCTGGGGTTCCTTGATGAACTCGATCAGGAAGCGCATTCCGAAACATACGATGAAGAAAAACCCGATGAAGGATCCCCTGTACATCTTGTCCAGTTTCTTGACATAAAGCCAAACCAATCCCAATCCCAAAAGAAAATAGCTCAGAGCCTCATAAATCTGGGTCGGATGCTTAGGTTCCGTCTCTCCCCTGCGCTCGAAAATAAAGCCCCATGGAAGAGAAGTTACATTACCATAAATCTCTGAATTACAAAGATTTCCTAACCTAATAAAGGTAGCGGCAAAAGCAACGGCGATGCAGAGATGATCAAGGATCCAGAGGACGTCAATATGGTTCTTCTTACCATATTTCCTGGCAAACCACCACATGCACAGAAGAAGCATCAGCGTCCCCCCGTGGCTGGCGAGCCCTCCTTCCCAGACTTTGAAGATCTCAAGGAATCCTTTCCATGATCCGAAATAGTAATCGAATCCATAGAATAGGCAGTGGCCCAGCCTGGCGCCGACAAGGGTACCTATCAGCAGGGTGTACAGGAGCGGGTCAAGGATGGCCTTGTTGAGTTTTTCCCGCTCGAAGAATTTCATGAATAACCAATAGCCAAGGATGAATCCGGACACGAAGAGGAGTCCGTACCACCTGACTGCGAATCCCCCGATCCTGAAGATCTCGGGATTCATGTTCCAATGCACGACGAGCGGGATCATGGCAACATTCTATTCCTGGATGGCAGCGATTCCGGGAAGGGTCTTGCCCTCGATGGCCTCGAGCATCGCTCCGCCACCGGTGCTGACATAACTCACCTTGTTTGCGAATCCCATCTTGGTCACGGCAGCTACAGAGTCGCCACCTCCGACGAGGGAGTATGCTCCATGCTCAGTTGCCTTCGCGACAAGCTCGGCAATCTTCTCGGTTCCTGTAGCGAAATTAGGGAATTCGAACACTCCGGCAGGGCCGTTCCAGAGGATGGTCTTGGATGCGAGAATGATCCTTCCCCAGTTTTCTATTGATGCCGGACCGCAGTCCAAACCCTCCCAACCATCAGGGATTTTGTGAGAAGGGACCACCATCTCGGGGGCGTCATTGCTGAACGACTGGGTAACACGTGTCTGGACAGAAAGGGAGACATTGACTCCAAGTTCCTGAGCCTTTGTCATTATTTCCTGAGCCTGAGGGATGAGGTCATCTTCGTGGAGTGAATCACCTATGTTTCCGCCTTCAGCCTTGATGAATGTATAGCCCATTCCTCCGCAAATGATGAGGTTGTCCACCTTGCCGAGAAGGTTCTCCAGAACCGCCAGCTTGGAAGAAACCTTGGAGCCGCCGATAATGGCGGTGAAAGGACGGCGGGCGTTCTTGAGTACGTTGTCAATAGCCTTGATCTCCTTCTCCATCAGGTAACCGAACATCTTGTCCTCAGGGAAGTAGGCAGCTATGAGCGCGGTTGAAGCATGCGCCCTGTGGGCAGTGCCGAATGCATCGTTGATGTAGCAATCAGCATAGGATGCCAGTTTCTTGACAAATTCCTTCTGGCTCTCTTTGACGGCCTTCTTGGCTTCCTTCTTCTCTTCGTCCGTAGCATCCTCGGCAAGTCCCCTGGGCTTACCCTCTTCCTCTGCATAGAAACGGAGGTTTTCGAGCATCAGGACTTCTCCCGGCTTGAGGGCTGCAGCCTGCTCGTCTGCCTTCTGGCAGTCCTCTGCGAACTGTACGGGAACTCCAAGGCACTCTGAAACATGGTTAACTATATGTTTGAGGGAGAATTTCTCAGTCACTCCCTTGGGGCGTCCGAGATGGGACATAAGGATGAGCGAACCACCTTCGGCAAGGACCTTCTTGAGAGTAGGAAGGGCTGCACGGATACGGGTGTCGTCAGTGATGTTGAAGTTCTCGTCTAGCGGAACGTTGAAGTCCACCCTGACAATGGCTTTCTTGCCTTTGAAATCGTAAGAGTCAATGTGCTGTTGCATGGGATTAATTATTTTGTTGTCGTTTTTTTCCGGAGCAT
>JAEEGJ010019410.1_pt1 | contig 14974 bp, 16 predicted proteins | sample 8958761 | NCBI WGS metagenome assembly JAEEGJ01 (sample SAMN16246546, study PRJNA631951) | gut metagenome | biome: gut microbiome; feature: rumen; material: RS-attached | host: Bos | place: Iran: Karaj | collected 2018-10 | reverse complement strand
AAGGAACCTATATCAAGATCAAAGAAAGCGATCGCAGCGTGTTTGAGATGAAGATCAGGTTTTAAAACTATTCAGGATTATAATGATCTAGGAATGATGAATTCTTAAAGTTTGATAATTACCAGTTTGCAACCTACAAATTTTGCGTATTCAGGCACAGACTTCACTGCCATTTTCACGCTTCTTATCCTTCACATAGCAGATCCAGAAAATGACCGCCAGTGCAGCACAGTATACGGTAAATATCGTATCTAACCAAAAGACACTGAGATCATCAATTGTAAGCTCGTAAACAAAATTCAAAGCCGCATGCGCAATTATTGGCCAGAACAGGCTCTTTGTTTTTGCTCTTACAACAGCGAAAACCATGCCGATACAAAACGCATATAAGACCTGAAGCAGCACGTCCTGCACAGGCGCATGCGCAAGGTTGATCAGATGGAACAGTCCGAAAACAACCGAAGAGATCAGTATCGCTTTGCCCTCACCGAGCTTTATCTCCAGTGCCCGGTACAGATATCCCCTGAACGCGAGTTCCTCGGCAAAGCCAACAAAGCCTGCAGTGAAAAGCGCAACAAAAACAGAATTAAATCCGCTTGTCCAAAACAGATACGGAATATTAAATGCACCTAAAAGCATGATTGGAATAAGGAACTTCCAGTTACCCTTATTAAGGCTCCTGCACCATCCGTACTGCCACATATTCTTCTTTGGCATCAGAAATATGATTAGAGCCAATGCCAGGACTCCGGTGGTCCAAAATCCGACATTCTCACCAATGCCGATCTTCTCAGAAACTGCTCTCAGTATCGGTAAACCAAAACATGATATCAGCGCTGTAAAAAGTGCAAGAACAGACAGTTTGCCTGCCCCTAAAAGAGTATTATTCGATTCTTCCATATTATCCCGTTCCTATTTAATATCCCCATCTATATCTGAGAACCTTCAGACATTGGAGATTATAGCATCGGGAATAAAATGGTGTCTTAACGTAACCTTAAAGTTGGGAGAAACTGAAACAGTCACCAATTATATAATCTGTCTAATCATAGATAATTTCTTGTTTCACAAGAAATTATCTGATAAAAGAAAGTTAACGTAATGGTCGATTAAATAGACAGTTAAGTCAAGTATACAAGAGAGAATATATAATCAAGCATATCGAGGGATAAGGTGGATAAAGAATTTAAAACATTAGAGATCAAAAGCAACCTTGAATTACCGTATGAGCTGATCCGAATTAACGAGGGCAGCGGGCAATTCGGTTTATATTTTAAGTCATTTGATGAGAATCAAAGTGAGTACTCTATAAGCGCCGGAGGCGTCACCGGGAAGTTTGAAGTTGAATATAACTGTTTAGGTATGGATTGCAGGTTTGAATGTGATATTACAATGGGCAATCTGTATAGTTTCTATCTTCAGCTGGAAAATGTATATGAGTGTTTTCCCGGAGTGAATCCTATCGCAACACTTGAGAATTATGGATCTTTGGACCGTTCTAATCTGACTTTTAAGTTCGATAAGATGGGGCATGTCCAGGTAACCGGGCGTTTTATGAATAAAGAAGCACATTATAGCAGTGGAATACTATTTGATGTTACTATGGATGCTTTCTATAACATCACATATATAATCAACACATTGAAAAGCTTTTTTGAAGAGTTGAAACAGATTCAAGGACATAGTAACTTCTATTAGTTTATATCATGAATTGTACGAGCTAGGAGCAATCCTGGCTCGTATTGTATAATGAAACATATAATCAGCAGAAAACAATAGCAAGGGAGTAATAGGGACTATGAACAGATCAATGCTTAAAATGACAACCGGACTGTTGGTAGTTATAGTTGCATTTAGTTTTATGGCGGGTTGTGGATCCAAGTCCATTCCGACAGAGACACATTCTGAAAGCGGAACCGTTATGAACATAATGGAGGAAATATATAATGACTGCTTGGAAAGAGGGGATACTGAGGGAGCAGAAGAAGTATTGGAAACGTACTTGCACTTAGTGGCATTTTATTGTCTGTCTTATACCACAGTGAAGTATGACGACATGAAATACAGACATTACGAAAATATCGACTATGAGATCGGTGATCTGCAGATAGCAATTGCAGCATACAATGACGAATCGGCAATGGATGTTGAAGTCGATTGGATACTGCATTATAACACCTGTACAAAAGAGCAGCTTGGCGCAATAGAAGGCTATGTAAACTGGTATCATACCCAGAAAGGAATTGTTCTGATAGGGGACTACAGAGATCTTGTTAGTCACAAATATGATGAAATAAAGCAAAATAACGATATTCCTCATCCCCCTGCTTATGATCGCTTGACTCCGGCTCAGTTCATGGAAGTGCAGAAATATATGGCTGACCCAGACTATCAGGTGGATACAACAGTATGGAAATAACTGTTTTTAGAACGGTTTCTCAGCAGGAAATGAGTCTAAGAGAGATTAAACTAATGAGTGATTTTTATCTTACAACTGATATAGAAAAATACAGAGATACTCTTGAAAGCATCTGCAAAGACTATAATACGTCAGAGCTCCTTGTTTCTACCAAGAACTACACAGGTCTGAATTTCTGGGTAAATAACGGTTACGCAGAGATTACCTGTGTTATCCCGCCGGAAGAACAAGGGACTGTTTCGACTGAGCTGAACCTCAGAAGGCATATTCAAAGACAATAATATCAACAGTTTTAACAGCTGAGGAAAAAGCAAATGGAAAATATCGGGCATATCAAAACTCATACAGTGACTATTGTTGAATTAGCCACTGGTAATGAAACTCAGCTGGATGTTCAGTCAGGCGAGAATATGTCTGACGGCACATATGTAATCTGGTGTTCATTTAACGATCAGGAGATGACCTCAACTGAAGATAAGTATTTTAAGACTTTTCAACAATTCAGGGATAAGCTTCTTGAAGCCGGATATGGAATTAAGTGCAATGGTGCGCGTTTGAATGTTGCTCCGCTGTCCAAGTTCGAAAACGGCCCCCAAGTATATATTCTTGAATCCGGAAAAAAGAATAATACGGATATCACAGTAAATATCTGGGATAAAGCAGACATTAATGATTTCCCTGATTCCAGACAGCAAAACAGATATATAAATAAATGGACTGACGAACATATGGTGAGGCCTGAGCAGAGCAGGGAACTCAGCAAATTGTGTCTGGCAGGATTCGTTTTTACTGTTCTGCCTCCGGTTTTACTTGTGTTAGGCGTGTTAATGCAAGAACTGTTTTTCGTATGGTTTGCGTGTGCATTATTATCACCTTTGATTGGCTTGATATTTTCTATTATAGGACTTGCTACAGCCAACAAATCTGGCAAAAGAGGACAGGCATTTGGTGTTGCCGGAATCACTATACAGTGCGTTTGTATTGTCATTGCTGTCATAATACTTGGTCCTGCTGTTGCGGAACATACAAGCAACAACAGAAGAATAGTGAGCAATGATATGTATCCTTTGGGCAGAATGGGAGATACCATAAACACTGAATATGCATATGCTGTTACCCAATACAGAATTCCTGAAGGATATGATTTTAAGTCATTGGACATAAACGTGAGCGATACAGATTTTGAGACATATGCCGGGAACAAACTCCAGACTATAAGCAATAAAACCGATAAGAGCATCAGAGGTGTTTTTCAGAATTATAATTTTCTAATTGTCAGAAGTGACAGGTTCGATGAATGGTTAAGCGTTAACTGTCCACAAGGCCTCAATTACTATAATGGATATGCCGGTATAACATATACAGATTGGTGGGAATTTGCTGCTATGCAATCTGTTCCTCTTGCCGTTTACAAGGATCCTTCCGATAAATATATTGTTATTACTAATTGCAGCGACTTTAAGGTTATTTCAGAGTTTTTTGAATAGACTGTTTTCTTAAATCTTGAATTAGTCGCAGTATATATGAGGTAACGGATAGATCATCGGATGGTACTGATAATTGAGGTGAATACTATGGCTGACAAACTAACGAGATATATTGCTACTACTATCTGCTGTTACATTGTTCTTCCTTTTACTGTAACAGGATGTTGTAATTTAGTGCCGTCAAATGAGACATCTTCTACTCGATATAGCGAAGCGGATTTAATGACAATGTATGATAATATTCATAAAGCAATTCCGATACTTGATACTCAGTATGAGTATACTTGCGAATTGAATGAACCTGCCATGTACATCAATTTATATGTTTACAATACAGAGAGAGTAGAAGCAGATCAAAATTTTGAAGAACTGACAATTGATGAGATTAAGGAGTATTTATCCAACGGAGAAATAACATTAGACTACTTGAATGAGAATTGGGAATTACTTTATCTTGAAAAATGCGAATATGGTATGAGTAATCGAGTAAAGGATTATTTTGAATGGTATTGGGGAGAAGGTGCTTATAAAACTGAGGATTATGACAGCAATTCCGGCACCAAGAAGTTAGAAGAATATAGAATAAGTTTACAAAGCACATTAACCGATTTGCACGAATTATATCCCAATATGATTTCTGTAGGTGCTCTTGCTCAGTTGAGCGTTGAACAGACAAGAATCCTGATTGAATACAATGATCATCCGGAAGCTATACAAGGTGATGATCTTGATTTATTTATGTAAATCAGGAAGAAAAGAGACTATTGTGACACCAATCCCAATATCAACTGCAATTAGATCGAAAGAAATAGCGTGCTTTCACGGACTAGATGTAAGTGAATTGTGATTACGGGAGACAGTTATGAGGACTAATTCATCACCGACAAAACGTAGCTGGGGAATAAGAGGTTTTATCATTGGCGTTATTTTCGGAACTATTTTGGCAGGTTTCGGAATAGCTGCGATCGTAGCGACATTGACTGCTCCTGATGTAAGAGACAGATTCAGTCCTGTAGCTATGGGCACGTTTTTAATACTTGGCGGAATCGCACTTTATATCGTTTCGATCTGTTCACTGCTCCGCGTCAGAAGATGGCAAAGACGTTTTATTGCTGCGTTTGTGGCGGATGAAGCAACCAACATCTACCGTGACAGACAGGCGGCGGCGTTAAAGCTGTGGAAGCTTGTAAGAAGGTGCGTTCAACTTGCATCGCCCACATTAAAACTCAGAATGGTTTACTCCCACGAATGGCTCATAAAGTACAGATCAGAGCTCGAGGAATTCCGTTAAGACAAAGTTGAGGAAGAGAGTTTCATGCCCATAGAAGACATTATTTCAATAGTCGGTATCATCGGAGTAATAGTAGGGTTTCTTCTGTTTGCAGGAGGCACCGCTCTTCTCGTGATCTCCATCATTAAAACGATTAAGGGTAAAAGGAGAATAGGCGGCATTGTTGGCGGCGGCATTATGCTCTTTGGCAGCATTTTGCTTGTGTTCTATTTCGGAATGTTCGCCCTTACGTCTGCAATGCTAAACAGCATGCCCTATGCTAAACCATTGGAATATTATAATTCAAGCATTTTTTCGTCTTTGTACGCTAAGAATTCTGACCAGCTCGCCTACCTGTTTGCAAAAGAAAGCTATTCCGGCGATGCGCTCGAAAAAGAAGATGCGGCAACCATCTTCGGATACATCGAGAGTGATGTAAAAAGCATCAATTCTGAAGCCTTAGAAGTTCCATATAAAAGTGACATCTATGCCTCATATGGTAAATACAACATAATCACTGAAGATTCCGAAAAGTATGTTATTTACATCTATTATTTTTATGGTTGCGACAACGATGACTATTTGGGCATCCAATACATAAAAATCTACGAAGGCAATGAGTTGCTGGAAGAGTTTGGCACGATTCCCGACTTAGACTAAGTGACTGTTTTCGAGCATTCCATGTAATACACCTCGAAAACATGGACTCCAATGTAGGAAACGAAATGATTCCACCTTTTATTCCACCTGAAACAGCCTGGTTGAACGATGCACCATTTTTCGGTTTTTTCTTCGAAAAATTCGAGGCTGAGGGTGCTATAATACGCTCCCGGTAATGAAATTTTTTGAGAAATTTTTCGATGGAACAGTATGAGTGGGAGAAACTTTCTCCCGAACAAAAGAAGATACAGTAATATTTGGAGCAGAAGAAGACTCTTGAGGCTTTCTTGGAGCGTGGAGCTATTTCTAAGGCCCAGTTCGATAAGAGCCTTGGCGATCTCTTACGGTTAAGATGGGGATGTCAGGCTTAGCTGAGCAGGCATGATATAATGACCGTATCCAAGGGTGATTCTTGGATCAGATAAACATCAGTATGTCTTACTAGGATAATCGGGATTTGCGGAAGAAAACATGGAACAGAAGTTATTTACGGAATTACGGCCTTTATACACGACGAGCAAAGAAAGCCCAAATGAAATCAGGATCAGGATTCGCTTGCGTGACTTGATTGATCCAGATATTCTTCGACATGCTGTGGATTCCACCATGAAAAGATATCCTTATTTCTGCGTTGAATTGAAGAAAAAGGACGGACGGTACACCTTCGAGGAAAACCACCGGCCTGTGGTGATTACACATTCACTTCATGGCGTGGCGCTTAATTCTGAGGAATCAAATTATCATATGATCGCTTTTTGCTGGCAGGACAATTGGATCATTCTTGATGTGTTTCACGGAATGACGGATGGAACAGGTGCGTATGAGGTGCTGCGGACAATGTTGTATTATTATTGTTCGGAGCGGTATGATATCAGCTTGAACTGCGAGGGCATCCGACTGGTTGGGGATGAGATCTCCGAAGAAGAGTGGAACGACCCCGTGGCAAACAGAACCGATCTCCCGATTCCTACTCGCAATGAAATGTCCGACGCGCTGAATCTCATCGCTTCAGCATGCCTTGAGAATGATCGCCGGCACACCGTATACAGTATAGCTATCTCGGAATCCGAATTCATGAGATTCAATTTGGACAATGACGGCAGTCCCGGCACCATGGTTTCCCTGCTCCTTAGCCGGGCCATTGCAAAGATGTATCCTGATGCCAAAGAGCCTGTTCGCATTACCCTTTGCGTGAATCAGAGAAACGCCCTTCACAAGCCTCGGGCGCATCAGAGCCTGGTTGGTGGAATAATGCTGGAGTATAAGGACAAAATGCGCGATTGGCCATTGGAAAGGCAGGGTACTGCATACCGCGGGATGGTCTTTGCTCAGAATCAGGAGGAGAATGTGCTGATGGGAGTGGCTGCTCAGGCAGGAATTACGCGTATGATTCTATCCAAAGAGAGCGATCAGGAGCGGATTGGGGTAGCGGGTTATATCAATTCACTGGCGAGCAGGGTCATCACGGCGACGGTCAGCTATGTTGGCAAGGCAAACTACAGAGATGCCGAGCAGTACATTCGTGATTTCCGGCTGTGGACCTCTTCTGCGGCAAACGGTCTAACTGTTGAAATATCTGCTGTCAACGGACGATTCACCCTCGATTTCCTACAGACTTTTTCGAGTCCTGTTTATGTAAATGCGTTTCTGAAGGAGCTGGAAGAAAACGAGATCGTGTATGATCTTCAGGATGTCAATGAACTGGAGCTTCCGAATATAAATCTTCCCTGGACAGAATAACGGATTAAAGTTTGTCAGGATGATGTGACGGTATATAACCTTAAACTTTATACGCTGAGGCGCTGAATCACTGAAGAGGTTGTTCTATTTCAGCCAATTTTGCGAAATCAGCAAGCCAATAAATTCAGGCATTTGAGCATTATAACCTACCCTAAAAGCAGGGCTTAAACCACAGATTTTTTTACATAGGGAACCAACAACATAAAAGACCGGGTACGAATGTGAAGTGAACCCCCGAAGTTTGTCCAACTTCAGGGGCTCACTTCAATGTCATAACCCGGTCTTTTTTCATTTTGTTAAGAAAATCCTCAATTATCCAATACAGCAGCAAATAATTCATTCACACATGCCGGTCACGCCTGCCTTATAAAAGTCCAATATGTATCGCTCGGTCCAAAGCCTTCCAATGTCATCTTGTCTCCTTCGATAAGAATGTAGTATGTGGAAGACTCGCCTGAAGAATTGGTTATGGTCAATTCATTACCGGAAACCGTATAAGTATTAGTCCTTCGATCATACTCTGTGCCGTCACTATAGACACCGTAGCTCTCAAGCGTACCGTCTTCATGGATTGCCCAATACAGATCAATGCTTCTGTAGTCATCCGTAAAGAAAACCTGCTCACCGTTGCTGTAAGAGGCCCACGTACCGACAAGATCGGCGTTGGTATAATCCCCGGCAGCGAAAGCATCTGACCTGGTCAATACCAAAGGTTCCTGGTCAGGGTTACCCAGAGCTATAAATGTCAATGTATCTCCGTCGAGAGTATAGCTGACGTGGGCTGTTTGGGTGCCATAGGTCCAGACCATTTCATAGCCATCCATGGTATATGTGTAATTCTGGCGTTCGAGCTCCACACCTGCATTATCAACCAGTAAAACTTCCATTGTGCCATCCGCATTGATCGTCATATAAACAGTGGATCTGGCATCCGTACCGGTCCAGGTACCGATAAGTGCGGAAGCAGGATCCGCTGATGAAGTTGTTGCCGCAGCGGAAACACCGGCCACAGTCTCATCCGGACTCGTGTTTACTGATGTTTCTCCCGTGTGATCCGGGCTTACAGAGGTCAACGCTGTCTCTTCCGAAGTACCGTCTGTGACAGCACCTTCGCTCTCATCCGCTTGGGAAACAACGCTCTGTTCAGCAGTCTCTGCCGGGTCCTTCATGACATAGTTGATCACAAGTGCGATTGCGACTAACACCAAAATAAGAGATACGATGGCAATTATAAGCTTATTAATCGTCAGACCCGCTATACCTTTTGTCGCAGCAGAAGATGCTGCAGCTTTTGCTGTTGCTGACTTTGCAGGTACATCTGCAGATGCGGATAAGTTTAAGAGTGAAGCTGATATCTGCTTCAGGGGTACCTGCTCGGCTTCTTTTGCAAACAGCTTGCTCAGGAATGGCAAACCCATCGCGTAAAGCTTGTAGTCATTATCTTTTTCATATTTCTCGACCTCCTTCTTGATCTTCTTCTTGGCAAAATTCAGACGCCAGAGAACAGTACCCTGAGGGATGCCTAATAATGAAGCGATCTCCTTTGTAGTCATCTCATCGTAGTAGTACAGGATCAGGGTCCTTCTGACATCTTCCGACAGCGCATTATCAATGATGTCCATGATTACCTTGCGCTTCTCAGCAGATTCCAGTATGGAATCCGGCAGGAAGTCCTCCGGCTGTGCTTCTACTTCCTCGAAGAATTCATCCTCGACATTGACCGTCCTGGTTCTCCTTAAGTGGTCAAGACACTTATTGGCAGCGGTCTTCTTAAGCCACGCTGCTGCCTTTTCCTTGTCCTTCAGGGTGTCGTAGGAATCAATAAGAGTAACGTACGTCTCCTGAACAATGTCCTGCGCATCCTCCTCATTCTTAAGAAGTGACATGGCTGTCCAGTACACTGAACGATACGTGTCGTTGTAGATCTTTTCTAATTCCTTGTTGTCCATTTTTTGCCTCCTTAATTTCCGCATCTGCTTATAAGACGCATAAGCGGTGCAGATTATTGGGTGGTTCAAAAAAAATTTTTCAGATTATTATAAACCGACCGGGTAAAACTGGTCGGTCTATATTATATGCATATTAGAGATACCTAATTTCAACGACTTAACTCCTGCCCAATTCAAGGAAGTGCAGAAATATATTAAAGACCCGTCATATCAGGTGGATATAACAGTGTGGGATTAACATTCTTTTTGAGAAAGAATGATTAGCACATAAAATCGAGAATATAACTGACTGAGAGATGAAAATGAAATATTACAGAGTACACATGAAAGACTGTGCTTACATCACTAAATAGCCCAGAGGCATCTTTACGGCTGTAGGAAAGCTTGTAGACAGTAAGACATTAACTGAAGAAGAGAAGGAATACTGGCGCAACTATGAATTGAACGGGATATTATAGCAAATATGCCATTGAACTACAGAATGTGTTTGCAACGATTTTTAACATAAAAAGCCATCGGCTGTTAATTGCGGTTGGTGGTCTTTTGTTTTTATGCCATATAGAATCATGTTAAGATTTGTAGCAAAGGTGGTACATATATGAGAAAGTCATACATTGACAACTTGAGATGGGTAACAGTCGTACTGGTCATCTTTTATCATGTCTTTTATATGTATAACGCTGAGGGGATCCTTGGCACGCTCGGAAAGATCACAGATCTGGAAGTCCAGTATTTCGATTTGTATCAGTACATCGTTTATCCGTGGTTTATGGCACTTCTCTTCATCGTTTCAGGAATCAGTGCGAGATACTATATTGAAAGGCACACAGGAAAAGAATTCATAAAGAGCAGAACTGTAAAGCTTCTTGTGCCGTCAACGATCGGACTCTTTGTTTTCCAATTTATACAGGGATATATCAATGTATCTTTAAGCGAAGCGGGCTCTATCGAGGCTCCAGGGTTCGTAAAATACATTATATATTGTCTTTCAGGAATCGGCGTGCTCTGGTATATTCAGATGCTCTGGCTGTTCTCTCTTGTAATCGTCCTTATAAAGAAGATCGACAAAGACCGTTTCTGGAATATCTGCAGGAAGACGCCTTTTTGGGTATTGATCCTTATAGCAGTGCTATTTTGGGGCGCCGGACAGATCCTTAACACGCCGGTTATCGTCAGCTACAGATTCGGACTTTATTTCCTGGCATATCTTCTGGGATACTTCGTCTTCTCGCATGACGAAGTTATAGAAGTAACGAAGAGGCACTTCCCGCTCTTTGCTGTTATCGCAGTTGGTCTTGGCACTGCTTTCTGCATCGTATATTTCGGTCAGAATTATGCTGATGATCCGGTATACCGTTCACCGCTGTTCCTCTTGTACGGATGGTTCGGCTGTGTTGCAATGGTAGGCGGTTTTGCAAAGTTCTTCGACTTTACGAATAAAATCACGAAGTGGATGGGATCTCACAGCTGGGGACTTTATATCTTCCACTATCTGGGAATCTCAATGGTCGCACTTTATCTTGCTAAGCCCGGTCTTGTCCCGGCGTGGGGATGCTATCTCCTGAGCACAATAGCAGGTTTTGGATTGTCATATATATTGTATTTCGTCATCTCGAAGATACCGTTCTTCAGATGGGCAGTGCTGGGTATATCTAAGAAGAAGGAGCGTAAAAATGTTCAAGGATAATCTTGTAGAACTTAGAAAGTATCATGATCTCTCACAGGAGGAACTTGCCGATATGATCGGTGTCTCGAGGCAGACCCTCTCGAAATACGAGACCGGCGAGTCTTTGCCTGATATCGAAAAGTGTAAGCTTATAGCTGATGCTTTCGGTGTATCCATAGACGATCTTCTGAATTATGATAAGGAGAGCGGAGAGAATCTTGGATTTGGAGTGCCTCCCAGAGGCAAGCATATCTTCGGCATGGTCAAGGTAGGTGATAAAGGCCAGATCGTGCTTCCGGCAAAGGCAAGAAAGATATTTGACATCAATCCCGGCGACAACGTTCTCATACTTGGCGATGAGGGTCAGGGTCTTGCGATAATCAAGGAAAAGGGCCTTCTGGATCTGTTAAGGAATGCGCAAAAAGCGTAAACGGATGATATGCAAAATCAACAGAATAATTACTTAAAGGAAAAAGAATACTTGCAATGAACAGATTCAAAAAGTTTGGCGCAGTTGTTTTAATAATATTAATGAATGCTTTGGTGTTGGGCATATTTCCACTGAATATACTGCTGATTTGGAAGGATTTTCCGCAGTGGGTTATGATACTCGCTTCAGTAGTGGATATAGCGGTTGTTTTGCTTTTAGCTGGGAAGACATTTTCCGGGAAAGCAGCTAAGATAATTGCAGTAACTATCACGTGTATTTTTACAGCTTTGTGTGTGCTTTTTGCATATGCATGTCCGTATTGGAATAGTGATGGCCACAAGTCTAATAGACCGATACATTATTATGAGAATTCAGATCTTACAAAGAAAGAGGCACTGGACACACTTGAGGAGGTTATGGGCTACCTTAAAAAGTATCATATATCTTTCGCAGATGGACTGACACCGGAGGTTCAGGCAAAGTACGAGAATGTCAGGGCTGATTTTGAGTCAAAGGATACAATCAAGAGAATAGAGTTTGTGCGTGGCGTAAGAAGTATACTGCATGAGATAAATGATGCACATACAGCATTTAACTCGTGGGACCCTTTATTACTATCGGATGTTCCTGAGATGGAGAGCAAAGGCTATAGTGTATATTCTGTAAATGACATAACAGAGGAACAGATGAAGGAACTCGTAGAGCCATACTATTCCTATGAAACGCCGCGTCATATTAGTGTTAATATGGAAAACTTGTTTTATCTGGATCTATGCGGTATTGAGGCACCTTTTGAGGTTGTTTGGAAGAACGAGGATGGAGATGAGGAATCCCGAACTTATAGCCGTGAGGACTTTATAACTGCTGATGAATACTATAATCTTCAAGATAAGTACCTTCCGTCAGATAATAGTAATGGTGATTATGTTTATTACGAGATAGATGAAGAAAAGAGTCTGGCTATACTTACGCTAAAGAAATGCCGGACAAGTGATCACTATAGGGATGTGCTTCGTGAAATGTTTACGGAGATGAAAGAGAAAAATATCAAGAATCTTGCAATAGATCTGCGAGGTAATGGCGGCGGTGACACCTATGTCGCAAATGAACTGTTTAAATACCTTCCGATAGACACATACTATCAGGTAGACGACTTTAGAAAAATAAGGTGGAACTATCTGACATTTGATTTTAATCAAGGTGGTAAAACTAAGAATAAGAGAAATACAGAGCTTGAGTTTGATGGAAAAGTATATGTGCTTACAGATAAAGGGACATTTTCAGCAGCCATGGTTTTTACTGAAATGATAGTAGACAATGGTTTGGGAAAGGTAATAGGAGAGTCGCCTGCGGAGCCCTGCAACTCCTGCGGCGAGATTACGCAGTTCTATTTCGAGGATATTGGAATGTGGCTTTCGGTGTCAACAGATTACAGCAACCGAATAGATCCGTCTAAGGGTGACTATATCGAACCTGACTATCCATGTGCAGGGGAAGATGCAATCAAAACGTTGTATGATATAGTCGGTGACGATTGATTTTTCTGCAACTATGCATTTGGGGGCGCTTAAATATTTACAGATCGGATAATAATCAGCATAGTTGACGAAGGTGATTTGAGTGCAGATTGTAGATGGAGACGAGGAACTACAGAATCCGGATCGTAAATATACTGCACCAGAAGGAGAAATAGACATATTTGGAGGAAAGAGATGTCTCTTGCAAAAACGCAGACCTCTGAAAGCTTTAGACTAAGTGCGTTGCTTTCATTTTCGGGAGGGTTACAGGACGCATATACTTATAACGTGAGAGATGGAGTATTCGCAAATGCCCAGACCGGCAACGTGGTACTGATGAGCCAGAATTTTATGCAAGGAGAGTGGAATAAGGGATTACGTTATATGCTTCCGCTCATATCATTTGCTGCAGGTATCTTTTTGGCTGAAAGGATAGAGAGCAGGTTTAAGACAGGCAGCAAGATTCATTGGAGACAGATCATACTTTTCATAGAGATTGCAATGCTTCTGGCTGTAGGATTTATGCCGACAGGGTTTAATATGCTCGCAAATATCATGGTATCTTTTTCATGCGCCATGCAGGTGCAGACTTTCAGAAAGGTACATGGATACGGATATGCCAGCACGATGTGCATCGGTAATCTGAGGAGTGGTACGGAAAGTCTGTCACAGTATTTCAGAACAAAAGAGAAAGGATTGCTGTATAAGGCATTGCATTTCTTTGGCATTATTCTTATCTTTGCTATAGGAGCCGGCATTGGCGGGGTACTGTCGGTAAGGTTTGGTATCGGAACGATATGGATCTCGCCGGCAATCCTTCTTGCGGTAGCTTTAATGATGATCAAGGAGTGAAAAGCAGGTTGTAAACGTTTGGCGTTTAAATCGGAATATCATCAGGAAAGAAAGCTATGAAAACAAGTGAAATGAAGTGGACTCGAGAGCCGTCGGTATACCTGATAAATGAGGATCGTATAGAGATAGTTACTGATCCGCATACTGATCTGTGGCAAAGAACTATTATCATTTTCGCAATGACAACGCTCCTGTTCTTCAATTGGAGACGGAAGAGAGATTTTTTTCTTTTATTGTAAAGACGGATTTCACCGACAGTCATCACCGTTTTGATCAATGCGGGATCGTTATGTATCTTGATTCGGATAACTGGCTTAAGGCTTCAGTTGAATACGAGAATGACGAGTTCCAGCATTTGGGTTCTGTGGTAACTAATAATGGTTATTCCGATTGGGCTACTACAGCCATCCCGTCTGATGTTAATAGAATGTGGTATAGATTCAGCCGGAGAGAAGAAGACTATTGTATCGAGTGTTCATATGATGGAAAGAGCTTTACTCAGATGAGAATCTGCCATATGTGGAAAGGCTCAGGAAAGATCCGATTCGGAATATATGCCTGCAGTCCGGAAGATTCAAGTTTTAAAGCAGTGTTTACTGACTTTATGATGACAGACTGTTTATGGAAGGCACATGACGGACAGAAACCGGATGAAATGTAAAATCATCAGCATAATACAACAAAAATCCCTGAAATAAACTCCTGTGACAATGCTAGAATTGTCCTCGCAAATTCGAAGAACAGGAATCAGAGAATGAGAACAGCTATTATTTTTGACCTTGACGGAACACTTTGGGATGTTACAGGGTGTTCCGTTGATATATGGAACAGGGTATTAGTATGGGAGATAAACAGGTTTGATAGACAAATCAGGATTTGAAGGGATGATAGGAGTAAAGAAGAGTGCTTGAGATTTCTTTTATGCAATTGCTTGTGATCATTACAATTCTCTGGGTGCTTGTAAGAGGTTTTGCTGCTTTCAGG
>JAEEGJ010019409.1_pt1 | contig 14975 bp, 7 predicted proteins | sample 8958761 | NCBI WGS metagenome assembly JAEEGJ01 (sample SAMN16246546, study PRJNA631951) | gut metagenome | biome: gut microbiome; feature: rumen; material: RS-attached | host: Bos | place: Iran: Karaj | collected 2018-10 | reverse complement strand
CAAGACCCTGGACAAGACCCTCACCGAGCAGGGCCTCGACCACGAGTTCTTCGTCTCCGAGGGCGGTCACGTCTGGGCCAACTGGCGCCTGTACCTGAACACCTTCGCCCAGAAGCTCTTCAAGTAGGCTTCCCCTCCATGGTTATTACCTATTAACCATATTAACAACTAACCTCTAACCGTTCATTTTATGAAAAGCATCCAAATGCTCAAGCGCTTCGCTTCGGTGCTCGTGGGGCTCGCCCTCGGAGTGTCGTTGCTGTCCGCGCAGGAAAGACTCACGGTGAAGGGTAAAGTCCTCGATCCCGAAAAGCAGCCCGTCATCGGTGCGGCCGTCCTTCAGGCCGGCACCACCAACGGCGCCGCCACGGACCTCGACGGCAACTATACCATCACCGTGCCCGCAGGCGCGACGCTCGAGATCTCGGCCATCGGCTATGAGACTCTTCGCGTCGTGGCGAACTCTTCTACCCTGAACATCACGCTGCAAGAGGAATCCACCCAGCTGGAAGAGACGGTGGTCGTCGGTTACGGTACGCAGAAGAAAGCGTCCCTGACCTCCGCCATCTCCAACATCCAGGCCGAGGACATCACTTCCACCAAGCAGGCCAACCTGACCTCCGCCCTCCAGGGCAAGGTCCCCGGCCTGCAGATCCGCCAGAACTCCGGTGCGGTGGGTTGGTTCGACGATGACATCAGCCTCCGTGGCTATGGCGAGCCGCTCGTGATCATCGACGGTGTCGCCCAGCAGTCCAAGTCCATCCAGTACTGGGGCTGGGTCTCCAACAACAACTCCTCCAGCGCCGCCCTCGCGGAACTGAACCCGGAGGACATCGAGAGCATCTCCGTCCTGAAGGACGCCTCCGCCTCCATCTACGGTCTCGGCGCCCAGAACGGTGTCATCCTCGTGACCACGAAGAAGGGTCAGATCGGCAAGCCCAGCATCTCCTACTCCAACACCTTCACTTATGGTGTCCCGACCGCCCTCCCGAAGGAGACCGACATCGCCACCTACATGGAGCGCGTGAACGAGCAGAAGCGCAACCACCACGAGAGCATCCAGTTCTCCGCCGAGGAAATCGCCCACTATCGCGGTCTCACGGACGGATCCAACAATTTCAGCTGGTATGATTCCGTGTTCAAGGACCACACCTTCTCCCAGCTGCACAACATCTCCCTCCGCGGCGGTAACTCCGCCACGCAGTACTATGTGAGCGGCAACATCACCAAACAGGACGCCATCTACCGCGCCGACACCGGTGACTACAACCGCTACGGCCTCACCGCCAACTTCACCACGAAGCTGACCGAACACCTCTCCTTCACCTTCCAGACCGTCCTCAATGTGACGGACCAGGAAATGCCGCCGGCAAACACCACGCAGAACGCGATGTACTACGGCTTCCTGACCGAGCGTACCATCCACGCCACCCTCGACGGCGACCCCAGCAAGTTCGTGGATCCGGGTGGAGAGCACCGCAACCCCGTCGCGCTCATGACCTCTTCCGTGGCCGGTTCCAAGAAGGACAAGTCCATCACCTTCCGTAACAACGCCGACGTCCGGTACGACGCCCCGTTCCTCAAGGGCCTGAACTTCCAGGCTTCCGCCGCCTACGACGTGGTCGACCGCAAGGGCACCGAGCTGTCCCTGCACTTCCCGCTGTACGACCAGGATACGGGCAATCTGGTGACCTACAACCCGGACAAGAACCAGTATTCCGAGACCTGGCAGGACTATATCAAGTATTATGGCCGCATCCAGGCGAACTACAACGGCACTTTCGCGCATGTCCATCACGTGGGCGCCACGCTGGCCGCTGAAGCCACCATCAACCAGAACCGTTCCCTGAACGCTTCCCGTCAGTTCGGCGACTTCTTCACCCACGACATCATCAACCAGGGTGACAGCTCCACCGCGCAGAACTCCGGCGACCGCGGTTCCAACGCTTCCGCCGGCTATGTGGGCCGTGTGAACTATGACTACAAGGGCAAGTACCTGGTCGAGGCCATGGCCCGTTACGACGGTACCTATCTCTATGCTCCGGGTCACCGCTGGGGTTTCTTCCCGTCCTACTCCCTGGGCTGGCGCATCTCCGAAGAGCCGTTCTTCAAGAACATCCTCCCGGCCGTGAACAACCTCAAGTTCCGCTGGTCCGACGGTCTCACCGGCCGTCCGCAGGGCAGCGCCTACGCTTATCTGTCCGGGTTCACCAGCGGCGGCAACTACGTGTTCGAGGACGCCGGCCAAATCCCCGGCTTCGCCAACCACTCCCCGGCACAGACCATCATCTCCTGGGCCAAGGTCCGGATGATGGACTTCGGCTTCGACTTCGAAGTATGGCGCGGCCTCATCGGCGGTAGCGTCGACTGGTTCTGGAGGAACACCTCCGGCATCGCCGCCGCTTCCACCGCCACGGTTCCTGACTTCTACGGCCAGAGCCTGCCGCAGATGAACCTGAACGCCGACCAGAACGTGGGTATCGACATGACGCTCTACCACCGCAACCACATCGGCGACTTCAACTATCGCATCCAGGCCAACGCCACCTTCTCCAGGTATCGCACCACGTACCAGAAGTCGGAAGAGACGAAGATCTACTCGTCCGCCTCCAACTACTATTCCAGCCACATGATCGGCCGTTGGTCCAACGCCCGCGGTTCCAGCACCTACCACTGGCTGCCCGGCAGCCCGCAGTTCACCAGCTGGGAGGAGATCAACAACAGCAGCATCTACTACAATGGTGACATGCAGCAGATGCTCCCCGGCATGTACAAGCTCGAAGACCGGAACAACGACGGTACGATCGACGGAAACGATGTCTACTATGTTTGGGGTCAGGGCAACGCTCCCCTCCAGTTCGGTCTCGTCCTCTCCGGCAGCTACAAGGGCTTCGACTTCAACATGAACTTCGCCGCCGCCACCCTCGTGAGCAAGCAGGTTCCCCTTGCCGGCGGTATGGGCTACGGCTTCTTCAAGACGTTCTACGAGAACTACAACGACCGCTGGCACCCGGCGAACCCGGAGGCCGACCCGTTCGATCCCGCCACCGAGTGGGTCGCCGGTTTCTGGCCGGCCCTTCTCCCCGCCACCTCCGCTTACGACGGTCGTCAGTTGACCTACGGCGCGAACCAGCCCTACACCTTCGTGAACGGCACCTTCGTCCGCCTCAAGAGCGTCGAGCTCGGTTACACTTTCACTCCCGCTTTCCTGCAGAAAGTCCACGTCCGTTCCCTGCGCGTGTACTTCAACGGCACGAACCTCCTGACCTTCTGCAACAAGCTTCTCAAGCCGTATGATCCGGAGCGTAACCAGGGCAGCTACCTGGGTATCGCCGGTAATCCGCTGATGAAGAACTTCAGCGCCGGTATCAACCTCAACTTCTAACGAAATGAAGCATATGAAAAAGATATTTACCTATATTCTCGGCGCTTCTATCGTCCTCGGCCTGGCCTCCTGCGACAAGATCTTCGACAACCTCGAAGGCGACCTGACCAAGATGTCCGCGGCGGACCTCACCGCGACCGAGGCCGGTCTGGACCGTCTGATGTCGACGCTGTACCAGTCCATTCCGATGGGCGCTTTCTCTGAAGGCGAGAAGAACACTCCCAACGCCAATGAGACCTCCGGTGGCAGCGGCTATTCCGGCGGCGTGAACGGCAACTGGAACTACACCTACGTCCGCGACATCAACTTCTTCATCAAGTCCATCGGCGAGGCCAAGGAGAACAACGTCATCTCCGAAGCCACCTACAATTCGCTCCTGGGCGAAGCCAAGTTCATCCGGGCCTACTACTATTTCGCTTCCGTCCGCATCTATGGCGGCGTTCCGATCGTGACCGAACCGCTGGACGACAAGTACGACGGCGGCGAGAGCCCGGAACTGTACATCCCCCGCAGCACCGAGAAGCAGACCTGGGACTTCGTCCTCGCCGAACTGGATGAGGCGGCCAACCTCCTGCCTGACTCCCGCGGCGCCAGCAACTACCGCGCCACCAAGTGGTCCGCCCTCGGCCTCAAGTCCCGCGTCGCCCTCTGGGCCGCTTCCGTGTGCAAGTACTGGAAGAACGCAGGTCTGTCCGGCTACAAGGCCGTCGACGAAAAACTCGCCTACATGGACGCCGCCGACGCCAATGGTTACTACCAGCAGTGCATCGCGGCCAGCGAAGCCATCATCAACTCCGGCAAGTTCGGCCTCTACAAGCCCACTCCCGCCAGCGTGGATGAGGCTGTCAAGAATCTCAGCACCCTGTTCCAGGCCCGCCAGAACGAGGAGTTCATCTTCGGACGCAGCTACAACAACGGTGTCACCACCAACTCCAACGGCTGCGACCTGAAGAACTCCCCGAACCAGATCCACGGTTCCGGTACCGGCGTCTGGAAGTTCGGCTGCTACGGCGTGACCCTCGACCTGGTGGACGAGTTCGACGACTACGGCCCCAACAACGCCGGCACGGTCGGCACGGTCAAGACCGTGACCAACGGCAACGAGACCTATGTCGTCTCCCTGCCCGGCCAGAAGACCGGCCAGGATGCCATCAAGGGCATGAACTTCATCGAGTACGACACCATGGACGGCCCCTTCCAGAACAAGGACGCCCGTTTCAAGGCCTATGTCATCTATCCCGGCATCGTGTTCCGTTCCGTTCCCATCATCATCCAGGGCGGTATCTGGGCTCCCGACGGCAGCCTGTCCGTCTATGACGACTCCAACCCCAAGGTCACCGTGGGCGGCACGGATTACTTCGGCTACGGCGCCATCAACGAGACCTACTATTCCGGTTTCTACTACAGAGGCCACACCAACGACGGTTCCTGGTACACCACCGGCTTCGGCATCCGCAAGTTCTTGAACCCGGACAAGGCCGTCTCCGAATCCCAGAACCCTTGGTATGACATCCGCTACACCGAAATCCTCCTCAACTACTGCGAGGCCCAGGTGGAGACCGGCGGCACCAACGCCGGCAAGTCCAAGGAATACCTGAACGCCATCCGTCGCCGCGCCTTCTTCCAGGACCAGCGGGACGCCACCCTCAGCAACGTGCTCCACGAGCGCCGCGTCGAACTGTGCTTCGAAGAGGACTACGCCCGTACGCTGTACCGCCGCCGCGCCTTCTTCAACCGCGAGCGTGACCTGTCGAGCAACCCCAACGGTGGTCGCAAGCATGCCCTCATCCCGATCCTGGACCTGCGCAGCGGTTCCCCCAAGTACGTGTTCGTGCGTGCCAACCACTATGACTGGGACACCGACCTCCGTCAGTCCATCGCCAGCTGGAACCCGCTCGCCTACTACAGCGGCGTACCGAACTGGAACACCACCAACAAAATCACTCCGAACCCCTCTCAGGAATAATAGCATATGAAAAAGATAATTTCTATCTTCTCCTGCGCCCTGCTGCTTTCGACCGCCGTTTCTTGCGACTGGTTCCAACTGGACAACCAGGAAGGCTGGAACGCGAAAGTCCAAGGCAAGATCATCGACTCCGTCACCGGCCAGCCGGTCCAGTCCGAACAGGGCAGAACCATCAACGTGGTCGAAAAAGGCTGGGATACCGAGGCGAACCAGAGCTGGCGCATCAAGAACGACGGCACCTACCGCAACGACCTCGTGTTCGCCGGCGAATATGTGATGAACACGATGTCCGGCGCGAACTTCGTGGCCGACCCGCAGCCTTTCACCCTCAACAAGGGGGAGAACACGGTCGATTTCAAAGTGACGCCTTTCGTGACGATCTCCAACGCCTCCGTCACCGTCGAGGGCGGCAAGATCAAGGCCACCTGCAAGGTGAAAGCCAATTTCCCGGCTGACAAGATCAACAACATCGGCCGCGTGATCCTTTGCGCCTATCCGGACCGTTTCGTCAAGGTCGGCGCGAACAAGTGCGACCAGGACGAAGGAGCCCGTGTCGAGAACCTGGACCCGTCCACCGAGCATACGGTTACCCTCTACATCGACCCTCAGTTCAAGAATAAGGAGGGAATCCTGGTCAATGCCCAGGAATTCCAGTATGACCGTCCCCACTATGTGCGCATCGGCGCCGTCGGCGGCCACTATGACGTCGTCCCTGAGTACTGGGAGACCGTCCAGGACTGGAACCGGGTAGATTGGGATGCTTTCAATGCCGACGGACAGCCTTGGGACCGGATCGCCGATTATCTCCCGAAGGTTTTCCATCCCGCAGAGTATGCTCTCGACGGTACGTTCAATCCGAGCGGTGTCTATAACTACTCCACCGTCTTCAAGGTGGACATGAAGTCCGGTACCGTGACCGAGGTCACCGACTGGTAGTCTGCGCTCTTACGATACCGGTCCGGCATAGTCCGGATCGGTATTTTTTATAACTACCTTTGCACAAAACACTTGCATCGTTATGAGAACCTTCCTTTGCACGGCTCTCTCCGTGTTGATGCTCGGATCCGTCGCGCTCCGCGCGCAGGAATACGAGTATCCGTTCCAGAACCCGACCCTCCCGGAGGATGAACGGCTGGACAACGCCGTCTCCCTGATGACGGTCGATGAGAAGATCGCCACGATCGTGGGCCAGGGCGTCCCCCGCCTCGGCATCGCCAACCCGGGATCGACCGAAGCCATCCACGGCATCGTCCGCGGCGGCTCCAACGAGCTGCCCAACCTGGGCTTCGCCGGCCAGTTCCAGATGCAGGCCCAGCAGCAGGCCAACCGACGCCAGAACAACAACCGGCAGCAGCAGATGCCGCAGATGCCCGCGCCCCCGCGGTACCGCAACAGCACGGCCTTCCCGCAGGCCTATGGCATCGGCGAGACCTGGGACCGCGAAATGGCCTGGATCGTGGGTGACGTGATGTCCTACGAAGCCCGCTTCTACTCCAAGGACAGCCCCCGCAAGGCCCTCATCCTCTGGGCGCCGAACGCCGACCTCGCCCGCGACCCCCGCTGGGGCCGCACCGAGGAGAGTTTCGGTGAAGACCCTTACCTCGTGGGCGAAATGGTCGCCGCCGAGGTCAAGGGCATCCAGGGCGACGATCCCACCTACTGGCGGGGCGCGGCCCTGATGAAGCACTTCCTCGCCAACAGCAACGAGGACAACCGCTACAAGACGGATTCCCGCTTCGACGAGGCCCTTTTCCGTGACTACTACAGCTACGGCTTCTGGAAGGGCGCCAAGGCGGGCTCCATGTCCGTCATGACCGCCTACAACGCCTACAACGGCATCCCTTGCATCGCCGCCCCGTTCATCAAGGAAGTCCTGATCGACGAGTGGGGCATGAAGGGCACGATCGTCGATGACGCCGGCGCCCTCCGCTTCATGTACATGCCGGAGATGCACGGCTACGCCGCCGACGTGAACGACGCCGTCACCAAGGCCCTGGAGGCCGGCCTCTCCCGCTTCATCGATTCCAACTTCGCCCAGGTGAAGGCCGCCTTCGACGCCGGCCTCCTCCGCGAGGAAGTCATCGACGCGTGTACGAAGGCGAACCTCCGCACCATGCTCAAGCTCGGTCTGATGGACGCCGCCTGCCCGTTCGACGCGCAGGACTTCGGTTCCGAGGAAGACATTCCTTGGGAGCGCCAGGAGTTCAAGGACAAGGCGCGCCTCGTGACCCAGAAGTCCATCGTCCTCCTCAAGAACGAGGGCAACCTCCTTCCTATCGACAAGAACAAGGTGAAGAAGATTGCCGTCTTCGGCAACCGCGCCGAGGACGTCCTCAAGGACTGGTACGGCGCCCTCCCCGCCTACAAGGTTTCCGCCCTGGACGGCATCAAGGCCAAGGTCGAGGGCACCGACGTGGAAGTGAAGTTCCAGCGCTGGGATTCCGACGGCTCCGCGCAGGAGCTGGCGAAATGGGCCGACGTATGCATCGTGTGCGTGGGCAACCACCCCGCCACGAGCCCCGACTGGGACCGGCAGTCCATCCAGGCCCCCTGGGCCTACGGCACCGTGGCCGGTGACGGCCGCGAAGCCCTGGACCGCCGCAGCCTCCAGCTGGAGACGGAAGACCTGATCAAGGTCGTCTGGCAGGCGAACCACAACACCGTGGTTACGCTCATCTCCAGCTTCCCGTTCGCGATCAACTGGACCGCCGAGAACGTCCCGGCCATCGTCCACCTGACGCAGTGCAGCCAGGAGCTCGGCAACGGCCTCGCCGATGTCCTGTTCGGCGACTACAACCCCGCCGGCCGCCTCACCCAGACCTGGGTGAAGGACATCCTCGACCTCCCGAACCTGCTGGACTACGACATCCGCCACGGCCGCACCTACATGTACGCCAAGGCGAAGCCCATCTTCCCGTTCGGCTTCGGCCTCAGCTACACCACCTTCAAGTATTCGCACATGAAGGTGAGCAAGGACGGCGACAACTACGTGGTCAAGTTCGACCTGACGAACACCGGTTCCCGCGACGGCGAGGAAGTCGTCCAGCTCTATGCGAAGTTCAAGGGGGACGACGCCTCCAAGCGCCTCCGCGGCTTCGAGCGCGTGGCCGTGAAGGCCGGCGAGACCGTGCCCGTGGAAATCGTGGTCCCGGCCGACGACCTGAAGCTCTGGGACAGCGCGAAGCACGACTGGGCCTTCTTCGGCAAGAAGGCGAAACTCATGCTCGGCGCCTCCTCCGAAGACATCCGCCTCAAGAAGAACATCAAACTCTAAACCCTTAACACAAAACACTTTATGAAACGAATTCTTACCATCCTCGCCACCGCTCTCCTCACGGTGACGACCCTCTCAGGACAGGAACTCACCAATTTCGCCTTCGGCGGCCGCGGTCCCCGCATCGTCTCCCCCGAGGTGAAGGACGGCAAGGTCACCTTCCGCCTCGCCGCGAACTACGCCACCCGTGTCCAGCTCTCCGGCAACTGGATGGCCAATCCCTGGACCGGCACCGAAGACATGAAGAAGGGTGAGAACGGCATCTGGGAAATCACCATCGACGCCCCGGAACCGGAAATCTACACCTACAACTTCATCGTGGACGGCGTTTCCGTCAACGACCCGCTGAACGACAAGGTCCAGCGCGACGGCACCCGCTACCTGAACATGCTGTTCATCCCGGGCCCCCGCTCCGAGAACTACTACGAGGCCAAGAACCACGGTTCTGTCACCTACCGCTGGTATGACAGCGCGCTTCTGGGCATCTCCCGCCGTATGACCGTGTACACCCCGTACGGCTACGAGAAGAACCCGAAGGCCAAGTATCCCGTCCTCTACCTCCTCCACGGCGGCGGCGGTGACGAGGAAGCCTGGACCTCCATGGGCCGCGCCGCCCAGATCCTGGACAACCTCATCGAGAAGGGTCTTGCGAAGCCCATGATCGTCGTGATGCCGAACGGCAACCCGAACCAGCAGGCCGCCAACACCCTGGGTCTCAGCACCATCCAGATGGACCGCCAGGATCCCAAGTGGCAGAACGCCTATGTCAACAGCCTCGTGAAGGAAATCGTCCCGTTCATCGACAAGGAGTACCGGACCATCGCCAAGGCCGACGGCCGCGCCATCGCGGGCCTGTCCATGGGCGGCGGCCACACCACCTCCGCCACCCTCCTCTATCCGGGCGTGTTCAGCTACATCTGCCCCCTGAGCTGCGGCATCCGTGAGAGCGAGCAGCTGGACGACCAGCTGAAGGGCATCCAGAAGGCCGGCTACAAGCTCTACTGGATCGGTGTGGGCAAGGAAGACACCGGCGCTTACCAGGGCTCCCTCGTCCTGGACAAGCACCTCAACGACCTGGGCATGCCGCACACCCTCTACGTGAGCGAAGACGCCCACGTCTGGAAGAACTGGCGCCTGTACCTGAACACCTTCGCACAGCTGCTGTTCAAGTAATGCGCGTTCCCCGCATTTCCCTGATTCTTGCGCTCGGACTGTTCCTGTCCCAGGAGGTCCGGGCGCAGGATTCTTATGCGGAAATCGCGGGAAGAGCCGTCGTCCCGACGGAATTCCAGATGCGGAATCCGAATCCCGCCATCAAGGAAAGGGCCACCGAAATCATCGAGCTTCCGGCCTCGAACACCGAGGTCATCCTTGTCGCCCAAGGCGACACCCTGCGGGACAGGACCAGCCCCGCCGGTTCCTTCTCTTTCAAACAGCTGCCTGTGGGACCGGTGCACCTGTCCATTTCCTTCGCCAACTACGAGCCGTTCTCGGAAACCATCGACCTGGTGCCCGGGAAGAATGTAGTCATCGTCGCTTTCCGGAAAAAGACCGAAACGCTGGATGCAGCGGTGGTGAAGGACAAGATGCCCGTCGTCACGCAGCGCGGGGACACGCTGGTTTATCACGCCAGGGCCGTGGCCCAGCGGGAGGGAGATTATGCCATCGACCTGCTGAGGCAGTTCCCGGGCGTGGAAGTCAAGGACGGGCAGATCGTCGTCACCGGCAAGCAGGTGAAACGCTCCTACGTGAACGGAGCGCTGGTTTTCGGCCTGGACCCGATGGCGTCGATGGAATATCTCAAGGCCGACCAGGTCACGACGATGGACGTCTATGACGAGGCCGACCCGGCGGACCGGCTGGACGGCATCACCCGGGAAAGGCAGCGTGTCATCAACATCAAGACCAAGGATCCCATCTTCAAGACGATGGACCTGCAGGTGCGGGCCCTGGCCGGGGCGGACCAGCAGCCACGGGACGACGGCCGAGCGCAGCTCCGCTACACGCTCGGAACCAACGCGCACTTCTTCTCGGAACTGAAGCAGCTGTCCGCCGATGTGGCGACCGGGAACATCGGCATGCGGTCCAGTTCCATCAACCTCACCCCCGGTCCCCTGTCCACCTATACGGACAATACCGACCTGAAGCTGGGCTTCAACCGCTATTGGGTGAGCCCCCTGTTCGGAAACGGCCTCCAGGTCGCCTATACCTTCGGCCACGAGAAGAACCGCTCCCGCCGCCGCACGCTTCAGGAGTACTTTGAGACGGCGGGCATCCCGGACCGGACGACCGACAACGAGACCGACGCCACCTCGCGGGTGCAGCGGCACGGTATGACGGCTTCCTATAACTACCGGACGGGGAAAAAGGTCTCTTTCGGCTGGCAACACGGTCTGGACCTATCCCGGAACGAGTCCGCGCGGGACCTGCTGGAGCAGGTTTCCGTCGGCGGCGGCGATCCGATGCGGCGGGAAGAATCCAGCCGGTCCGACACCCGGTCCTGGCAGCTCCGGGAAAGCGTGAACCTGAACTTCCTGAAGCCGGGGAAAAGTCTCCCTGCCCTGACCCTGTCCATGCAGATGGGCCGGAACCGCCTGGATTCCTGGGACTTGGACACGCTCGCATCGTCCTACACCAAGCGCTATCTGACCAAGGAAGGCCGCGGTCTGTCGCGGAACTGGACGGCGCAGGCGCGGCAGAGTCTCTGGAATTGGCGTCCCAAGAACACGACCAATCCGGAGCAGATGCTCCGCTCCTTCCAGCTGACCGCGGAATACCGGTTCAACTGGTCGTCCCAAAAGCGCGAACAAGCGGCCTGGGACTTGTGGGGAACGCCCGATCCCCTGGTCAATGCGGCCAACACGTTCGACTTCACCTATGCGTCGATGCTGAATTCCCTGGAGCTGCAAGCCCAGTACATCCGCAGCGCCAACTTCGTCGTCATGGCTCGGCTCGCCGCACAGGCGGAGCGGGTGACGGACGACGAACGCATCCCTGCCATCGACCCTGTCAAGAGAGTTTACTGGCGGCTCTCCCCTACCGTGAACATGAGCCTCAAGGGTGTTACCGTCAGCTTCAGCTCGATGGCCCGGGTTCCGTCCGTGGAGCAGCTGCGCCGCTGGGTCAACGATACCAATCCCCTCGCCCTCATCGCCGGTAATCCCGACCTGAAGCAAAGCCAATCCTATACCCTGTCGGTGGGAAAGCATACCATGGGCAAGGCCACGAATCACGTGCTGACTTGGGACGCCCGGGCAGAAATGGAGGTCAATCCCATCGTTAGCAAAACCACTTTTTATGCTTCAGACACCGTCCTGGATGCCTACAACGGCTATCAGGTGAAGGCGGGAAGCACGCTGATGCGCTCGGAAAACTCGGACTACGGATTCTCCGCCAGCGGAAACGCCATGCTTTCGAGCCAATGGGGCGGTAAATGGAAAGTGGCGTCCATGATCCGACCGTCCCTCTCGTTCCGCTTCCTCCCGCAATACTTCGGGGAGGTGCTGGACCGTACCGCTGAATGGACCCCTTCGCTGAACGCCTCCGGGTCGATGTTCCCCGTCCAGAACACCCTGATCAGTTTCAATGCCAACCTCGCCTACATCCGGGCCAAGAGCCAGGCCGGCACGATGGACCGCCAGGCCGTCCGGAGCAACCTGACGATCGGCGTCAAGACGGATTTCCTGAAGCGGGCCTTCTTCAACGGCGACTGGTCCTGGGTTCGCTTCGACGACCTCACCGCGCCCGAGATGGGCAGCGACGTCCATCGGCTGAACCTCTCGCTGGGCATCGGCCTCCTGAAAGACAAAGCGCTGAAAATCAGCATCTCCGGCATCGACCTTCTCCGCGGCGGGACGCTCTACTCCGTCGCTGCGGGCCCTTCCTCGCTCACGCGCACCTGGACCCCGGTCTATGGCCGCTACTTCCTTATCGACATCTCCTACCGCTTCAACAACAATACCTCCAGCGGGAACATGATGATGGGGACGCGTTAAATGTAATCGCCTAACAATCAAAGACATACAAGAAATGCTTTAGGCCATCTGACCTAAAGCACTTCTTTTAATGCATTGGCACTGAGCCGATTGTATTTGACTGACTACCTCCGCTGGCGGGGCCGCTGCTGGACCTCGGGGGCGGTGAGGACCTGGGCGTTCATCCACTCGAAGAGGTTCGCGTGGCCCTGGGGGGCGACGGTGCCGCCGCCGTTGTTGGTGGGCTTCACGTCGCCGTCCGTCTGCTCCTGGGAACCGGTCACGGCATCGTTGAAGACATAGCACCAGGAGAAGTGTCCGAAGAGCCGCTGGCCGGGATTGTCCATCCCCTGCACATTCTCGAACATCGACATCCAGACGTTCTTCGCACCGGCCTTCATCAGGCGCTGGAATGTGGGGATGCAATGGGCCTTGGGATCGACGGTGGTGTCGTCGTAGGACTGCACGATCCAGATGTTCTCCTCGGCAAGGGCTTTGATTTCGTTATCGGAGATGTTCGCGTCCATATAGGCCTCGCAGGTGGGATAGGCCGCCGCGAAGTAGCGGGGATTGCGGATGAGCATATGCATGGTCATGAAGCCGCCGTTGGAGCAGCCGCCGATGTAGATGCGGTTGCGGTCCACATCGGGGTGACGGTCCACATAATCGTCGATGCAGGACTTGAGGACGTCGGCATAGACGGACGGGTACTCGCCGCGGCCGAAGCTCTTGGAGGTGTTCATCCACATCGTCGGGCACTGGATGGAGAGGACGTAGGCGCCGTTCTCGCCGCCTTCCGTCGTGAAGTGCTGCTGGATCTGCGGGCGGATCAGGGAGACGACCTCGTTGCCGAGCAGGGTGATGGACACGTCCACACCGCCTTCGCCGGCGCCGTGCAGCCAGATGACGAGCGGATTGGCCTTGCCGTCGCCCTTGAGCGACCAGGGCTCGTAGGCGGCGTAGGTGAGCGTCTCGTTCCCCGGACGTCCGGTGGAGCGGCCCGTGAAGGAACCCTTGGCGAAATAGTCGGCCTCGGAGACGAAATCCTTGAGGGCCTTGTCGGTCTCGCACTCGATGGCGGTGAATTTCTGCTTGCCCACCTTCAGGGTCTTGCCGGGCTTCAGGCCCACTTTCACGCTATAAGCATCTCTCCAGACGCCCTGAGCCGGGGAAAGGCCCAGGCCGCGGCCATTGGCCTTCTCAAGTCCCAAGGCGAGGTATTCGCCCTCCGGGTTGAAGGCGCCCCTGGCGTCGGAAGGATAAACGGTCAGGACATTGCGCTCCGTGCCGTTCGTATTGACGGACAGGAGGGCGGGATCCAGGTTGTCAAGCTTGATTTCGGGCTTGACGACCACAAGATTGACGGCCGTGGAGGCCTCGTAGGTGGTGACACCCACGACCTGAGGTTCCATCTTCAGGGTCTGGGCGCCGGCGGCGGCCGAGGCGGTCAACGCCAGGGCGGCGAGGAGGGATTTGAATGAATTCATCTTATGCAGGGATTGGTTCGTCGATACTAGAATTGCTTGACTAGCCAGTCCATCGGACTGCCGGCGGAGTAGTCGTCCAGGAGCGGGACCCAGGAGAAGTGGGCCAGCATCGGGGCGACGCCCCAGCGGACGAGGTCCTCGTCGCTGTAGATGAGCATCTTGTCGCCGGTGGCGCCCAGGCGCTTGCGGGCCTCGGTGTAGGCGTAGGTGCTGGCGACCTTGCAGGTGCGGTCGGTCTCGGCGTGGACGAAGTACATCGGGAGTTTCACGAAGGCGTCGATGTCCATCGGGGAAAGGACCATATTGGCGCCGTTCCACTTGTAGACGCAGTCGCCGCGCCAGACTTTCTCCACATCGTCGGCGTATTGGCCGGGATACTTCTCCTCGACCTGGTGGATCGGGACGATCGGGTCCATGGCGCAGCAAGGGATGGCCGCCTTGAAGCGGTCCGCGAACTGCATCATGAAGCGCATCGTGCAGCCGCCGCCGCTGGATGCGCCGGCGCAGAAGAGCTTGCTGCCATCGACCTTGCCCTCGGCGATCAACTGGTCGATGAAGGCCATCTGGAGAGCGTTGTTCCGGTCGATGAGCTCGATCTTCTCGGGATACAGCGAGGCGCTGTAGGAGTAGTTCGGGTTCGCGAGCGCGAACACGAGCGTGGCGCAGGGAACGCCTTCCGTAGGCAGGGAAACCAGGCAGCGGTTCGCCGTGGCGACCGTCATCAGGTCCTTGTCATACTCGCCGCCGCCGATCTGCCAGACCAGCAGGGGTGCGTTCGGGATGACCTTGCCGTCGGCATCCTTCGGCAGGTGCAGCATATACTCCCGCGTCAGGCCGCCGAAGGTGAAGGAACCGGTCTCGCAGTCGTCCAGGATGGCGATATGCTCGC
>JAEEGJ010019407.1_pt1 | contig 14977 bp, 12 predicted proteins | sample 8958761 | NCBI WGS metagenome assembly JAEEGJ01 (sample SAMN16246546, study PRJNA631951) | gut metagenome | biome: gut microbiome; feature: rumen; material: RS-attached | host: Bos | place: Iran: Karaj | collected 2018-10 | reverse complement strand
ACTTAAGACTGTGGCTGTGGTAACCGACATGAACCAGCCTCTGGGCAACTGCATCGGAAACGCGCTGTCCGTGGAGGAGGCTATACATGTGCTCAGGGACAACATCGAGTGCGACATCAAGACCATATCCCTGACCCTGGCTGCTAAGATGATTATCTTAGGCGGTGTCTGCGAGACGGACAGCGAGGCTATGATGCTGCTGGAGGAGAAGCTTTCCTCGGGGCAGGCGCTGGTGAAGTTGGCGCAGATGATCAAGACCCAGGGCGGCGACCCAAATGTGGTGGATGATACCTCCATCCTGCCTCATGCCAAGGAGCAGATTCCTGTATGCGCCGATTCCACTGGCTATGTGTCAGAGATCATCACACGTGATGTTGGCTCTGCCGCATCGCTTTTGGGTGCAGGCCGCATGACCAAGGAGGATGTGATTGATCCTGCCGTTGGAATTGTGATTAAGAAGCGGCTTGGCGATTATGTGAAGAAAGGCGAGGAGCTCGCTATCTTCCATGTGAACGATAAAAAGAATTTTGAGGAAGCAGTGGCTAAATTCAAGAATGCATATACAATCTCAAAGACTCAGCCCGATGAGCTTCCCCTTATCTATACCGTTATTGAGGATTAAGGATTACCCTTGAAAAAGCTGATCTCCATCATCTTGCTGCTCCTGTTTGTTCTCCCTTTTTTCTGCGCCGCAGAGGTCAACTATGACCCGGATGATGAGGTTATGCTTATCGATGTTCCGGTCTATATCGGCGAAGAGGCCTTTATAAAAAAGGCCAACGAGAGAGCGGCTGCAGCAGGGCGTTCCCAGCCATTGGGAGTGGTTCTTTCAGGCGGTGCAGCCCGGGCCATGGCCCATCTTGGTGTACTTAAGAAGATGGAGGAGGAGGGGATTGTCCCCGACTTCATGGTGACAAACTCCATGGGATCCATCATCGCTCTTCTTTACAGCGCCGGCATCTCCTGCGACGATATCTACAACGTTATGACCGAGTTCACCTTGGGAGAATTCTTCAGGCCTCAGCTGCCACTGAAGGGCGGCGTCCTGGACACTTCCCGCTTTATCTCTGTGATTCACGGAATCTTGGGGGACAAGCGTATTGAGGATCTGGACATCCCCGTGGCTGTCATCTGCGAGGATCTTATAACCCGCCGTCAGATTATCTTCGAGGCCGGGGATATGTATGACATTATCGAGGGAAGCATTGTAATCCCTGTGGACTTTGCCCCCAAGGAGTATATGGGCTACCTTCTTATGGACGGCGGCTGCACCAACATAGTACCGGTGGATCACGCCTACCGCTACACCGACAAGGTGGCGGTCTCATCCACACTTTATACATTCAAGCAGAACCTGCGTAACTTTGTGACTGTAGTAAACCGTATGCAGGATGTGAGCAAGACCCGTAAGGGTGTGGAGGAGATAAAGAAGCACGAGAATCTGGTATGGCTCCGGAACCCGGTGGAGAAGTACTCCTTCATGGGCTTTGACAAGAGCGCAGAGATTATCCAGAAAGGATATGAGTGCGCCACAGAGCATACCGAAGAACTCAAAAATCTGGCGGAGCTTTCGGACAAGACCGAGTCCGAGAAGGCTAAATTCCTCTCCAAGCGGGAGAAGAGCCACGACAAGATAGAGGACTACTGCCGGCGTTTCCGCAAGACAGAGATGATACCTCTCCGGGAGCTGACACCACTCTTTACAATAGGTGTCTCCATGATGGGTGAGATTCCTAACGACTACTATCTGAACAACTACAACTATGTTTACCTGGGCGAGGAACTGGGATACAAGACCATGCGGATAAACCTGCGTGAATACTGGTTTCCCGACAACTACGGCCTTGACTCGGCCCTCACCTTTGCTCTTGGCGATTTCTTCAAGTCCAAGACAAGAGGCCTTATAGACTTCAAGGACAACGAGCTTCATAACCTGTACTACTATTCCAACAACGAGATCATCTATTTCTCTGGCGACAAGTTCGGCATTGACCCCTTCTGTACCTTCGAGGGAAGACATGACGAGGATATGAGGGAGCTTGATTCCTTCCACAGGGCCGGTCTAAAGGGATATATCGGGCAGGATAAGTTCATAAAATTCTCTGCCTTCGGCTTCAAGGAGAACCGGGATACCGACGGCTGGGGTGCATCTGTGACCTTTGACCACAGGCTGGTATGGCTGCTGCATCTGCAGGAGAAAGCCACCTACAGGATGCCGCTCCCTGGCAACGACACCATCTGCCTGTACAAGAATGACGGAGTGCGGGGCAAGACTATCAAGGGCGACTTTGACCAGGTGCTTATGGCTCAGACCACCTTCTATCTAAAGCCCGACTTTACCCCAAGCCTTGCCGAGGCCTTTATCTTCAGCGATGTACGGCTGGGTGCCTTCTGCGACTTCTACCTCTTTGACGACCCGATCTTTACCGCAGGTATTTCATTTGATTTCAACATCGTCTTCATCGGCGTAATGCCGGTCAAGTTCCTCTGTTATGGCGGCTGGGACTTTGACCAGAAGAAGATTTTCACCAAGTTCGCCATAGGTACGGAGTTCTGATTGAGACGATTCCTTCCTGTCCTGATCCTGTTTACCGTGATGCTTTTCTCGGGATGTACAAGCCTCCAGATCTTTGACTGCCCTGCAGTGAAGCAGAAGCAGGACAAAGGTGCGGCCAAGGGTATAGCCGAGGCTGCCCCGAAATCGGTTCCAAAAGATACAGTCGGGCTGACCCAAAAGCAGAAGCAGCTGGTGGATGCGGCCTATTGGGCAAAGGGAAGGACATCCCTTACCGTGAACGGGAAAAAATTTAAGATGGACTGCTCCGGCGTGGTGCGGGCTATTTACCAGAAAGCGGGGATAGACCTGGCCAGAGACTTCAATAAATACAAGGGGGGCGGGGTACAGCGTATCCACGAGACATTGCGCTCCAAGGGGCTTATCTACAGGCCTACTATACCGGTTCCCGGTGACCTGATCTTCTGGGACAACACCTACGATGCCAACCATAACGGCAGAGCCGACGATGTCCTGAGCCATATCGGCATGGTGGTCTCCTCCAACAAGAAGACAGGCGAGATAATCTATATCCATCATCACGAGAAGAAAGGAATAATCTTTGAGAAGATGAACCTGCTCCACCCCAACGAGCCAGCTTACAATGCGGCGCTCAGGGACAGCAAGGCCAAGAAGCTGCCCGGAAACAAATACCTGGCGTCCCAGCTCTATAAAGATGCGGGCAAGGGATATCTCTTCAGGTAGGTGCAGCCATGAACTTTGTAGTAGATCTTCATTCTCATTCACCTTATGCAGGAGCCTCTGGAAAATCGGACTTCAAGCGACTTTCCTATGTTATGGGGATAAAAGGAATCAACATCTATGGCAGCGGCGATATACTCCTGAAGAAGTGGGAGGATGAGCTTTGCGGTGAGTTCCCCTTTGACAAGCAGAAATCCATGTGGGTGATCAAAGAGGGGCAGTACCTGATGCCCCAGACCGAGATTATTGTTACGGTGCCTTATGAACCCAATCCGACCAAGCGGAAACTGTTTCATGTGGTGATACTCTTCGGCGATATGGAGAGCGTATATACCGTGCGGACCATGATGGAGAAAAAGGGCTCCAAACTGGGTATCGGACGGCCCTTTGTGAAGTTTGAAAGCTATGCAGAGATGCAGGACTTTTTTATAGAGATGAAGAGAAAGGCAAGGGTGGCAATTGTGCCAGCCCATGTGGTGACCCCCGAGGGGATACTGGGGGGCAAGAACCCGGTGGATTCCGTTACCGAGGTGTGGGGTAGCGCCTCCTCCTGCATAGACGCGCTGGAGACCGGCCTCTCCGCCGACCCGGAGATGCTGGCGGCTGTGGCCGGTGGCCTGAATGTGCCGCTTATATCTTCAAGCGATGCCCACTCGGCCGCCTTCAACAGGTTGGGTCGGGAGTTTACGCTGCTGGATATGCAGGAGGAGTCTGCTTCCGGTGTCCTGTCTGCATTGCAGGCAAAAGCGGTGCTGAAGACTGCGGAGTTTCCGCCCTTTGAGGGGCGCTACTACCTGACAGGACACCGAGGGGACAGGCCGGGGCACAACGGGCAGGAGGTGTGGTACTTGGATAACCCGCCCACGGTCTGCCCCCTGTGCGGCAAGCCCTTTGTGGAGGGCGTCCGCCAGCGCATAGCGCGGATTTCGGCCGGGCTTGCGGCGCGGAAGCAGGAGTTTGTATACCAGATGCCGCTTATCGAGATCATCGCCACCAGCCTGGGCTGCGGTGCCGGTTCCAAAAAGGCAGCCGACTTGTATATAAAGATAGCGGGCCAGGTGGGGACCGAGAGCAATCTATGGTTCCAGGACGGCGAGGTGGCCCTGCAGGGCGTCCCAGCAGCGGTTATTGAGGGAATTAAGGCTGTTAAGGAGAACAGGTTTAAGATAAAATATGGATTTGATGGGCAGTACGGCCAGATTTTACTGGCTTGACAGCCTGTTTTTACCATTGTAAGGTGGAAATATGGATAAATATGTTATTGAGGGTTCTTATCCGCTTAAGGGCAAGATCAGGGCCAGTGGAAACAAGAATGCGGCGCTGCCATGCCTTGCCGCGGCATTGCTTACCGACGAGGAAGTCATCTTAGAGAATATCCCGGAGATCGAGGATGTCGCTGTGATGACCCGGATCCTCAAGCAGCTGGGTTCCAAGGTGACCTGGTTGGGAACCAATAAATATTCCATCAAGACAACTGATATAAAGAAAGCCGAGATTCCGGCTGCCGAGGCTAAGGCTGTCCGGGCCTCAATCCTGTTTGCAGGCCCGCTCCTGGCCCGCACCGGCAGCGTCACATTCCCACCCCCGGGCGGCGATGTCATAGGCCACCGCAGGCTCGACACCCACTTCCTTGCATTCACCGAGCTGGGTGCCCGTGTCTCTGCCGACGGCGTATACAAAGTTACAGCCAACAAGCTGGTGGGTGTCGACCTGTTCCTGGACGAGGCCTCTGTAACAGCAACCGAGAACGCAATTATGACCGCGGTGCTTGCCGAGGGCGTCACCGTTATCCAGAACGCCGCCTCCGAGCCCCATGTGCAGGACCTGTGCAACATGCTGGTCTCCATGGGTGCTAAAATCGACGGCATCGGCTCCAACATACTCCGCATAAAGGGTGTGCCCAAACTCCACGGCACCACATTCCGCATAGGCTCTGACTTTATGGAGGTGGGCTCCTACATAGGCCTTGCCGCTGTAACTCACAGCAAGCTGGAAATTATCGATGCAGAGCCTAAGAACCTGCGCATGGCCAAGATAGCCTTCGGCAAGCTTGGCATAAGCTGGGAGACCAGCGGAAACAATATCCTTGTCCGGCCTCGCCAGGAACTGCGTGTTAAGCCTGATATGGGAGACCAGATTCCTCAGATTGACGACGCTCCATGGCCAGGATTCCCGCCAGACCTTACCAGTATCATCACCGTAGTTGCTACCCAGGTCAGCGGCACTGTACTGATTCACGAGAAGATGTTCGAGTCCAGGATGTTCTTTGTGGATAAGCTGGTGAGCATGGGGGCCAAGATTGTGCTCTGCGACCCGCATCGGGCTGTTGTCAGCGGTCCTGCTGCCCTTAAGGGAAGCGATATGGTATCACCTGATGTCCGGGCTGGTATGGCTATGGTTATTGCGGCGCTGTGTGCAGAAGGCAAGAGCACTATCCACAACATCTACCAGATTGAGCGGGGTTACGAGAACCTGGCGGGCAAGCTCCAGAACCTGGGCGCCAAGATAGAGCGTCTGCCCGAATAACTAACGGCTTTCAATAAGATAACGATATCCCTGTTCTGTAAGGAACTTCTGCCTGTTTGCAGAGAATTCCTCCTCCACTGTGAACCTTGATGTAAGGGTGTAGAATGTGGAGTTCCTGTCCTTTGGTCTGAGTATCCGTCCAAGCCGCTGTGCCTCTTCCTGCCGTGATCCGAAGCTTCCTGATATCTGTATTGCCATGGATGCGTCGGGCAGGTCTATGGCAAAGTTTGCCACCTTTGATACAATGATGACCCGTTCTTCTCCCCGTCGGAATCGGTTATAGATTTCCTCTCTTGTCTTGTTGGGTGTCTGCCCTGTGATGATGGGGACATCCAGCAGCTTCTTCACCTCTTGCAGCTGAGAAAGATACTGTCCGATTATGAGGATAAAGTCGTCAGGATGGTTGTCTATGAGCTCCTTGATAATCGGAAGTTTCCGAGGATTCTCCGATGCCAGCCGGAACTTCTCTCTCTTACCGGCGATGGAGTAAGGCACCTTCATCTCTTCCGGCAGCTCCACCCTTATCTCGTGGCATGAGGCATCTGCAATCCACCCTTTTGCCTGAAGGTCTTTCCATGGACTATCGTATTTCTTCGGACCAACTAGCGAGAACAGATCCTTTTCTCGGCCATCTTCTCTTATCAATGTGGCGGTAAGGCCCACACGGCTTATAGCCTGTATCTCTGCGGTAATCCTGAAAACAGGAGCTGGGAGCAGGTGCACTTCATCATAAATGATAAGCCCCCAATTATTTTTCTTGAAAATCTCGAAGTGAGGGAAGTGCTCCCTCTTATCAGGACGCCAGGTCAGAATCTGGTAGGTGGCCACAGTGATGGGCTTTATCTCCTTCTTCTCTCCGCTGTATTCCCCGATATCCTCTGGCTTTGCGAAGGACTTGTCCAGAAGCTCCTCGACCCACTGATGCACTGCAGCGATGTTTGTGGTGAGAATCAGGGTCTGGGTCTGCATAAGCTCCATAATCTTCATTCCCACCATAGTCTTGCCTGAACCACATGCCATAACCACGGTGCCGTACCCATTGCCCGGGGCACCTTTGCCATAGAACGCGTTGGCCGCCTCCACCTGGTAGTCCCGGATCACCAGTTTCTTTTCTCCTGCTGTGGTCTTCCGGAGCTTGAATGGCATTGGGTCGCCAGCCTTCAGCGGGATGTTGTCCTTTACGGGATAACCCAGGTTTATAAGCTCCTGCTTCACAGTGCCCCGGTCAAGCACACTCACCAAGAATGCGTTCTCCTCGGGAGCAGGGAAGAGCAGCTTCTCCAGCTTCTTCACCGAAAGAAGCGATTTGTACAGAACAATGTTCTCCACCTTGAGCATCAGGGTGTCAGGATTGTCGGTCTCCACCAGCACCAGCTTTCCGAAAAGGGAGCCGCTGTCCTCAATCTGGAACAGGACGTTCTCGGGTATCTCAAAGCGGGACCACTTCTTGAGCCGCTTTATCACCTGGTCTGTGGGGATGCCTGCCGATGCGGCGTTCCACAAGGAAATAGGCGAAATAGAATAGGTGTGTATATGCTCCGGGGACTTTATGAGCTCTGCGAACACAGAGATATCATCCCGGGCTGACTCGAAATTAGGGGAGTGTACATCTAGCAGTATTGTGCCGTCGCTCTGGACTATGATCGGTTTATCTTCTGACATGGCCATTCGAAAATTGTAGGTTTAAAAAAGGGAACTGTCAACTGCCGGCGCAATATGCTATAATAAAAATATGGGACAAATTAAGGAAATTGTTCGGCTTGATAAACTTCTGGCAAACAGCGGGTACGGCTCCAGGGCCGATGTGAAGGCTATGATACATGCTGGTGCCGTGACTGTGAACGGGGTGCTGGCTGACCGGGTGGATGCTCATGTCCATCTTTCAAAAGACAAAATAGAGGTTGATGGCCAGCTGCTTGATGTGGCTATTCACGCCTATTACATGATGAACAAGCCGGCCGGTTATGTGTGTTCTGCCAAAGGGGGTGCCCACTCTACCGTGTTTGATCTTCTGGAAGAAAGTGACAGGAGCAAGCGTCTTGGTGGCGAGCTGAGCATTGTTGGGCGCCTGGATGTGGACACAGAGGGGCTTTTAATCCTGACCACCGACGGCGACCTGAACCATAGGCTCACATCTCCAAAATATCATATTCCCAAAACCTATTTTGTGCAGCTTGAGAAGACTGTTTCTGAGTCAGAGCAGAAGCGGTATACAGTGGCAGTAGCCGCTGGTGTGGAGATTGCCCCCGAAGACCACGAGCCCGGGGCCCTTTGCCGAGGAGGCGAGCTTGCATGGGAAGGCGGGAATACCTGCCATCTGACCATATACGAGGGGCTCTATCATGAGGTTAAGCGGATATTCGCGGCGTTGGGGAACCAGGTCTCCTATCTTAAGCGGGTCAGCTTAAATCATCTTGAGCTTGATACTGCCCTGACACCAGGAAAATATCGTAAGCTTACGGAGCAGGAACTTTCGGTTCTAACCTTGACAAACGCTATTCTATGAATAAACTAATAAATGTGAAAAAGTATTTTATTTTTATATTTTTGATTATATTCCCGGTCCTTTTCTCTTATGCCCAGGAGCAGGGGCGCATCATCACCGCAAACGAATATCTCAACTATGTTTCTGCCCAGTACGGCTCCATCGAGGATTACGAGGCAAAAATAGCCATCACCAAAGGCAAGGAGAAGATGACAGGAACCATATATTACAAGACTCCGTCTCTCCTGCGCATAAACTTTGACAATCCCAAGGAACAGGTGCTTGTTGTGGACAAGGAGAAACTGGTCATCTATATCCCTAAATACCGCGTCATCATGCAGCAGAAGCTGAAGAAGAAGGGCGGTGTGTCAGGGGCTGGCATGGCAAGCAAGGAAGGGCTTAAGCTCCTTAAGCAGAACTATACTGTGGCATACCTGGAGAGCCCCGATTTTGTCCCTCTGGACGATGGCAGCGAAGAGATGGTCAAGAAGCTGAAGTTTGTGTGGAGAACCGCAGATGAGGGCTTCCGCCAGCTTATCATGTCGGTAGGCGAGGACAACCTTATACGGCGCATGGTATGCGTCACTGCCGACTATACCGAGATGCAGTTTGACTTTACCGATATAGTGACCAATGAGGGTATTCCTGATACCCGCTTTGACTACGATACTCCCGCCAGTGCCAACGTTTTTGAGAACTTCCTGTTTGAAGCGGAGTGACCTATGGATTCTGTAGGTGCAATTCTTAAGGCTGCCAGGGAAGAAAAAAAGCTCCCTGTCAATCAAGTCTCATCTGAAACCCATATACTGCCCAGTTATATCCAGGCCATAGAGGAGAACCGTTTCCAGGATCTGCCCGGTGAGGCTTACTGCGCCGGTTTTATAGGGACTCTTGCCCGTTACTATGGACTTGACGGCAGCCGCCTGGTTGCCATGTTCCGGGGTATCCCCATAGAGGAGAGATCCGAGCATGAGGCTAAGCCAAAGAAGCTGATAATACGGACAGAACGGAAGAATTATGCCCCGATTATAATTGTTGTCGTGGTTCTGGCAGTGCTTGCCGCCGCAGTTTTATTCATCTTCGCTGGTCACAATGAGCAGGCGCCCGCACCTGAGCCGGTTGCTCAGGAAGAGCCCAAGACAAATGTATATGTGATGAACGAGGTGCTTTTTGAGCGTTCCTTCGCAGAAAACGATGTGGTGCAGGTACAGCTGGGAGACAGCTCCTATGATATTGTCTGCAAGTCGGTGGGCAATTCTGTGGTTCTGGGCTACAGAAAGGGCAATGTGACACTGGCCCCATCCGAAGAGCTTATTCTGGACTTGGATGGCGATACCAAGAAGGATGTGAAGGTCTCTCTTAAGGATGTGAATCCTGGATTCCGGACTGCAATCATCAGGATTGACCGGGCTATCGAGGCTCCTGTGCCGCCACCGCTTCCGTCTGTTGCCATAGCGCCGAAGCCGGAGTCAATCATCATGCACGACAAGGGTAGTGTGACAGTCCTTTCATCCCCGGTTAAGAGGAAATTTGCCTTCGAAGTGAATTTCGGCGGACCCTGCAACTTCAGATACCAGGCCGACAGCAACAACAGCGTGGAAAACTACTTTAAAGCGGGCGACCAGGTGCGTCTTGAGGTGACAGAAGAGGTCAAGGTATGGCTTTCCAATGCTGGCAATGCGAAGATCCTCATCGGCAATGCCGAGATCACACTGGGCCGGAAGGGCGATGTGACATCTGAGAAGATCGGCTGGGAAGATACTGCCGACAAATTCTATAACCTTACAATTGTTTCAATGCACTGAGGTGAACCTTGGAAAAGAGCTTTTATATCGTGAACCTGGGATGTTCCAAAAACCAGGTGGATGGGGAGACTATACTTGCCCTGATGGAGCAGAAGGGCTGGAAATATACCGACCTTGAGAACGCCGATGTGGTCATCATCAACACCTGTGGCTTCATAAATGATGCAAAAGAGGAATCCATAAACACAATCCTGAACTGCAAGAGCAGCTATCCCGACAAGATAGTGATAGCGGCGGGGTGCCTTGCCCAGCGGTATGGGAAGGAACTCTCTGACGAGATGACCGAGGCCGACGGCTTTGTGGGAAACCGTGACTTGTATGCGATTCCTGATGCGGTGGAAAAGATAGTGCGGGGCAGAACCCGATTGGTAAGTCCGGCAGTTCCATCGCCAGACTGCTTTGTGGAACGAAGCACGCTTTTCACCTTCCCCCACAGCACATACATAAAGATTGCCGAAGGGTGCAACAACAACTGCACCTACTGCGCTATTCCCCTTATCCGGGGGCAGCTGCGGAGCATTCCTGCAGACATCATCATAAAAGAGATAAAGTACTTTGTTAAAAAAGGTTTCTTCGAGATAAACCTGGTTAGCCAGGATCTGGCTTCCTGGGGTACCGACATCGGCAAAGACCTGATATATCTTCTTAATAGAATCTGCCGTCTTAAGGGGGATTTCCGCATCAGGCTCCTGTATATGCACCCTGACAAGTTCATCCCTGAAATACTGCCACTTTTCAAGAAGGACAGCCGACTGATCCCATACTTTGATATCCCGTTCCAGCACGCTTCAGAGCCTATTCTTAAGGCAATGGGAAGGAAGGGGAACAAGGAGAAATACCTCAAGCTGATATCAACTATCCGTCAGGCGCTGCCTGAGAGCGTGATCCGAAGTACCATGATGCTGGGGTTCCCCGGTGAGAAGGAGAGCGATTTCCAGTGCCTTATGGAGTTCCTCAAGGAGGCGCAGCTTGACTGGTGCGGCTTCTTTACCTATTCAAGGGAGGAGGGGACCAAGGCCTTTGACCTGAGGGACAGGGTGCCTATGGCCACAGCAGGGCTACGAAAAGAACAGGCTCAGGATGTGCAGAACAAGATCACCGAGAAACGTCTGGAGTCTTATGTGGGCAAGGAGATTGAGGTTCTTGTGGAAGAGCTTATAGCCGAGGAAGAGATAGCCTTGGGACGTGGCTATATGAATGCTCCCGAGGTGGATGGTGCTGTAATCCTGCACAGCGGTCGGGTGGCAGACGGCGGCATTAAGCCGGGCGATGTGGTGATGGCAAAAGTGATAAAAAGGAACAATATAGATCTGGAAGCAGTAGATGTCCGATTATCTTGAGAAACTGAATCCGAAACAGTATGAAGCGGTGGTGAACCAGGGGCATCCCCTGCTTATCCTGGCCGGCGCAGGCTCAGGGAAGACCCGGGTCATAACCTCCAAGATTGCATATCTGGTGGAGCACTGCAATACTCTGCCTTCCTCTATTCTGGCCGTAACCTTTACAAACAAGGCGGCAGGGGAGATGCGGGACAGGGTGGCCAACTTCCTAGGCTACACTGGGGATATGAAGGCATACGAACTCCCTATGATACGTACCTTCCACTCCTTCGGAGCCTGGATATTGCGGCGCAACAGCGAGTATGCAGGGCTTTCCCCTAACTTCTCCATCTACGACGACTCCGATATGGTATCCCTTCTGAAAAGCCTTGAGAAGGCCGGTTCCAAGCGGGATATAAAGCTGTATGCCAACCTGATAAGCAGGGCCAAGGATTTCGGTCTTACCCCGGCCGACGACCTGACTGCGGTGACATTTGACCCGGACTTCCCGGCCGTATATAAGGTCTACCAGGAGAAGCTGGATTCCATAGGCAATGTGGATTTCGGCGACCTTATCCTGCGGCCTGTTAAGCTGCTTAAAGAGAACAGCGAGATACGGGAACGCCTTTCCCGGAAGTTCCAGGTTATTTTGGTGGACGAGTACCAGGACTCGAACATAGCCCAGTTTGAGCTTTTAAAGCTGCTGGCCGGCGATGGCCGGAGCCTTACTGTGGTGGGGGACGATGACCAGTCCATATACAAATTCCGCGGCGCCGAGGTGCAGAACATAATAGGGTTCCCCGAGTACTTCGACGGCACCAAGGTGATAAAGCTGGAGCAGAATTACAGGTCCACAGCCCCTATACTCAACCTGGCCAGCGCCGTGGTGGACAAAAACAAGGGACGGCTGGGCAAGACGCTGTGGACCGCCCGCAGGGGAGGGCAGAAGCCGGTGCTGGCATACTTCACCACCGCCCAGGAGGAGGCCGAATACTGCGCCAGCCTGGTGGCGAAGGACACGGTGGAGACCGCCATCCTATACCGCACCAATGCCCAGTCCAGGCTCTTCGAGAGCGTGTTCACAAGGCTCAATATACCGTACCGCATAGTGGGTTCGCTGCGGTTCTACGAGCGGGAAGAGATAAAGGATACCTTGGCTTGGATGGCCTTCCTGGTGAATCCAAGGGACCAGGTCTCCTTCCAGCGCATCATAAACAAGCCGGCCCGGGGCATTGGCAAGGCCACGGTAGACAAAATCCTGGCCTCCACCGGTGGTGATATCGCCGCCAGGCTGAAAGCCTACGTTGCCAGCATCAAGGGCAAGAGCAAGGCGGCCCTGGAGGAGTTCCTGGAGATCTATACCCAGCTTTCTGCCCTCCTTGCCCAGCCGGATGAGAACCTCTCGAACCTTATCAACGAGATACTCCGCACCTCGGGGCTCTTGGACCACTACAAGGCGGAGGACAAGGAGGAGCGCACCTATCGGGTGGACAACCTTATAGAGCTTTCCAACGCCGCCGCGGAATTCCCGGCCGGCTCCGAGGGGATAACCCAGTTTCTTGAAAACATAGAGCTGGACTCCGGTGCGGCGCAGACAGACGAGAACGCCAGAGTCACCCTTATAACAATGCACAATACCAAAGGACTTGAGTTTGATCGGGTCATAATCACAGGCCTTGAGGACGAGCTCTTCCCCGGCCGGGGTGCCGACGACGAGGACGAGATAGAGGAGGAGCGGCGCATCTTCTATGTAAGCATAACTCGGGCCCGGAACCAGCTATATATGACCTCCTGCCGCCAGCGCATGATCTGGGGACGCTCCCAGTTCTGCAGTCCATCCCGCTTCTTGGACGAGATTCCGCCCCAGCTCCTGGATATAAGGGGAGGCTCAACCAAGAAAAGCGCAGGCACCGGCTACAAGGTGGGTGAATATGTGTACCGGGATGACTACGGCGTAGGAATGGTGATAAAAAGCTGGGTCGAGGCTGGCGAACCTGTGGTTGTGGTGCGTTTTGAGAACGGACAGTTTGCCCGGTTCCTGACCAAATATACTAAGCTTGAGAAAATCTCTCCCTGATCAGACCTTATGGTAAGCATAAAGCAGGAAAGTAAGCCCCAGAAGAAGGCACATTCTTCCTACCAGACGAATCTGGCGAAAATGCTTTGCGTGGAAATCATCCCACCACTGCGGGTTCTTGGGATTATGGGGAAATGCCTTGAACTCCATGAGGAAGGCTATCATCGATACAAAAATAAGGACACAGCCAAGTATCATCTTGAAAAATGGATTCATAAGCTTACTATACCTGTTTAATCCTTTTTCTTCAAGTTCTCGAAAAGCTCATCTATCTGTTCTTTCCGCTTATTAAACCGTTCCAGCTCATTCTTGTTCAGGTTCCGCTCCGGAGGCGACTTGACCGAGGCTGGATTTATCTTCACATCATTGAAAATAACCTCGTAGTGCAGATGGGGTCCAGTTGACATTCCGGTGGTACCTACATAGCCGATGACCTGTCCCTGCTTTACCCGCACCCCTTTCTTAATCCCCTTGCCGTAGGCGTTCATGTGGCCATACAGGGTCTTATATCCATTGTTGTGCCGCAGAATAATACAGTTTCCGTATATATCAAACCAGTTTGCCAGCTCCACAGTGCCGCTTCCCGAGGCCAATATTGGAGTGTTCAGCGGTGCGGCGAAATCCAGCCCTTTGTGGAAGGACTCGTAGCCATATACCGGGTTAATCCGCTTGCCGTATGTGGAAGAAATCCTGGCATTGGCCACCGGGGTCTTCAGCAGGGTCTTCCGTACGCTCTTTCCCTCTGAATTATAATAGTCATATTCATTGCTGTCGGTGACAAAGCCGTACAAGTTCACATCGGTGAAGGTGGTCCTGAGTGCAGCGAAGGCAATAGGGCCGTGCTTTGCCACAGAGCCGTCATCCTTGACAAAGTCGTAGTAGAGAACCTTGAACTTGTCTCCCTTGCGGATATCCCTCTGGAAATCGATGTCAAAGGAGAAGATGCGGAAAAGCTCCATTATCTTGGATCCCGCCACCCCGACAGCAGCCATATCATTGTAAAAACTGCTCTCTATGGAGCCTTCGGCAGCAACAGGTACCATCCTGAGTGACAGCATCTCGGGGTACGACTCATAGGCATAGCCGTTCCAGCGCACCACGATATCCTCGTCGTAATCGGCGCCCAGCCGCAGTTCCATCAGCCTTTTCTCGGGCTCATCCTTTGTCTTTATAAGTATTTTCTGGTTTGGATAAATCCGCTTAAGGTTGTAGTGGGCAGAAAGGGCTTTGGTCACCTCCTGTATCTGCTGGGCCGGTATTTCCTCGTTCCGCAGCATGGTGGAGAGGTTTCCCCCCTTGGGGACTGTAAGCTCTTTTTCTTCGGCGGTCAGCAGGACTGTCAGGAAAAGCAAGGAAAGGATAATGATGCATTTTGCCAGAATATGCCTCATTCTTATATACTATCACAATACTATATGCTTGACAATTTGCTTTTTTTGTGGGTAAACTGTACGAGCCTTTGGAGAGATGTCCGAGCGGTTTAAGGTACAATCTTGGAAAGGTTGCGTA
>JAEEGJ010019404.1_pt1 | contig 14978 bp, 12 predicted proteins | sample 8958761 | NCBI WGS metagenome assembly JAEEGJ01 (sample SAMN16246546, study PRJNA631951) | gut metagenome | biome: gut microbiome; feature: rumen; material: RS-attached | host: Bos | place: Iran: Karaj | collected 2018-10 | reverse complement strand
CATCCGAGTACCATCTGCACGCATTCAGGCAAATAGCAGAAGGCTTAAAAGGATATACGAAAACGGCTGTGATCAGTTTTATCGATCTCTATCCGAAGGTGAGAAAGAATTTCCCGGAAGCAAGAGAAGTTTCGCGGGAAAATCGGTTAACGCTTGGAAAGGAGATCATAAAGATTGCATCTGAGTGTGGAATGATCGTTAAGCCATGTGCGGAAGGTGATGAATTGGCCGCATACGGAGCTGATTGCAGCGGGTGCATGAAGATCAGTGATTATGAAAGGGCGATTGGTAAAAGGCTGATCGCACCTAAGAAAAAGGGCGCCAGAGCAGAGTGTGCATGCTATCTGTCCTGTGATATAGGAGCCTATAATACCTGTATGCATCTTTGCAAATACTGTTATGCAAATGCAGAACCGGCAGTAATATACGCACAGAATAAATTACATGATCCGGCTTCACCATTCCTGATCGGAAACTATATGGATGGAGATAAGATACATGACGTACCGCAGGAATCTTGGATAGACCGGCAGGAAAGTTTATTATTTAAGTTTTACATGTAAGAATATTGGAGAGAACATATGCATAATGGAAAGATAAAGGCTTTATTTGTAGATTTTTACGGAACCATCGTACATGAGGACGGTGAGGTTATAATGAAGATCACAGATATAATACAGAAAACAGGTGTTGCAGAAGATAAATCAGAGATAGACTCATTCTGGTGGAAGGATTTTCAGGCCATGTTTCAGAATTCGTATGGAGACACTTTTGAAACACAGAGAGCATTGGAAGAAAAATCTCTTGAGCATACATTGGCTAAGTTTCGATCTACAGCCGATGCAAAAGAGTTAAGTAATCTCATGTTTGAGCATTGGGTAAAGCCACCGATATTTGAGGATTCAAAAGAATTTTTCGAAAAGAGTCCGCTGCCGATATATATAGTTTCTAATATCGATACGGATGATATAAACCGGGCAATAGAGTATCATAACCTGAAACCGGCCGGCATATTTACATCGGAGGATGCAGGAGCATATAAGCCCCGAAAGGAATTGTTTGAGCTGGCTTTGAAGAAAACCGGGCTTGCACCGGAGGAAGTGATCCATATCGGCGATTCCATAAGCAGCGATGTCAAAGGAGCATCCGCTCTTGGAATTCATACACTTTGGCTTAACAGGTTTGGGAAAGAAGTACCTGACGGAGTTAAGAGTGTTTCTTCTCTACTACAGATATTTCAGATCTGAAATAAAGGGGAGATAGATTAATCATTAGAATAAATAAATTTGGGAGGCGTATATGCTAGAGTTTGGAAAGAAAGCACCGGAGTTTACACTTCCGGATCAGAATGGAAAGATGCATAGTTTATCAGATTACAGGGGCCGGAAGGTAGTCCTGTACTTTTACCCAAAGGATAATACCTCGGGATGCACCAAGCAGGCATGTAACTTTGCTGAGCTTATGCCGCAATTTAAGGAAAAAGGCGCGGTAATACTTGGAGTGAGTAAAGACTCGGTAGCTTCACATAAGAAGTTTGAAGAAAAATACGGGCTTCCGTTTACTTTGCTAGCGGATACAGAAAAAACCGTAATAGAGGCATATGGGGTATGGCAGGAAAAGAAAAATTATGGTAAGATAACCATGGGAGTGGTAAGGAGCACATACCTTATCGATGAAAAAGGTATCATAGTTAAGGCGTTTGGTGGCGTGAAGGCTGCGGAGAATCCCCGGCAGATGTTAGATACATTGAACTGACCGGTGTGAACGCGGAGGTTCGGGAGATTATGGAAACCACAGGGTTTGATCAGTTTCTGCTGAATCAATAATCTCATCACTGTGGTTTGCGGTGCTGTTCCGGGATTCTAAACATTACAAAAAAATTTGAAATTAAATACTCACCGAATTGCTATTGTTTAGGAAAGGATATAAAGACAATGAAAAGAAAACGCTTAAATCGTGATGCCTGGGGGTTTATGTATTATCCGTATTATCAGATGCGTATAGATACTGAAGATTTTCATGGAACTGTATGCCTTATAAAAATGACAGATGGAGAGAATAATTACTGGGAGACACCTAAGGCAGGAAGAATACAGGTAACCGGTGCAGGGATGTCATGGCTTGAACTGGTTCCGGACAATACTCGTCGCGTTATAACCTGTAAGTACTATCCCGAAGGAACACATGATACAGAAAGAAAGAATTATCCTGCAACTTCCGATGAAAGATTTCAGCCGTCGGTCTGGTATGTCGATGTTATAGAAACAACAGAATATGATGAAGACGGTGTAATGGTATTTATTGATAAGTATCTGGATATCATTTTCTTTCCTGAGGGTGAGATATCCATATCCGACATGGATGAACTGGAAGATGCATTAAAAACCGGAGACATAACTAAGGAACAATACGAGGCGGCACTGGCGGAAGGAGAAATGATCCGGAAAGAGCTTTGTTCGGACATTATGAAAACTGAAGTTTGGTGTACTAAGATAAGACGGCTTGTCGAAGAGAAAATAGAGAACGGGGAGCCGGAGTTTATCAGCAGGGAGAAGAAAGCGCTTGCATGTCAGTCAGGGAAGGTCCTTTGAAAAAAAGATTGGAAAGAATTATGGAATATAATATATCATTAGCAACTGAAAATGACAGGGCTGAAATCCTGTCCTTATATAAAGCACAGATCGGCAGGGAAAACTGTCCATGGACCGATGAGTATCCTTCCGGCGAATCAATAGACTTTGATCTTTCAAGGGATGCTTTGTTTGTGCTTAAGATTGATGGAAAAATCAAGGCAGCAATTTCATTGGAAGAAGATGAAGATGTCGACAAACTTACATGCTGGGATAAATCACTTGCTCCGGAAGGTGAAGTAGCAAGGGTGGCTGTCCTTCCGGAAGCCCAGAATAAGGGACTTGGAAGGATCATGATGCAATATGCTATGGATGAATTAAAACGGAGAGGATATAAAGGTATCCATATCCTGGTTAATAAGCATAATTTTAAAGCAATCAGATGCTATGAGGTATTCAACTTCAGGGTTGTAGGTGAATGTCATATGTATGAACAGGACTTCTTCTGTTATGAGAGAGAGCTTTGATCTATCTCAGCCTTGAAGACAGAGCTTTGATAGTCGGATTTGATGCTCCGGTTTAAAATATTGTATTCTCCCGGGACATCGGGTTTTACAAAAATGTCACAAAATAATACTTGACGAAAGTAATTTTAGATGATATATTGCTATTGTTCACGTAACGAAAATAATAGATTCAATTTTTAAAGGGGGTAATTGACATGAAGGGCACAAATACAGTGAGCAAACTTAATATCAAGACATTACCTCGGGAATTGGATTTTTAACAGTTTTGCTTTTAGAATAATCCAAGTTATATTTCCGTGGCAGTTTGTCACGGTATTTTTTTGCCCAGAAAGTAACTATTCACAGCCAATCTGCAAGAATGGCTGCTGCAAGTTTACTTGCAAGTAGCCATATTTGCAGATTTGGCTATGAAGGCTGGACAAGAGGCACGAGTAAACATAAGCCACGTAAGTGGCGACTTACGGCGAAGCCGGAAGGTTTATGAGTGCCGAATGTCCGGGCGGTGAATAGTTACGAACTTCGTTAAAACAAAAGTTTTTTACTAACGAAAGGTTAATAGGGTGAAAGAATAATGACACGACTTAAAAGTTTTCTAATGAGCATGGAAAACAAAACAAAAAACTGGCGGGAAATGTATGAAGGAATGATCTTTATCCCCGCAGGCACTCCGGGAAATCCAACAGAATTTCCGGTTACAGGGAGCGATCCCACATACTGGTATGGCGGAGATATATCATTTACCATCGAAACCACAAACCGAATGGCATATGACAGACCTACGGTTTTATGCCAGATCCCGACAGAACTACTGGGGATCAGCGATTACAGTACAGCTGTTGCGGATGACTGTTATCGACAATTTATCCCGTATCTGGAGGACCTGAATGCGGAGCTTTACAACCGCAACAAGCCCCCGGAAGAGACAGGCTACTATTATATGGTACATCCCACCGGAGAAATATTAGTGAGAAATTCCGCTTATTTTGCTATGAGACCGAGAAAGGACTATAAAAACCTCGGCGGATATAAAATAACAAATTATCTGGCAGAAGAGCTTGGTGAGCCTCAGATGTGCATTTCCTTAAGGTTTCAGGTACAGCTAAAACCCAATGACAAGAAAAAGGCAGTGCAGCTGTTGGTTGGAAACATGCCTGATGCAGTTTCGTCATTTATTAAGTATTTTGACGGTGAACGGAGCAAAAAGGTGGCAGAGCTGGCTGGAAAGCAGAGAGAGCTAAGAGAATGGATGGCAAAAAGCGAATACTGTGCTTTCCTGGCTAACGGCAGCATACTTCCCAGAGATTCCAAAACCGGCGGAAGCTTAGCAGGAGCCGTACCTTTTATGGCACCTAAAGATGAAGAGATCGAAGTCTGCGGTATAAAGGGACTTGGCATCAAAAAAGGAGTTACGGTTATTACGGGAGGTGGATATTCCGGCAAATCAACAGTGCTAGATACTATCTCTGCCGGTATTTATGATCATATTTTAGGGGACGGCAGGGAACTGTGTATAACGGATGTATCAGCTATGACCATTTCGGCCGAGGACGGCAGAAGTGTAAAGAATCTGGATATTTCTCCTTTTATCTCATGGCTCCCGGGCGGCAGCACAGAGCATTTCTCTACAGAGCATGCATCGGGTTCTACTTCACAAGCAGCAAATATATTAGAAGCTATGGATGCCGGAGCAAAGCTGTTACTTATTGATGAAGACAAAAGCGCGACCAACTTTATGATAAGAGATGCGTTGATGAAGGAACTTATCCGCAGGGAACCAATCACTCCTTTCACTGAAAGAGTGAATGAACTCCATAAATCCTGCGGCGTATCCACGATCCTTGTCATAGGCGGCAGCGGAGAGTATCTGGCTATAGCGGATAATGTATATCTGATGGATGAGTATATAATCTTAAATGTCACCGAAAAAGCCAGGGAGATTTACAGGAGACGAAGCGATGATGATGAAAAGACTGAGCTTGCCATTGTAAAGAAATGGGGACAAAGGCATATACTCGAGACAGAAGGTTTTTCTCCTTACCCTAAACAGTTTGGACGTGAAAGGCTGGAGGTGCCTGATATAGGATTTATCATCATAGGAGAAGAAAAGATAAATGCCAATCATGTGCATAATCTGATATCAAACGAGCAGAGAACCGCTATAGGTTTTATGCTTAGGCTGCTTGAGACAAGAGAAGGCGGAGGATTATTTACCGAGGCTGCCAATGAAACCGTAGACATAGCATGTAAGGTGGATGAACTTTACAAAGAAATCGAAGAAAATGATATCGATATGGTATATTCCGGAAACTTCCCGGGATGTGACAGATTTCTTGCTTATCCGAGAAAGGTTGACTTTATGGCAGTTCTTAACAGAATGCGGCATATTAATTTCAGATGAGTACAATGTTTTTTGATTTCTTTGAAATCTGGCAGTTGAAAAATATTTACTGAAAGGATATAAAAATGGTTACCGAAAAAGATATTAAAAGGATCAATGAGCTGCATCATAAGTCGAAAAATGAGGGTCTGACAGGTGCAGAGAAAGAAGAACAGCAGGCATTAAGACAGGCGTATATAGAGGCTATGCGGGGTCATGTGCGGTCACATCTTGAAAATGTAGTCATACAACGTCCTGACGGAAGCCGTGAGAAACTGCAACGAAAATCAAAATAGAATAGGCTTAATAAATTGCAGTGCAAAGTTTTAAAAAGCAAATATACAAAGAGGGAACTCGCTCGGATGCGTCCGGGCGTTTTTCCTCAAAAAAACTGAATACTGAGGAGTTGTAGATTTTTTCAGTAATTTTATTCAATAAGAAGCCTTCAAAACTCAAAAACACTAGTAAAATAGGCATTTCTGGGCATAAAGAAAAGGCTCCAGTCTATAACTGAAGCCTTACGTCATCGCAGGGATAGCAGGATTCGAACCTACAGATGACGGAGTCAGAGTCCGTTGCCTTACCGTTTGGCGATATCCCTAAACATCAACAAGCGTCATTATAACGCATATGTGATCATTTTGCAAGTGTTTTTTTGAATTATTATGTAAAACATTTTAAGGAAAAGTCAGACAATACTACAAACAATCCCACACAACACATAAAATGTCAGAAAATTATGTAGACATATTACAGAGATATTATTAAAAGAAATAGAACATTACAAAGTAAGTTATGTTTTGTACAAGATTATACATCATCAGTACAATATAATCTTGAATAATTTTTTGATTTTTGGTATAATAACAATATTGTAATGAGAGACTATTATATATTGAGGACAGGATTATATGCTTCTAACAAATTACGACGAAGATTATGACAAAGAAATAGAACGGCTTGACAGAGAAATGTTTTCTGAGATCAAATTCCATAAAGATGTGATCTGGGATTCTGTCTGCGTAGGTTTAAATAATGGAGTATTTGCAGGCGTGGGACTGATTATGGCGTCGCCTGCACTTTCTGTGCTCTTATCCGAAAGCAGGAAAAACGAAGCAAAAGACGTACAGGATGAAGGAACCCAAAAAACGACCGGAAAACAGGCATTGAAAAGATATTATGTAAACGGTGAATATAAAGCCGTACCCGGTACAGAAAACGAGGTAGGTATCTCAAAGTATATTCTTGATGATTTAAAGGAATCTACCAGGATACTAAAGAAAAAGCAAGGTAATATTGAACTGTCCCTTAGGGTTTTCTGCAGAGGGACAGACTATGCATATATGGAGTTCCTGATCTACAATGGGTTTGCAGCAAGAGGGGTTATGCCTATTTTTTCAAAGAAATTGAGCAAAAGCAAAAAGAATAAGAATTCCTTCGAAGATGAGCCTTTGAAAAAAACAGATGAAGGTGACTCTGTTAACGGGTTCAGTGTTCAAAGCCTTAAAGAGAATAAGGATCTGTATGAAGAATATCTTAAGTCATACAAGGCTGCATTCAAGAGTATTCAGAGCAGACATGAACTTGATTTCAGACTTAAGGATAAGAACAGTGATATAATTTGTCTCACCAAGGACAGTAAAGTGGTAGCTGCCATTTCTTTGAGAAAACATTCCAAGGATACCGTGATAATGGAAAACCTGTTCTGCTTAAAAAAATATAGGAAAAAAGGTCTTGCTTCCGGACTGATAAATTATCTTGAAGAGAAGATGACCGATAAAGGCATAAAAAACCTGGAACTTACGGTTGAAGGCGATAATACTCCCGCCGTGGCTCTGTATATGAAAAACAGATATGATATTACGGGTACCTCACTGATCATGGAATATGATGCATAAGCGGGGAGAATATAACTCCGTTTCGGAGGGAATATGAGAAAACGTATCTTAACATATCGCAGGATGATTGATGAACTGCTTGACGGACTTGAAAACGGCAGCAGGACGGGTGATCTCGAAGATATAATCAGGGAACATCTCATACAGATAGGATTTTTTCAGCATGAGCGGCTTATACATCTTATAGTTACGGTACTGTTTGCCATCCTGGAGTTCCTTTCCCTGATGATGTGCATGATGTTCCCGGGGATTGGGACGCTCTTACTGACGGGTGCGGTCATGGTTTTGCTGGTACCGTACATCAGACACTATTATCTTCTGGAAAACGAGGTTCAGAAGATGTATGTCCAGTATGACAGAATGCGTGCATTACAGAAGAATGCCGCAGAAGATAAATAATATTTAAAACAAGAAGCGGGGTGTTTTTATTAAACGTATATTATACTTTCTTATCATAATGGCAGGTTTGATCCTGCTTTTTAATCCGGAAGAGGCAAGTGCCGATACCGTTGAGTTCAAGGCGGACGGATTAAACTACACTATTGATAAGAAGACGATGACGGCCTCGGTTGTTTCGCCGGTTTCGGAAAAGATGACCGAGCTTGTGGTTCCGGATTCGGTAACCTATGAAAAAAAGGCTGTCCCGGTAACGGAGATAGCGGAGTACGCTTTCTTTGAAAGCAAGCTTAAAACTGCGGTACTTGGCAGTAACGTTGTAAAGATAGGTGAAGGAGCATTTGCTTTTTCGACCAAGCTTAAAAAAGTAACGATACCGGCAGCAACAGAGGATATAGGCGATGCGGCTTTTGCGGGCTGCGCAAAGCTTAAGAGCACCGGTATAGTCAAAAAATCAGGCGTTAAGTGGATAGGAGACGGAGCATTTGCTGATACTGCCATCACATCCTTTACTGTTCCTTCCGATACGGAATATATAGGTATGGCAGCCTTTAGCGGCTGCGCGGGGTTGAAGAAGGTTGTTATATACTCGAAATGCCGTAACATAGGTGACGGGGCTTTTTCGGGATGTAATGCTTTGAAGAAAGTTACGGTTTCAAAAAAGAATAAAAGTTATGCTCTTTCTGCCGGATGCCTGTTTTCAGCCGACGGAACGGTACTTGTTTCCGCACTTTCGGCTGTCGGGGAGCTTGAGATCCCGGAGGGGGTTCTTGAGATAGCTCCTTATGCTTTTGAAGAAAATACAAGAGTTACTTCGGTCATTTTGCCCGAGAGTCTTTTGAAAATTGGGGAATGCGCTTTTCTGGATTCGGAAGGACTTGAAAAGATATCTTTTGGATCCGGACTGGAGCTTATAGGGGAAAACGCCTTTTACGGATGTACGGGATTAAAGACCATTGCGGTTCTTCCGGGTACGGAGGATACCGAAGGATATCCGTTTGAGGATAATGACGGAGTTATTATTATTCAGGGATAAAAACAAATTATACCGGGAGAAGGTCGGAATGAAGATAAGTTCACTTTTGATCAGAAATTTCAAAACAATCAAAGAGCTCAATATCGATAATATCGACAGTTCTTTCATAATTGTAGGAAAGAACAGCACAGGTAAGACTACCATACTTAAGGCTGTTCTGGCTGTAGCCGGAGTATATACGGTAAAGTCTACGGATTTTAACGATCCGGACAGGAACATAGAGATAGCCGTAAGCCTTGAGATCACGAACGCCGATATTGCGGAGATGCATACCAAGGGGAAGATAAGCAAGTATAAGAACTTTGATATGTGGTACAAGGAGTTTTGCGAGGAACTGCCTACTTTCGTGAGGGGCGGGAAAGTACCGGAGTATGATCCCGATGATCCTGCGGAAGCTTATGAAGAGCTGTTCCCTTCGGGAGATGAGACCGATACGGGAGATTACGGAGGACTGCTTTCGTTCTCTTTTGTAGTCGATACCGATATGGGCATCAGGTATTCTGACGGAATAAATAAAAATAATCCTTATATAAAAAAGATATTCCCGAAGGTATACTTCCTTGATGTAACAAGAGATGTAAGGGAGATACAGGACAGCATCTTTATGGTACAGACGAAGTCGGCTTTGAAAAAGGTGCGGGAGACCGTGTGCATGTACGATGAATCCCGTCCGTGTACAAGGTGCTTCAGATGTATCAGGGATATCCTGAACAAATCGGTCGCTGAGCTTTCCATACTTGAAACTACAAAGCTTCTGGAATACAAGCTCATGCAACTGAACATGGATGAGTTTGTAAGCAGGCTGAACAATTATTATATAAGGAACAGCGGACGAAAGCAGGATATTGAGTTTACCGTAAAGCTTAATACAAAAGAGCTTTTTATAATGGATACGCTTGTCGCAAACAGGGATCATTACGGAGCCGATTCCGTTGACACCCTCAGCGCCGGGGCAAAGAGCATTTACATCCTGTCGCTGCTTGAGGCGTATGTTGATGAGAACCACACTATCTCAAGCATAATCATGATCGAGGATCCGGAGATATATCTTCATCCGCAGCTCCAGAAGACTGCGAGTGAGATATTGTACCGCTTATCCAAGAAGAATCAGGTCATATTCTCGACGCATTCCCCGAACATGATCTTTAACTTTAAGTCAAACCAGATCAATCAGGTTGTCCTTGATAAGGATTATCATACGACGATTTCTCAAAATTCCGACATCAATAAGATACTGGACGACCTCGGCTATTCCGCAGGCGATGTGATGAATGTGAATTTTGTCTTCATTGTCGAGGGCAAGCAGGACAGCAACCGGCTGCCGCTTCTGCTTAAGAAATATTATTCAGAGGTTTACAATGATGACGGCACATTGCAGCGTATATCGATCATCACGACAAACAGCTGTACAAATATCAAGACTTATGCAAACCTGAAATATATCAACCAGCTTTATCTTAAGGATCAGTTTCTGATGATAAGGGACAGTGACGGAAAGAAGCCCGAAACGCTTGTAAAACAACTCTGTTCATATTACAGCGACAGGGCAAAGGAGGATCCTGCGAATATTCCCAGGATTACAAGGAAAAACGTACTTGTGCTCAAGTATTATTCATTTGAGAACTATTTCCTGAATCCTGCGATAATGGCAAAGATAGGAGTTATCAATACGGAGGAGGAGTTTTACAACATTCTCCTCTCGAAGTTCAAGAGCTATCTTTTCAGGCTTCCGTGTGCAAGGCGAATGAAAGAGGTTACGGGACTTGTGGTAAGGACCAAGGAAGACCTTAAACGCAATATGGATACGATAAAGATATACATGAGGGGACACAATCTCTTTGATATCTTTTACGGCAGGTACAAGGGAGAGGAAGAAACCGCGATCCTCAACCGCTATATAGAGGCGGCTCCGCGCAGCGAGTTTGCGGACATCCTGAATGCGATAGACAATTTCATCTATTTCATGAACAGAAAACGTGAAGAAGAGTCGATTGATATCGAGGAAACCGTATCGAAAAATGTAAAGCATAAGCATAAAAACAAATATAACAGAGGATAAGGAGAAGGCTATGTTTAAATTATTCATTAACCCTAAGAACAAGAAGGGGCACATCAATCCCGAACTTCAGGGACATTTCTCGGAGCATCTCGGCAGATGTATCTATGAGGGACTTTTTGTAGGTGAGAATTCCGATATTCCGAATGTAAACGGAATGAGGAAGGATGTAGTGGAAGCACTTAAGGAGATGAAGATACCCGTACTTCGCTGGCCGGGCGGATGTTTTGCCGACGAGTATCACTGGAAGGACGGCATCGGTCCAAAGGAAGGCAGAAAAAAGATGATCAATACCCACTGGGGCGGAGTCCTTGAGGATAACAGCTTCGGAACCGATGAATTCATGGAGCTTGTGCGCCAGCTGGGCTGTAAGTCCTATATCAACGGTAATGTAGGAAGCGGGACTGTTCAGGAAATGAGCGAGTGGGTAGAATACCTGACATTTGAAGGTGTTTCACCCATGGCCGACATGAGAAAGGCCAACGGACATGAGGATGCTTACAAGGTTGATTATTTCGGAGTAGGAAACGAGAACTGGGGCTGCGGCGGAAATATGAACCCCGAGTATTACGGAAATCTTTACAGGAGATACCAGACATATATCAGGAATTACAATCCCGAGAACAAAATAACAAAGATCTGCTGCGGCGCAAACGCAGGCGATTTTGAGTGGACCGATGTTGTGATGAAGACCTGCTTTAAGAATGCGGAGCATTCCCATGGCTTCATGGAAGGCCTTTCACTTCATTATTATACCGTTCCGAATGACTGGACACATAAGGGAAGTGCAACAAAGTTTAACGAGGATGACTGGTACAACACTCTGAAGAAGACCCTTTTCATGGAATACCTTATAAATCATCATACTGCCATCATGGATAAGTATGATAAAGAGCATAAGGTGGGTCTTATGGTTGATGAGTGGGGTACATGGTATGATGTTGAGGAAGGTACAAATCCCGGATTCCTTTACCAACAGAATACAATGAGGGACGCTCTGGTCGCCGGTATCAATCTAAACATCTTCAATAAGCACTGTGACAGAGTCAAGATGGCAAATATCGCCCAGCTTGTAAACGTTCTTCAGTCTGTTATCCTTACCGAAGGCGCAAAGATGGTCAAGACTCCCACATATTATGTTTTCAAGATGTTCAACGCACATCAGGACGGAGAGCTTCTTGACAGCTTCATAGAGACCGAGGAGATCGGTTCAGAGAAGGATAAGGTTCCCAACCTTACAGAGTCGGTATCTGTTGACAAGGACGGGAAGATCCATGCAACGATATGCAATCTTTCATGCACCGATGCATACGATGTAAATGTTGTTCTGGCTGATGCACAGGTAAAGGCTGTAAGCGGCGAGATACTTACAAACAAGATGGATGCATATAATACCTTTGAGGCACCCGATACGGTTAAGACGGAAGAACTTGCTGTTAATACGGGAACTGACGGACTTACCGTAAATATACCCGCATGCAGCGTTATTCATCTGATCATAGAGTAATAAATAATGAGAAAACGGATATTTAACATCATACAGATAGGAAACAAGGATGACCTTCCGAGCAGGATGTTCGATATCGGTATAACCGTTGTCATACTCTTGAACATTCTGATAACGTTCATGGAAACCTTCGACGATCTGTCGGAGCTGTTCGGACTGTTCAAGGTGATAGAATCGGTAACGGTCATTATCTTCTGTATAGAATACGTACTTAGGATAATAACGGCGGATTATCTGTACCCGGGTGATTCGCATTTAAAGGCCAGACTGCACTTCATGATCTCTTTTGACGGAGTCGTGGATCTGCTCACTATCCTGCCTTTCATGTTCCTGTCGGGTTTCGTAGCTTTCAGGATACTGAGGATAGCAAGGATATTCCATCTTTTCAGGATAAATACACAGTATGATTCCTTTAATGTGATCACACTCGTATTAAAGGAGAAATGGAAGCAGGTAGGGTCTTCGCTGGTCATCATACTTGTCATAATGCTTGCCGCTTCGCTCGGAATGTATTCCGTGGAGCACAGTGCACAGCCCGAAGCATTTCCGAATGCCTTTTCGGGAATGTGGTGGAGCGTTTCGGCGCTTCTTACCGTAGGATACGGGGATATCTACCCGATAACCGTAATCGGTAAGATAATGGCGATAATAATCGCGTTTACCGGAGTAGGAGTTGTGGCAATCCCGACCGGTATCATAAGCGCAGGTTTCGTCGAACAGTTCAGTCTGAAGGCAAGTACGGAAAACAAACTTAGGGATATAGCCGAGATCGGCGAGATCGTCATAACGGGAGACCATGAATATCTGGGGCAGCGTATCGGGGATATTATCCAAAAATACGGGATAACGGCACTGCTGGTTTTAAGAGGAGAGCTTTCACTGTTCCCGACCGAGAATCTTGTACTCCAGAAAAATGATATCCTGGTACTGAGGTCAGACAGGATTGAAAAGAAAAATAACACAAAAAAAAGGGGCGTCCGATAAGGGATGCCCTTTTTTGCATATTATATCCGGCACAGTAAAAGAACTACAGTACGGATATAACATAGCCTAAATCGTCATGCGGGAATCTGTATGCGGGTCCTCCCATATGACAGACTTACAAAACTATATCATACATTTTTTACAGCCTTTTGTCAAGTGAATTGAGATGTCAAATCTTGCTCATATTGTATTAAATTGGTAAAAAGATGTAACAATTACATTATTATTAAAAATAATGTTGCATAAATCTTACTTTTTTAGTATAATGATGGTGTGTATTGTCATGCGACTAGAAAGGGCTGCGATATGAAAAAAAGGATTGCTGTTCTGGCCAATGGCTGGAACTCCGAGAATTTATCGAATTTCATGATGGGAATAACGGGAGCGATTAAGAAGGAATCTATGGATTTCTTTGTTTTCTTAAGCTACGCTTCTTACGGGTTTACGGAAGATGCAAGAGTAGCAGAGGGACTGGTCTACGATCTGCCGGACTTATCGTCATTCGATGGTATTATCATATTCGGACCCGGACTTAATTTCCAGGATGTCATTGATAGAATACAGAAATATGCCGATGAAGCGGGAGTACCGGTCATCAGTATAGGACTTAAGCATAAGGGACATTACTATATAGGTGCCGGCAATTACGGCGGAATGCGCGAGCTTGCGGACCATATGATAGAGGTTCACAATGCAAAGAACATGCTTTTCATTGCAGGTTCAAAAGAAAACGACGATTCAAACGAACGACTTAAGGCCGTAAAAGATTCATGCAAGGCTCACGGTGTTAAGTTTGGCGAGAAGAATGTGGTATATTCCAACTGGGAGCAGGGTATTGCCGTTGATTACATAAAGAAAAATTTCAAGACACCCGATAAATTCCCGGATGTGTTCCTTTGTGCAAACGATCAGCTTGCCATAGCCGTAAGCCAGTGTATGGAAACCGATTACCATCTTGATCCCAGAGTCGCAAATATAACAGGCTTTGACTATCTTGACCAGAGCAAGACTTATTTCCCGAGCATAACCACGGTTAATCAGCGTTATGACGCCATCGGCGCAAAAGCGGGCGAGATATTTGAGAAGATTTTCAAGGGCAAAGAGGTTCCCGAAGAGACAATTGTGGAATGTAAATTTGAACGCGGAGAGAGCTGCGGCTGCGGATACAGCAGGAAGTCCATGCAGAACAGAAGGGCTCACATCAGAAGGATGCAGTCGGAGGCATATATGGCAATCGCCAGAGAAGGCCGCCTGTTTGTCATGGAGAGATGTATTGCACAGGCCCAGAGCTTTAAGAGTGCAAAGAAAAATCTTCAGGATCTTCTGTATAACAGTTACGGAAGTGAAGGCGATACTTTCTATATAACATTTACGCCTCTTCTTGAAAATGTCGGAGAGATCGAAGACTCAAAGCTGCCTATACATACACTTGCTGATGAATATCTTGCTGTTGCGGGAAAGAAAAACAATAAACCGATAGCCGATGTGGCAACGGTTGACAGGAAGATGATAGTGCCGGATTACTGCGGCGAAGGTGAAAATAAGATTTATCAGATTACAATGCTCAGAAATGAAAACTTCATCTGCGGTTACTTTATAATGGGACGTGAAGCTCAGAGGATGAGGG
>JAEEGJ010019399.1_pt1 | contig 14983 bp, 10 predicted proteins | sample 8958761 | NCBI WGS metagenome assembly JAEEGJ01 (sample SAMN16246546, study PRJNA631951) | gut metagenome | biome: gut microbiome; feature: rumen; material: RS-attached | host: Bos | place: Iran: Karaj | collected 2018-10 | reverse complement strand
TTCAGGCTCAAATTATTATTGACCAACTTGCGATTCCTCGTGACACATTGAACAAAATTCTTAAGGTCCTTACGGATAGAGAACTGATTGAACGCCGAGGGAGCAAGAAGACTGGTGGATATTACGTCAAGAAATAACGAACGATTATGATACTGAAATGGATCACCTGTGGTTCATGGTTAATGATTAATGGTTCAAGATTATGATATTAAAATTTTTATTTGATAGAATAGTGGCTCTGATTGGGCTGCTGATATTATGGCCGGTGCTGCTGGTTGTGGTAATATTGGTTAAGATTAAGATGCCGGGCGGACCGGTGTTTTTTTGTACAGAAGAGAGTGGGCCTTGGAGGCAAGTTGTTCGACTGTCACAAATTCCGTACGATGAGGGTGCAATCTCACACAGAAAGCACAGATAACACAGAAAAGTTTTTAGTATTAACAATAACAAACAATGACAGTTGTCAAGGAATGCTTAACAGGTGAAATAAACAAGATTCGATATAAACCATTATGGTGAAACTATTCATAAGCAGCGTACAGCGGGAAGTGTGCAGGTGATGCTGTTCAAAGATAGGCTGGAGGTGTGGAACCCGGGCAGGCTCCCGAAAGGAATGACGGTGGAGAAACTGTCTGGGGAGCATGCTTCCTTGCCTGTGAATCCGCTGTTGGCCAATCCGGTTTATCTGGCGGGATATATCGAGCAGGTTGGCACTGGTACTAACGATGTGATAGACAGGTGCGTGGAGCTGGGATTGAGGAAGCCGGAGTTCCGGCAGGATGAGGATTTTATGGTGACGTTGTGGAGAAGGGAAGGGTCTGGAACGGTCCAGGGTGATCCAGAGGTGATCCAGAGCGATCCAGAGCGTTCCAAAACTGATCCAAATCTGTTGGACGCTGTTTATGATTTGATAAAAGAGAATCATGCTATTTCAAGAGCAGAACTTGCAAGAAGGCTTGAAACAAGTGAACGGCAAGTGAGAAAGGCCATTGATGAATTGCGCGACAAAAAGATTAGGCGCAAGGGCGGTGATTCTGGAGAAAGAGGTGAGGTTGTAAGGTTTAAGGGGTTTAAGAGTTTAAGGAGTTTAAGAGTTTTATTCACATCTTCACTTTTTTCTCTTCGCACTTATAATCCATATTCGAATTTTGAATACTTTTGCAGTGTCATAACTGGTAATTTGAAACTGCTGATACGGCTTGTGTGAAAACAGTTTGAAGATCTGGTGTGATTAAATGGAATAAAAAGTCAATGCAATGGGAAAACAATATAAAAAGGAAAAAAATAAGTTGACTGTGGTTTCGGAACCGGAACCTGCTTATGGTTTGGCAAGGGGCTGCCAAGTTCCTATTACAGATATGTCTGAAGAGGAGTTGCTGTCAGGCACAATGTCGGTTGACGCCTATTTTGATGAATTGATTTCATTGGTGCGTAAGGACCATGAAAATCTATGAAGTAAGAATCAGCCGCTCTGCACGGACTGATATGGACAATTTGCGGGTCTTTCTGGACGGGATGTTGTCGGAGGAAGGGGCTATACGCTATGCCAATAACATGCGGTCTGAAATCAAAATGTTGTCCATATATGCTGAATGTAACGGTTGCACAACATCCCGGACATTGCGCATGATTCATCCTAAAGCACGTAGAATGGTGTCTCACAACCGTCGTTGGATTTATGTTTACCATATTGAGGGAACATATGTGATTGTGGACAGGATTCTTCCTGCAAAGATGAATAAAGGTTAACCTTCCAATCTCTTAATCGGATTTGGTCATTTCCATCACCTCCTCCGTCCCCATCTCCATCCGTGAGAAGGCGAAGCATTTCATTTATCGGCAACTTATAACGCTATCTGCTGGCAGGGAATCCCGGTGGCCGTGCAGACCGATTCCAACCGTTGGGCATCAGTATCCGTCAGAAAGACCTGCCCGAACTGTTCGTCGGCAACCAGTTGTGTCAGACACCGGACACGGCGTTGGTCAAGCCTGTCAAAGACATCGTCCAGCAAAAGAAGAGGTTTTACCTTCTTCATCTGCCTGATATATTCAAACTGCGCCAGCTTCAAAGCAATCAGGAATGTTTTGCGCTGCCCCTGCGAGCAATATCTCTTGACCGGATAACCGTTGCAAAGAAACAGGAAATCATCCTTGTGTATGCCGCATGTGGTATGGCCGGAATAATAGTCCCGCTGCAGCGACTCCCGCAACCCGTCGGACATAGGCTGTTCGTCCAGGCTGCTCTCATAGAGAATCTCAGCCGTCTCCCCGTCATCGGCAATCTGACGGAAATAGCGCAGGAAAACCGGCAGGAACTGCTCCAGAAATGCCGCCCGCGCATCATGAAGCCGCACGCCAAACTGGGAGAGCCGCTCGTCCCAAACCTCGAAATCGGCAGGATTAAGCGATGACCGGTCATAAGCCTGCTTAAGCAGGGCATTACGTTGCATCAGCAGACGGTTGTACTGCACCAGCCCGTCCAGGTAAGCATGGTCCAACTGCGAGACCACACTGTCGAAATAGCGGCGACGGAGTTCACTGCCTCCTTGGATGTAATCCTGATCGTACGGGGAAATCATCACCGAAGGGAAACGCCCGATATGATCGGACAACCGGTCATATTCCTTCTGATGGATTTTAAAAATCTTCCGACTGTTCGACTTCTGTATACAGGAGACCTTAGCCTCCGCCCCATCCTCATCAAAAACCCCGTGCAGGGCGAAAAAACCGGCATCGTGCCGTATATTCTGCTGGTCGGTGGCGGTGTAATAGCTCTTGCACATGGAGAGGTAATGCACCGCATCCAACAGGTTGGTCTTTCCTATACCGTTCGGGCCGCTGATGGCGTTCAATCCGAACGAGAAGGAGAAAAGACCCTCTTCATAATTTTTAAAGTTTATCAGTTGTATCTCCTTGAGATGCATTCTATTCACCACCGAAAATATATTTCACACCCAACAGGCAGTTGAACCTTTCGGTGTAATATTGCGCATACCGCTGGTTGCGCCTTCCGAGCAGGTTGTTAAGTTCAGCAAAGAAGCGCAGGCGGCGGTTCCAGATATACTCCGTGCTCAGGCTCCAGTCAAACCAGTCGGGCAGGGAAACCTTGCTCCGGCTCCCGTCCGCAGCATATTCCGGCGCAAACAGTCCACCCTTCCATACCCAGTCCATGCCGACACGTATCTTGCTTTTCCAAAGATAATCGGCCGACAATGAAATCACATACTGCGGCTTATAGAAAAGCACCACCGTGTCGTCCGTGGAATAGGAGAAATAATCCAAATCTGCGGCAATCCGCAACGCCTCCTTGTAATGGTAGGCCGCATCCAAATGCACATTGGTCAGCGAAGCCTTCGCATGGGCGATGCCGAATGTGTTGAGCAGCCTGAACTGCGTGGTGTCAAACATCACCACATTGGTAGTGTCCGGCAGATAGAAGGGCATTCCGGAATGCATTTCCATGCCAATCTGTGCTCCGAAAATCAGACTGTTGGAAAGATTGGTCCGAGTACCGAGGAACAGGCGGTACTGACGGTCAATCCCCAAATCGAGCGATGGCGCAAGGAATGGGTTCTCCACAGAGATCTTTCCAATAGCATCCCTAATCATGCCTCCCTCGGCTCCAGCATACACTGAAAGAATTTCAGGCACAATATCAAGATGGGCCCGCACATCCGGAAATACAGCAGCGGACACCTCAGAATTCTCCAGACCGACACCGACCGCCACGCCGAGGGACAGTTTCCACAAATCCTCCTCAAGCTGCACCTTAGGCACCGCACGGAAAATCCAAGTGTCGTACTGTCCGTGGGTGGTGTCCCAGTAATTGTGGGCATATTCCATGTTAAGGTCTCCTACCAGCCGGAACATGTCCAGCCATGAAACTTTCCGCCGTTTGTCCAAAGTGACACCAGCCTGCACATCATGTTCAAAAGAATGATAATTGTCATACAGCAGCGCATAGTCCACCGCATATTGCCGTTTCAGGCGGGTACTGTTTTTGGTGAAGGGGGTGTATGCCTTGAACGAGGCATGGGCGCGATGGTAATGGCGTGCGATATCCTCCGCCTTTTGCGACCATCCAAACTGCTTTTCCAGGGAATCGGCGGGATAGCCATAGCAGTGATAATGGTCAAAAGCGTAACCGGCCTCTTCACTGAAATGGAATTTTTCACGGTACTGCTGGCCATACAACCCGATGTTGTTTTCCCCATAAGAGGAGATGGCACATCCCTTCACCGGATTCAACGATGCATGGCTGTAGATATGAAGCCCGAAAGACTGCTTGGTGGAACGCAGCGTGTTGAAGTTGTACTCCAGCAACGGCTGCAGGTATCCCACCCCCGCCTTGATGTAATGCTGGTAAAGCCGTGCGATGGCATCCTTGCCCACACGGGGAGCCTTGATGGGTTCCGGCGTGAAATGGGTTGGCAGCGGACGTATCTGGAGGGGATACTCCATCTGCGGACGCGCCGCAACGGTATCCACGATTTTGGCCGGAAAACTGATTTTCTTCTGTGCGTCCTGGATGACCGGGCTGAATGCCGATTTCACCAGCACATCATATTGGGTCTGCCCCTGCAGGCCTGTCAACGTAAAGCCGCCAAAGAGCACAATTGCAAAAATGGTCCTTTTCATATGGGAAACGCTTTTCATATTTTTAATTGCCTAATTCCAAATTATCGTTCTGCCGGTCCAGTTCCTCCTGCCGCTGCTGCTGTTGTTTGGCGGCGGCCTCCTCCTTGGCCAGCAAAGAGTTGTACTTGTTCAACGCCAGGGTACGCAGCTCCTCCCCGTCATAATTGTCAATGATGCTCAGATAGGTGTGCTTGGCTTGGAATGTGTTGCCCTTTTCGGCGTAAATGTCACCAAGCAGAATGTAACTTTTCACCGACCAGTATTCGTAGGCGATGTTCACCAGCACCTCGAAGACCTTTTTCTCAGCGGTCTCCAAATCACCTTGCAGGTATTCGATGTTGGCCAACATATAGAGCGCCTCCGAAGCATACTCCGACTTGGAGTTCTTGCTGAGCCAGCCGAACTCCTGCGCAGCAACCGCCCAATCCTTCAGCGAGACAGCCGAACGGGCGATGACGGCATGTGCCTCCTCCCGCATTTCGTTGGAAACCTTGTCAAGCCCCAGCAATGTCTTGGCCATGATGGTGGCACTATTGAAATTGGAGTCGGCATAATAGGACCGCATCAGTCCCAAGGCGGTCGCCTCCTTGTTGGAGGGCAGCAGATCCATCTGCTGCAGACGTTGGTAGCATTTGATGGCGGCCCGATAGTTCCTGTTCTTGAAATGGATGTCAGCGGCATTTAGCAGCGCAGTTACTTCAAACTGTGCCAACGGATGCTCCATGACATATTCATAATCAGAAAGCGCCTCATTCACATGTGAGCGCCGCATCCGGCACTCGGCGCGATAAAAATGGGCGTGGGTGGCAAAAACACCTTCCGGAAATTTTTCAATGTAGGCGTCAAATCCTTTTTCCGCTTCCGGGAACTGCTTATTATAGTATTTGTCCGCCGCAGAGTTATAAGTGATGGAATCCTGCGCCTCCGGCGTGATGTTGGCGAAGGAGACATTGCGCACATAAGCGAAGAACTCCTCCACATTTCCGGAGATGGAATAGATGTTCTCGATGTTCTTCAGCGCGGTGGCTGATTCCTTGGTCTTCGGGTAGTCCTGCACAATCTGCTTGAAGATGCGCAAGGCGTTCTCATCATCCTCAGCATTGAAATAAACCAGACCGAGCTTCAGCATCACCTCCTTGGTGCGCTGGTTGTTCGGATATTTCCGGATGTAGTCGGTGTACATTTCCGCCGCCTTGTCCGTGGTGCCCTTGGAAAGGTAGGTGTCGGCAACCTCCAGCAGAGCATCCGAAGTGTAGGTGGAGGCTGGATACTGTTCCCGCAACTGTGCAAGCAGGGCGATTTTCTCATCATAACGGTAAAGGCCGCCCATAGAGGCCGCCTTCTGATAGAGCGCATAATCGACGTCATAACCGCCCAAGGCAATAGTCTTGGAGTAATAGCGCTGTGCCTTGTCCAGTTCGGAAAGCATGAAGCAGCAATCGCCCATCCTGTTATAGAGATCGGCCTCCATCCGCTGGTTACCGGCATAACCCTTGCGGCTTTCAAACTGTTGGAACTTGGTCAGGGCGTGGGAATACTGACGCTCCTTGAAATGGGCATATCCGGCATTGTAAAAGGCCTGTCCGTATTCCTGTGTCCGTGCCGCCCCCTCCGAGGCGAAGAAGCGGTTATAGCCCTCAACGGATGAGGCGTAGTTATGCTCCTGATAGAATGACTCCGCCATCCAGAAGAGGCTTTGGGAATAGACCTCGGAAAGATAGTTGTTCGCCATTGACTGGGAAAGGACTTTCCGTGCTTCCGCATATTTGCCTGCGTTATATAGTTCCATTCCCTTGAAGCATAGCACCCGTTGGTAAGCCTCGTTCAGCCGTGCCGAACGGTGTTCCATTTTTTCCAGAGATTTGATGGCCGCCTGATAGTTTTTGGTAGTCAGGTAAATGTCGGAAAGATATTGTTCGGCCTCCGCTCGCCGTGCCGCCTTGGGATATTCGTTGATGTATTTTTCCAGTGCGGAGATGGCGTTGGAAAATGGGTTGGCGGAGAGTTCGTACTGAAGCTTTGCGTAGGTAAAAAGGGCATCCTCCGTCAGGTAAGGATCCTTCTTCAATTCATACGCGGCATAGAATGTATTGGCGGCAAACTCCTTACGGCCGGTCTGCAGATAGCAGTCGCCGATGGCGAAATAAACCTGCTGGTTAATCGAATCCTGATTCCTGCAGATGGCCCGTGTGAGGCATTTTATGGCATCCTCATACTGTTTTTCATGATAATGGCAATACCCCAAACAATAATAATCCTCGCATGTGGCCATCTCCACCTTTGCAAAATAGTTGTTCATGTAAGGGATGGCCTCCTTATACTTTCCCATGGAATAGTAAGACTGTGCCACAATCCGGTTGATTTCAGGCTCCCGTTTTTCCGTGCTTTTTTCCAACAGGCTCCCCGCCTCTGCCACCACCTTTTCGTATTCGCCCATCGCGTAGCGGATTTGGGCGATGTAGAAGGGGACGATGCTGCTGTAGCCCGACACCTCCTTAAGCTTTTCAAAGCCATCGATGGCGGCCCGGTAACTACGCTCCTCATAAAGGATATGGGAATAATAGAAAAGAGCCTTGTTCGCATACGGGCTGTCGGTCCCCTTCACCTCCGCAAAAAGCGGCTTCGCCTCGTCATAGTTGTTCTCGTAGAAATAACAGTAGCCCTTTTTGAAGAGGTATTCCAAACGGCTCACCGGATCCAGCGCACCCTCATCCACACGTTCGTAAGATTCCAATGCAAGATGATAGGCGCTGCTGTTGAAGCGGTAGTTTGCCAGATTCCAGTACAACTGGCTGGAATGGATGCTTTCGGGATAGGTTCCTGTGTAGGCGTTGCAAAGCATGCCGGCATCCTTGTGATGCAGACGGCAGGCACAGACCGCCGCATAAAAGTGGGCCTCCTCCCGTTGTGCCTCACAGAAGCCGGTGGCATCTGACATGATTTTCATGAACAAATCTTTGGCCGCACCATATTGTTGCATTTCAAACAATTCTTTGGCCGTCTTCAACTGGGCTTCCGGCATCAGGAAGGTCTGGGTCTTTTGTGCGGAAACATCGCTCAAAAAAAGCATCAGAAGACAGATGCACAGAGTTTTACATAATTTTATCGTGCTATTCTGCATGTTTTTAACGTTTTTACATTACATATCTGTGGTTCACACCTGCAAAAATAGTCCTCTTTGCATCGGAAAAAGGAGTTTGGAGGCAATCTTTTTTCAACATGTTTTTGTTGATTCGGCACACTGTTTTTTTTCCTGCACAAAAGACACAATAAAAAACAATATGCCGCGTTTGAAACACACAATACGCTAAAGAGCCATGGAAGCACACGACAACGAACTAATTGAAAAACTGGAGCTTTTTGTCCGCAAATACTACAACAACATTGCGGTGCGCGGCTGCATTCTGTTTGCTGCCATCCTGCTTGCACTTTTCCTGATTGTATCCCTTTTTGAATACTACACCTACAGCAATACTATTGTCCGCACCTGCATATTCTACGGATTTCTGATTTTGAATGCCGGCGTGCTCACAGGCATGATCCTGCTGCCGCTATTCCGCAAGGCCGGCTGGCTGAAAAGGCTAAGTTATGAGGATGCGGCCCGTCTGATCGGGAAACATTTTCCTGAAATCGATGACAAACTGCTGAACACACTGCAACTTCACGAGCTCGCCGAACAGAATCCCGAAGGATACAGCCTGCTGGATGCCGCAATTGAACGTAGAATCGAGCAGATGAAACCTTTCACCTTCCATAAGGCGATTGACTTCCGCAAAAACCTGAAATATCTTAAATATGCGCTGCCACCCGCCCTGATAATCCTTCTGCTTCTTGGCTGGAACAGCGAGCTCTTCACCGGACCGACCCAGCGGATCATTCACCATCAGACCGCCTATGAAAAGCCGGCCCCATACCAGTTTGAATGGGAGAATCCGGTTTCGGAACTGTTTCAGGATGAAGATCTACAAATCACGGTGAAAATCAAAGGCAAAGAGACTCCAGAGGAGGCATTTGTCAATGCTGACGGTGTACGGTACCGGATGGAGCGGGTTTCAACCGTGGAATTCCGCTACAAGCTGAAAAGGCTCCGCAACGATACCCGTCTCCACTTTGAGAGTGAGGAGGTGAGGTCACCGGAACATCACATACGTGTATTGCCAAAACCAAACCTGTTGCATTTCAGCGTCACACTGGATTATCCGGCCTACCTGCACAAAATCACCGAAACGATGGACAACAACGGAAACATAACAGTTCCGCAAGGCACACACATCACCTGGAAATTCCACACAGCAAATGCCGATGAAGTGCAGATTACCACTGGCACACAGCAAATCCGCATTCCATGCAACAATAATCTCTGCAGCTACGGCGTACAGGCCAGAAACGATTTCTCATATCAGGTTTCAAGCAGCAACAGTTATCTGAACAATCGTGACTCCCTGCAATATTTTGTCAGTGTCATTCCTGATGCATTTCCTGAAATCCATGTGGAGAGGAGTCAGGATTCGCTCTATTTCGACCGATTTTATTTCAAAGGCGGAATACGCGACGACTACGGCTTCCGGAAACTGCAGTTTGTCAGTTTTGTCATGAAGGACAAGGACACGGTGCGCCCTGCCACAGCGACCCCAATCCCATTCCAACCGGACGCCACCGCCCAACCATTCTATTTCTATTTTGACGCACAGACGCTCTCCCTCTCGTTAGGGGAAAGTCTGCACTATTATTTTGAAGTCTGGGACAATGATGGGGTGAACGGCAGCAAACGGAGCCGCACCGGCGAAATGACATTCAAACTTCCCACAGCCGATGAGATCAGGGAGCAGTCGGAGCAGGTGAAGCAGGAAACAAAAGAGGGGCTCTCCCAAATGATGAAGGAAAATAGTGAGATTTTGCAACGCATTGAGGCTCTTAAGAAAAAAATGATAGGACAGAAGGAGGCCGGTTGGCAGGAAAAAAAGGAACTGGAAGAGCTGATCAGGCAATGGCAGGAGCTGAAAAAGGAGACAGAAAATGCCATTGAAGCGCAAAAAAGGCAGCAGGAACTGGAAAACCAATATGAAAGCCTCTCCGATGAAATTCTTCAGAAGCAGGAGGAGCTGCAGCAGCGAATGGACGAACTATTCTCCGATGAAATGAAGCAGACCATGATGGAAATCCAGCGTATGATGGAAAAGGAGATGGACAAGGAGAAGTTGAATGAGGCACTGGAGAAGATCCGTATGTCCACTGAGGAACTGAACAAACAGCTGGACATGGATCTGGCCCTCTTCAAGCGTTTGGAGGTGGAGCAGAAAATGGAAAACATTCTGGAACAGGCGGACAAGCTGGCCGAAAAGCAGCTGGAACTCGCCAAGGAGGCCGCCAAGAACGATGCGGACAACAAAGCAATCGAACAGAAACAGCAGCAGCTCAAGAATGAATTCAACCAATTGATGGAGGATGCGGAAAGTCTGCGTGAACTAAATAACAAACTGGAACAGCCTTTCAAAATTCCAGACCAGAAAACATTGGAAAACAACATCCGGAAGGAGATGCAGCAGGCAATGGAACAGTTGCAGAAGCAGAACGGCAAACAGGCCGCGCCGCACCAGCAGAAGGCAGGCGAACAGATGCAGCAGATGCAGCAGAAGATGGAGTCCGATTTTCAGGCGAGCATGGACAACAGCGCGGCAGAGGATGTGCAAAGCATCCGCAGGATATTGGACAACATAGTAAAAGCCTCATTCCAACAGGAAAAGCTGATGAAGCGGCTTGCAGGAATGAACATCCAGGACCCAAATGCCAAAGAGGTGATCCGCGACCAGTTCACGTTAAAGGAGAACCTCCGCATGATTGAAGACAGCATCGCAGCCATCGCCAAACGCCAACAGGCGGTGAAACCGTTTGTCTATAAACAAATCACCCAAATCAACAACGCCCAGCGTCAGATCCTTTCGGACATCGGACAGACACAGGAACAGGTGTACTATTATTATCGTCCGCGCAACTTCAACAACGCCGTATCAAAACAACAGTATGTCATGACATCCTTGAACGACCTGGCCCTGATGCTCGCCGAATCGATGACAAACATCCAGCAGCAGGGGGCAAAAGGCGGTAACTCATGCAAGAGCGGCCAATGCAAGCAGGGAAGCAGCAGCGGTGGGAACAAGCCAAAGGACATGAAATCGCTGCGTGAAATGCAGGAACAGCTCAACAAACAGTTGGAGGAGATGCGCAAGCAACAGGGCGGACAGCCTTCCAAACAGGGGCAGACAGGCAAAAAACAGGGGCAGACAGGCAACCAGAGCGAGCAGTTCGCCCGTATGGCGGCCCGTCAGGAGGCCATACGCCGCATGATGCAGGACAAGCTCTCCCAGTTACAGAAGGAGGGGCGCCAAGCTGAGGCCGGCAACGTGCAACGGATGATGAAGGAGATGGAGCAGACCGAAAAGGAGCTGGTCAACAAAATCCTGAACCAGGAAACTATTAACCGCCAGCGCGACATAACCACCAGGATGCTGCAATCCGAAAGAGCGGAAATGCAGCGGGAAAAGGACGATACCAGAGAATCCAAACAGGGTCGCGAGCTCCAGCGCACTCCGCCGCCGGAATGGATCAACCGGCAGAACCAACGGCAGCAGCAGACAGAGATGTACCGGACTGTTCCGCCAAGCATGACGCCGTTCTACAAGCAGAAGGCCAACCAATATTTTTATCATTTCGAATACTGCATTTACACCATTCCCGGTGCGGAACACTGATGTTGGCACTGCTTTGTGTTTTGTCACTCCAGCTCTGCGGACAACACGACACAGCACTCCGCCTTAGAATGGAACTTTCCGACACCCTGCGCAATTCAGGGCTTGCCCTGCCGGCATGGCACCGTACCCCTACCCGCTCCACGGTGGCAGAAGATGCCGAAAAAACACTCACCTATCTGGAAAACCACGGATTCCCTTTTGCGGAGGTGCGCATGTGGCAGCCATCCCTCCAACATCCTGACTCAGTTGTGGTGCAAATCATCGCAAATCCATTCATCCGCTGGGACAGCATAGTGCTGAAAGGCGATGCCCGCCTCTCTCCACGCTTTCTATACCCATACCTGAAAATCCGGCGCGGAACCCCATACCGCGAACAGTGCGTCACACAGGCGGCAACAGCATTGAACGTCCTGCCTTATGTGGAGATGACACGTCCTCCCTCCCCCACCTTCACCTCCGAATCGGCTGCACTTTACGTTTATCTCAACAAGAAAAACGCCAACAGTTTCGACGGATATGTCGGCTTTGGCTCAAACGGACAGGGCGACGGCATCACCCTTTACGGACAGATGCAGCTGAAACTCACAAATGTGCTGGCACGTGGGGAGGAGTTTTCCGTGGACTGGAACCGTCCACGTCCCGAGCACCAGCAGCTGCAGGTTGAAGGCAGCTATCCCTGCCTGTTCGGCACACCGTTCGGGCTGTACGGACAGTTCTTCCTGCTGAAAAGCGACAGCACATATCACCGGGTTTCCCTGCCCATAGGGTTCCGCCACCTGCTTAAAGGCAACGATTTCATCCAAATGTATTACCGGTATGAACGCAGCAGCAGCAGCATAGCCACATCCGGCCAAAGAGACTGCAGAAGCGACATGTACGGTCTTCGCTTTTCCGCACTGCGAACCGACCGGATACGCATCCCGCATAAGGGATATCACCTTGACCTGTCGGGCGAAATCGGACGCAAAACAGCGATTGCCGATGGGGAACACAACACGGTGGCCCGCGGCAGCGGCAACGCCGAAACATACATGCCGTTCGGCCGGCGTTGGGTTCAATACATACGGCTTCAGAGCGGAATCATTCTCGACAACCGCCTGAACAGCAGCGATCTCTTCCTGTTGGGCGGGCTGCGCAGCCTGCGCGGAATGGACGAGCAGTCCGTCACCGCATCAGCCTACGCCTTCCTGACCGGAGAGCTCCGCTTTTTCCTTGACCGCAACATGTTTCTACAAGCCTTCGCGGACGGCGGCTGGTACGAGCGGAAAGGTGTCGGCGGCTACCGGAACGACCACCCGGTCGGCATGGGCATCGGCTTCTCATTCGACTCCAAGGCCGGACTGCTCAGCCTCAACTACGCCGTTGCCGCCCACGACGGCCAAGGCTTCCGCCTTAGGGCAGCCAAGGTCTGCGTGGGGTATAGCGCGGTGTTCTGAAAAAAAAAAAAAAAATCCTCCAAACCCGCATTCCGTATTCGGATTTGTTATATTTTTGCAAAATCAAAATAATATTAAAACAATATCAGATTCGGATATGAGGAAAGCGATTGTTTTTTCAATAATTGTATGCCTTGCCAGTTGGGCGGCATTCGCCGCAGCATACTGGGGACTCGGGCTTTCAAAACAATCTGTCGGGCTAAACCTGTTTTCGGTCTTCTACATGTTCATGCCATTATTGACGGCACTCGTCCTGCAGGCCGTTCACAAGGAGAAATTCAACCATACGGGATTGGTCAGCTTTAATTTGTCTTGGGCATGGCTTGTGGCCTGGCTGCTGCCCGTGTTCATGGTGGCAGCCTGCATATTCGTCAACGGGCTGATGCCGGGCGTCACACTGGAGTACAACGCCGAGCAGCTAATCAACCAGATGAATGTCCCTGAAGAGCAGCAGGAACTTGTAAGGGAGCAGATTGGAAAAATGCCGGCTGCAATGATGATTGTCATGGTACTGTTCAGCGGCCTGATTGCCGGCATCACCGTCAATGCGGTGGCCGCCTTCGGAGAAGAGTTCGGCTGGCGGAACTATCTTGTCGGCGCATTGCGCAATGTGAAGTTCGCCAAAGCTGCATTGTTTATCGGCGTTGTCTGGGGCATCTGGCACTTTCCGCTCATCCTGATGGGCCACAACTATCCGGACCACCCGCAGTGGGGAGTGCCGATGATGGTGGCGATGTGCATTCTGCTCGGCATTATCGAGCTGTATTTTGTGCTGAAGGCAAAATCGATGATAGTGGCGGCCATAATGCACGGCACCGTCAACGCGTTGGCCGGCACATACATCTTTTTCACTTATGGCGGCAACAGTCTGCTGAACGGCATGGCAGGACTCTCCGGATTCATTGTCATGGCATTTGCCATACTCTGCATCTGGTTATACGACAAACATATTTCAAAGGATAACATCTGTTCAATGACCCTTGGTGAAGCATTGGAGAGGGAGTCATGACAAAGGATAAGGAGAACACGAACGGGACAAAAAGCTTCCTGCTGCGCATGGACTCCAATACGATGGAGGCTGTGGAGCGATGGGCTGCGGACGAATTCCGCTCCGTCAACGGGCAGCTGCAGTGGATTGTTGCGGAGGCGCTGAAAAAGAGCGGACGGAACTGCCGCGCCGACCGGAAAGAGGAAGGGGGCCGGTCATGACAGGCGACATGCTTCCCTTCTGGCAGAGTCCCGTCGAATCACTCAAAGGGGTGGGCGAACGCAAGGCGGAAATACTGAAAAAGGAGCTTCAGATCTTTACGCTGTACGACCTTCTCTATTATTTTCCCTATAAATATGTGGACAAATCCCGATTCTACCACATAAGCGAAGTGCCGATGCATGCGCAATCCTACCTGCAAATAAAAGGGGTAATCACCAGCATGCAGGTTATTGGCGAGAAACGGGGCAGGCGTTTAGTCGCATTGTTCCAGGACGACAGCGGCAGCATGGAGCTGGTGTGGTTCAACGGCATCGCCTACATGGAGAAGAACCTGAAGCTGAACCGTCCGTACGTGGTGTTCGGCAAGCCGCAGCTGTTCGGGCAGCGTTTCAGCATCACCCATCCGGAAATCCAGCTGGAGGAGGAGCGGGCGAACAGCGGCATCGGCATCTCCATCCCCTTCCAGCCTTTTTACAACACCTCTGAAAAGATGAAGCGTTCCGGATTGGACAGCCGGAACATCAGCAGGCTCTGCATGCAGCTGCTGAACGGATACAGCCACCGCATAGAGGAGAGCCTGCCGCACCACCTTTTGCAGGCCTGCCGTCTGATGCCGCTGCGCGAAGCCCTTACGAACATCCATTTTCCACAATCCGACGCTCTGCTGAAAGCCGCACGCTACAGGCTGAAGTTCGACGAAATGTTCTTCCTCCAGCTCCAACTGCTCCGGCACAGGCAGAACCGGCAGGTTTCACAGGAAGGATTCCCGATGCCGAAAATCGGGGACAATTTCCACAAATGCTACGAAAAGCTGCCATTCGGCCTGACCGACGCACAGAAAAAGGTGATACGGGAGATACGCAGCGATCTGGTTTCAGGGAGGCAGATGAACCGGCTGCTCCAAGGCGACGTGGGCAGCGGAAAGACAATAACCGCACTGCTTGTCATGC
>JAEEGJ010019393.1_pt1 | contig 14989 bp, 14 predicted proteins | sample 8958761 | NCBI WGS metagenome assembly JAEEGJ01 (sample SAMN16246546, study PRJNA631951) | gut metagenome | biome: gut microbiome; feature: rumen; material: RS-attached | host: Bos | place: Iran: Karaj | collected 2018-10 | reverse complement strand
CATCACGCTCGGCACTTTGCCCAGCGGTCGAAAGATTATGATCGCCCACCTCAACAACGGTTCGGGCGAAGGCAAGCCCAAGTTCCTCTACACCAGCACCATCCACGGCGACGAAACCACAGGCTGGATTTTGATGCTTCGCTTGATTGACTATTTGCTTGAAAATCCTGACGAGCCTGAAGTTCAAACCGTTATGGAAAATATCGACCTTTACATTGGGCCGAACACCAATCCCGACGGCACCTATCACGCAGGCAACAGCAATGTGAACGGCGCCACCCGCTATAATGCCAACGGCGTGGACTTGAACCGCAACTACGCCGACCCCCACGGCAGTGCTCACCCTGACGGAAACCCATACGCAACAGAAACCGAATGGTTCATGCAACTTGCCCAAGATGTTCCTTTCGTGATGGCAGCCAACTATCACGGGGGTGCCGAGGTGATGAACTATCCTTGGGACAACACCCATACACTCCATGCCGATGACAATTGGTGGCAATTCGTCTGCCATGAATACGCCGACCTCACCCATCAGGTGAACCCGAACTACATGAGCGACTATAACAACGGCATCACCAACGGAGCCGCATGGTACATGATTGGAGGCGGTCGCCAAGACTATATGAACGGCTATTCACAATGCCGCGAGGTCACGATTGAGTGCTCGAATTCAAAAACGCCGAATCCTAACCAACTCCCCAACTTCTGGAACTACAACAAGGAAAGCCTCTTTGCCTACATGAACCAGTGCATATACGGCATCCATGGCATCGTGACGGATGCGGCCACTGGAGAACCCCTCAATGCCGCCATCACCATTACGGGCCACGACGACGAATATTCCTTTGTGGAAAGCCATCTGCCGGAGGGCGACTTCCACCGTCCCATCAAGGGCGGCACCTACACCGTAACCTTCACGGCTAACGGTTATTACCCACATCAGGAAACCGTTACTATTGCTGATTATGAAACTGTTAACTTGACTGTCGAGCTCGAAGCTGGCGAAGGCATCCTCCCCGATTTCACCACCAGCACAGGTTCGAGCTATGTCCAGTTAGGCAGCAGCGTGAATTTCATTGACAACACTTGGGGTGCCAATTTGGTCAGTTGGGAATGGGTCTTCGAGGGTGGCGAGCCTTCCACCTCCAACGAGCAGAACCCGACGGGCATCACCTATAACGAACGCGGCAACTTCGACGTTACGCTGACGGTGACCAACGCCCAAGGACAGAGCGAAACCATCACGAAGCACCAATACATCCTCGTGAACGAAACGCACAACATGCACAATGGCACCGTCGAGACCTGCAACGCTTGGTTCTGCGACGACGGAGGCATCTTTGGCAACTATGCCGACCGTAAAGACTACACGATGACCTTCATGCCCGACACACCTGGAGGCATCATCGAAGTCGCCTTTATGGAGTTCTCACTCGAAAATGGCTACGACAACCTTTATATTTATGACGGCACATCCACCAACGCCCCACAAATCGGGGAATACACAGGCACAAATTCACCCGGCGTGGTGATTGCCACCAACCCTAACGGTGCCTTGACCTTCCGTTTCTCCTCCGATTACGGAGTCAACGATATAGGATGGATGGCCTTGGTGTATTGCGCCGGCACTTATGACCCGATTGAGTTGGAAGCCTTTGCCGAGCCCGCCATCGTCGACGAAGGGTCGACCACGCAACTCAGCATGTATGCCATTGGCGGCAACGGCATCTACTCATACCGCTGGGAACCCATAGAAATGGTCGAACAGCCCGATGCTCAGGTTACCAATTCCACTCCTTTATATAACAACCAACTTTTCACTGCCACCGTCACCGACAGCGAGGGGAACACTGCCAGTGTCACCATTGAGGTCGTTGTCATTCCTGGGCCAAATGTTATTGAAAACCAGCTGAATAAAACAAAAGTCTACCCCAACCCCAACAATGGTTGCTTCACCATTGAAGGAGAAGTGAATTACCAACTCATCAACGGCCTCGGACAAACCGTTCTTTCGGGCATTTGCCACGACAAGGCACAAATCGATGCCCAAGGGCTGCAACAAGGCGTGTATTTCCTCCGACTCAGCGACGAAAACGGCAGCAGAATCGAAAAACTCGTCATAGAAAAATAATACAGGAATCCGCTCGTTAGTAACATAAAATTGAGTAATTTTGCAGCCCGATGAAAAAGAGGTTTTTGATATTGGCAGTTTTGGGTCTCGCCGCTTTAGTTTCCTGCAACGACTTCAGCCGTTTGGTAAAAAGCACCGACAATGAGATGAAGTACGAGGTGGCCATGGACTATTACGAGCGTGGCGACTACAACCATGCCCTCCAACTGTTTGACCTGCTGTTAGCCTCTTTCCGCAACACGCCAAAGGGTGAGTCGATTACCTACAGGACCGCTTTATGCTACTATTACCAAGATGACTACGAGATTGCGGGTTTCTACTTCAACCGTTTTGTGCAGACCTATCCTTTCTCGAAGAACGCCGAGAAAGCCGCCTACATGAATGCCTATTGTAGTTACAGGGTCTCGCCCGAGTCGGGATTGGACCAAACCAGTACCCACACGGCCATCAAGCAGCTGAACGGCTTCATCGAACGCTACCCAAACAGCGACAGCCTGAACCGAGTGCAGCATCTGTTGACCGAGCTCAACGACAAGCTGGAAGAAAAAGACTACAACGTCTGTCGCCTTTTCTACCGCATGGAGAACTACAGTGCGGCCATCACCTCGTTTGAAAACATGCTGAAGAAATACCCCAACACCACGCACCGTGAGGAAATACTTTACGACATGGCCAAAACCTATTACGACTATGCCGAAAACAGTATCACGGAAAAGCAGCGCGAACGTTACGAATCCTGCGTCGAGCAGTGCAACACCTTGAGCTACCTTTATCCGGAGAGCAAGTACCTGCCCGAAGCCAACAGCATCGCCGACAAAGCAAGAAAGAAATTAGAAAACATCAAATAACTATGGATTTCAAGAAGATTAAGACCGAAACGACGGTGGTCACCCGTCAGAAAGACCAATTCTACAAAGGCACGGGCAACATTTACGAGACCGTTGCCATCCTTTCCATCAGAGCCAACCAAATCGCCTCTGAGATGAAAGCCGAACTCAACGAGAAGATTGAATCGTTTGCCTCCGCCACCAACGACAGTTTGGAAGAAGTGTTCGAAAACAAGGAGCAAATCGAAATCGCAAAGTTCTATGAGCGTCTGCCAAAACCGACGCTTATCGCCATCCACGAGTTCCTCAACGACAAGATTTACTTCCGCAACCCCGCCAAGGAGAACCAGGAAGCTTTCTGATTATGAATTTTGTAAAGGGAGAAGCCATGAAAAGAGTCCTTGCCATACTGTTTGTAACCTTCAGCTGCCTACTGACATTCAACGCGTTGCAGGCACAAGAGCTGCAATGTGAAGTACGCGTCAATTCCAACAAGGTGCAAGGCAGCGACAAGACCGTCTACCAAAACCTGCAGACCTCCCTCCACGAGTTCATCAACAACACGAAATTCACGGAAATCAACTTCAGGCAGTCCGAAAAAATCGAGTGTTCGATGCTGGTTGACGTGATCAGTCGTGAAAACAGCAACTTCACAGCTGAAATCAGTTTGGTGTTGCGCCGTCCCGTCTTCAAATCGAACTACAACACCCCGATGTTCAACTACATCGACCGCAGGTTCTACTTCGAATACACCGATGGGCAGGCTCTCGACTTCAACCCCAACACCTACATTTCCAACATCACGAGCACCATCGGGTTCTATGTTTACCTTTTCTTAGGCCTCGACTTCGACTCGTTCTCCCCCAACGGAGGCGAGCAGTTCTTTACTATTGCGGAAACCATAGCGCACGCCGCGCCTCAACCTCAAGATCCTGGTTCGGAGAACGGTTGGAGCTCGACAGGACGGCAGAACCGCTATGCCATCATCAGCGACATCAACAACGCCTCCAACCAGCCTTTGCGCCAGTTCATTTACGACTACCATCGCCAAGGTTTGGACGTGATGGCCGAACATCCTGATCAAGGCCGTGAAGCCATCCTCAATGCCCTTGGCAACCTGCAAAGCGTTTACGAGCGTAACTCCATGTGCTATTTCCTGCAACTCATCATCGAGAGCAAACGCGATGAAATCATACAGATTTTCTCGCAAGGCGACACGAAAATCAGAACCGAAGCCGCCAACATCATGAAGGTGATTGACCCGTCACAATCCTCGCGCTACGACGAAATGTTGCAAAACAACGGCAGATGATTTTCCTATTCCCATGCTCAAGCAACTGCATATCAGTAACTACGCCTTGATTGACGAACTGAATGTCAGTTTCGAAAGCGGTTTCAATGTCATCACCGGCGAAACAGGCGCAGGCAAGTCTATCTTGCTTGGTGCCTTGGGTTTTGCCTTGGGTGACCGTGCCGACACCAATGTGCTCTACGACAAGGACAAGAAATGCGTCGTCGAAGCCCAATTCGAGCTTGACAATGAAACGCTCAAGCCCCTTTTTGAGGAAAATGAGCTTGATTTTGAGAGCGATTGCATCTTCCGCCGTGAGCTCAACCCGCAGAAAAAAAGTCGCGCCTTCATCAACGACACACCAGTGGCTTTGCAAACGATGAAAGCCATTGGCGGACAGATGGTCGACATCCACACGCAACACGACTCGCTGCTGCTCACCGATGCCGACTTCCAACTGCGCCTTTTGGACAACATCGCCCAAAACGGCACACTATTGTCCGAATATCAGGCCGAATACACTACCCACAACACCATCAAGCGGAAACTCAACGAATTGAAGGAGATGGCGGACAAAAACACCGCCGAAAACGACTACCTGAAATTCCAACTTGACGAGCTTGACAAAGCCAACTTAAAGGAAGGTGAGTACGCCGACATCGAGCAAACCCTTAGCGTGATGGAAAACGCCGAGGAAATCAAGACCTTGCTCGTTACTGCCAATGGGCTCATGGAAAACTCGGAAAACTCAATTTTGGGGCAAGTCAACGAGCTGTCCTCCAACCTTTCGCGCCTGAAACACCTCCTGCCCGACACTGAAGGCTTGGACGAACGTATCGAGAACCTGAAAGTGGAACTGAAAGACATCGCCTACGACCTGCGCCGCAAGGAAGACGACACCCAATTCGATGAGGAACAGCTGCAAAGTCTCCAGGAGCGTTACGACCTGCTCAGCCGTCTGATGATGAAGCACCGCGTCAACGATTTCGGGGAGCTTATCGCCTTGCGCGACAACCTGAAAGAAAAGACAAACGCCTTTGAGAACATCGACGAAGCCATTGCCCAAGCCGAAAAACAGTTGAAAAACAGCGAGAAACAGCTTTCAACCCATGCCAAAGCCTTGCACAACAAGCGTTGCCAAGCTGCAACAGCTTTTGGCGAAAAAGTCACGGTACTGGTGCGACAGTTGGCCATGCCATTTGCCCAGTTCCAGGTCAGCGTGGAAAGCCAGCCAACCTTTGGCAGCAAAGGCAGCGACGAAATCCGTTTCCTCTTCTCGGCCAACAAAGGCATTGCCGTCGACGACCTCCGTCGTGTGGCCTCAGGCGGCGAATTGTCAAGGCTGATGCTTTCCATCAAGAGTGCAGTTTCAAGCTACAACTACATCCCCACCCTCGTTTTCGACGAAATCGACACGGGAGTTTCGGGCGAGGTGGCCGCCAAAATCGGAGGCATCATGCGGCAGATGGGCCATTCGCTGCAACTCATTTCCATCACCCACTTGCCCCAAGTGGCCAGCCAAGCCGAACACCATTATTTCATTTACAAGGACAATGAAGGCGCACGCACACAGTCGCATATCCGTGTGCTGAGCCCAGAGGAGCGCATCCAGGAAATCGCCAAGATGCTCAGCAACGACCAAGTCACGCCCGAAGCCTTACGGGCGGCTGAGGTACTGATGAAATAAGGGGAAAATCAGTCTTCGTTCCCAACGGCGTTCTTCATGATGCCGATTTTGGAACTTTCCACGAAATTGAGAATGAAATCACGGTCTTCCGAAACGGGAAGGTTCTCACGAATGTACTGCACCGATTGGGTCACGTTCATGCCCACGCTATAAATCACGCGATACACATCCTGAATGGCGTTGATGCGCTGGCGCGTAAAACCACGACGCATCAATCCGATGGAATTGACGCCAGCATAGCACACGGGATAGCCCGGCCCCGTCTTCACGAACGGCGGAATGTCCTTGTTGACCAAGGCACCACCGCAAATCATCACATGCGAACCGATGCGGCAAAACTGGCTCACCGCAGCCAAACCGCCAAAAATGGCCCAATCGTCAACGGTGATGTGACCCGCAAGTGTGGCGGCATTCGCCATGATGACATGGTCACCAACGTAACAATCATGCGCCACATGAGTGAAGGCCATCAGCAAGCAATCCTTACCCACCACGGTCTTGCCCGAAGCCGAAGTTCCTTTGTTGACCGTTGCTGATTCGCGCACCGTCGTGCCGTCACCGATGTAGCAATAAGTGATTTCGCCTTGATATTTAAGGTCTTGTGGAATGGCCGAAATCACCGCACCGGGGAAGATCTTGCAGTTTTTCCCGATACGTGCACCGTCCATGATGGTGGCGTTGGGGCCAATCCAAGTGCCGGAACCGATTTCAACGTCCTCGCCAATCCATGCGAACGCCTCAATCTTCACGTCCTCCGCGATGCGGGCATTGGGATGGATATAGGCTAAAGGCTGGTTCATGCTTAATATAATAAGGTGTGCTTGATTTTTCTTGCGAAAGCCGTGTTGGAAAAGTGACCCGGTTTGATGGCGGTCACCTTACCCTTGATGGGACGTCCAACCAAAGTGAGGTCACCGATGACATCCAACAACTTGTGACGAGCAGGTTCGTTTTCGAAATACAGCTCCACATTGTTCAAAATACCGCGTTCCTTGACAGCAACTTTAGGCTTCTTGAAGAAAGCGGCGATGTGGTCAAGTTCCTCGGAAGAAACGTTGCGGTTGACGAACACGATGGCGTTGGTCAAGTCGCCGCCCTTGATGAGGTTACGGCTAATGAGGGTCTCCAACTCATGCAGGAAAACAAACGTACGGCAAGGAGCAATCTCGTTTTCGAAGTCTTTCAAGTCATGCAGCGAAGCATGTTGCTCGTCAAGCACTCTGGTGTTGTATTTCACCTTCACGTCGATTTGGAATGAATCGGCTGGTTCTATCTTCAGTTCAATGCCCAAAACCTCGTTTTTATAGGAAATCGGCTCTTCGATAACGAGATAATTGCGAGGTGCATTCTGTTCGACTATACCCGCCTGATGAATGGCTTCGACAAAAAACTTGCCGCTGCCGTCCATGATGGGTGTTTCTTCTACATCAATGTCAATCAGCACATTATCGATGCCCATACCACGCAAGGAAGCCAAAACATGTTCAACTGTATAAATCTTCACGCCACCTTTGCCGAGGGTAGTACCACGGGCGGTATCAATGACATTATCGACATCGGCTTCAATGATAGGTTGGTTCTCTAAATCAATTCTACGAAAACGGATTCCGGAATTTATGGGAGCCGGGTTGAAAGTGAGGGTGCCGCACTGACGCGTGTGGAGCCCTGCTCCTTTGACACTGACTCTATTTTTGAGCGTACATTGTTTCTCCATAAAAATCAATTATTGTGGATGCTTCTCCACAAAAAACGCGCAAAGATAGGAAATATTCTATCACCTGCAAAAAAAATCCGCTAACGAGGTCTATTTTCCCTCTTTTTCGTCCTTCAATTTGGCCAATTCTTTTTCAAGTGCATCCAATTTGCGGGCCATCTCGTCGATGTGACGGAAACGGGCGTTGGAAACCAAATATTGTCGCAAAGGTTGAATCGGTGTGCCCATAAACTCCTGATTCTCTTGCTTTATGCTACCCATGATTCCACTCTGTCCGCCGAATTTTGAGCCGTCGGCAATGTTGATATGCCCGACAAAGCCCGACTGTCCGCCCACGACGCAATTCTTTCCGAGATGTGTGGAACCGCTCACGCCCACTTGGGCAGCCAAAGCCGAATTTTCACCCACTTCCACATTATGCGCCAAATGCACCAAATTGTCGAGTTTCACGCCCTTGCGAACGTATGTTGAGCCCATTGTGGAGCGGTCGATGGTCGTGTTGGCTCCGATTTCCACGTTGTCCTCGATGACCACGTTGCCCACCTGCGGAATCTTCTCGTAATGTCCATCAGGCTGCGGAGCGAAGCCAAAACCATCGGCACCAAGCACTGCACCTGCGTGGAGGATACAGTTCTTCCCGACGACCGTATTGCGGTACAATTTCACGCCCGGATATAGCACAGTATTGTCACCAATGATGCATCCGTCGCCCACATACACCTGAGGATACAGTTTCACATTATTGCCGATTTTGGCGTTTTCTCCCACAAAGGCAAACTCTCCAAGATACAGATTCTCACCGCATTGCGCTGTCGAAGAAACGAAAGCCAAAGAGGAAACACCCTGTTTGTTCTGCGTCATTTGATCGTAGAAAGCCAACAGTTTGGCAAAACAAGCGTATGCATCGGGGACACGAATCAAGGTAGCCTGAATGGGTGCAGTAGCCTCAAAGTCGTCGTTCACGATGACGATGCTCGACTGGGTTTCGTAGATATAGTGTGTATATTTCGGATTCGCGAGAAAACTGATCATGCCGGGGGCACCTTCCTCGATTTTGGCCACATTCCAGACCTCGGCGTTGGGGTTGCCTTCCACCTTGCCTTCAAGGATTCCAGCGATTTGGGTAGCGGTGAATTTCATTCGTTCAATAGTTTATAGTAATCTTTCAAAATCATGTTTCAAGACTGCCACAGCCTGCTCCACCATAGGGTTGGGCAAAGCTACGAGGCTCTGTGCCAAAATGGAAACATCCTCTTCGTCCTTCAGTTGTTCAAAAGTCGTATTGATTTGATTGACAAGTTCTTCCTTGGCGTTCACCACGGCGTTCCATGTGGAATCGGAGACGTAAAGCTGCTGGGCAAGGTTATGCTCAAACTCCTCTCTCACATTCTGCAAAAGTTGGAGATGGAACGCGCCCTTCTCCATGCCCGGCACATAGACGCGCTTCACCAACTGAGGCAGTTGCACACGTTCAAGATAAAGCAGAAAACGCTCGTAGGCTTGCACTTTCAGCGGCATGATGATTTTCAGAGCCTGCACTTTCAGTTCCATTTTACCGTTGTTGCGGAGTTCGGCATCCTTCATCTTCGCGAGACGAAGCAATATAATCAATGCCGCGACCATCAGCAAGAGGCCGGCGGACATGATTGCAATGATAATCCAGTTGTTCATGGTTGTTCAAATTTTGGCTGCAAAGGTACAAATTAATCAGCATTTTCCACCAACTCTCAAATTTTCGACACAATTTGCTCCCCAATCAAAATACAAAATGCCTCTGCATAAAGTCGTATGCAGAGGCATTTTGTTCGTTGACTCGGCCTTAGAAATTTCTCACTCCACGAATGAGTTTTCTGTCGTCCTTGTTGCCGTTATAACTTTCGTCCTTGTGGATGAGCATGCCAGATGAATCTATGTTCCAGGCATCACAGACGGAATACTCGGTCGATGACCAATATTCCCAATCTTTGGTGCTTGACAAGGGCGAGCCTCCAACCGCAGAAAGGCTTTCTTCCACCTTGTCCAAGTTGGCATAGAGGCGTTTCAGCTGACCGATGGCAGGCAAATACCAACCGTTTTCAAAGTCAATGGCCTCAAAAGCCGGAAACGCGACATCGTATCCACCTTCTAAAATGGTTTTGGTGTTGGAATAGCCGTTGAATTCACTCATTGCCTGTTTTCTGCTCTTGCAGTTACGCAGAGGTGTGTCCAACCAGTTGGGGCCCCATTGATCCTTGCCAGCGTCCTTCAACCCCACTGCACAGCCATGCTTTCCTGAAGCATCCACATGGAACACCACACCGATAGGAGTATGTTCCGAAAACACGAAACCAGCAGGGCTGACAACGGCACCATCTTCGCAAAGAATATCGCCCACATGCACTTGAGCATTCACAAATGGCACTGCAACCAAAAGCAGAAACGCCATCATCAAATGTTTTATCGCTGTTTTACGCATAACATCATTTTTTTCGCTTTGGTATGCAAATATTGCACCAAATTCGTTTTAATTTGGCGACAAAAATAGAAAAAAACATCACACAAAGCCAACAAACAACAAAAAAAACCGAAAACCTTTGCCTTGGAACCAAAAAAGGTCTACCTTTGCCAACCCAATAAAAACACAAACAAATCGAAGATTCAACGGAGTTAATCAACACTTAAACATAAATCATGAGCGAAATCATCCTTTCCAACAGAGTTTTGAACATGGCTGAGTCAGCAACATTGGCCATGACCAACAAAAGCCGTGAACTGAAAGCCCAAGGCATCGATGTCATCAGCCTGAGCATCGGCGAACCCGATTTCAACACGCCCGAATCGGCCAAACAAGCCGGTATCGACGCCATCAACGGTAACGACACGCACTACCCGCCTGTACCCGGTACGCCCGCACTGCGCAAGGCTATCGCCAACAAACTGAAACGCGACAACGGCCTCGACTACAAAGAGACTGACGTGCTGGTTTCCAACGGTGCGAAGCAGGCTATCAATAACGTGCTTTTAGCTGTCGTCAACGACGGCGACGAGGTCATCATCCCCGCCCCATTCTGGGTCTCTTACCCCGAAATGGTGAAGTTGGCCGGCGGCGTGCCTGTCATCATCAAGAGCGACATCGAGCACGACTTCAAGATTACGGCTGAGCAACTCGAAAAGGCCATCACACCCAAGACCAAAGTCTTGATGATCAACACGCCTTGCAACCCCAGCGGCAGCGTCTTCACCAAGGCCGAACTGACCGCCATCGCCGAGGTGTTGAAGAAATATCCGAACATCATCATCATCTCCGACGAGATTTATGAGTTCATCCAATACGAGCAAAAACACGAGAGCATGGGCCAGTTCGAGTTCCTGAAGGACCGCCTCGTCCTCGTCAACGGTGTGGCCAAAGGCTATGCCATGACAGGTTGGCGCATCGGTTACATCGCCGCGCCGCAAGCCATCGTGAAGGCTACCAACAAAATCCAAGGTCAAATCACCTCCGGCATCTGCACTATTGCACAAGCCGCCGCAGCCAAGGCCATGGAACTCAGCCCTGAGAACTCCACGGAAATCCAAGAGATGCTGAAGGCCTTCCGTCACCGTCGCGACACCTTCGTGAAGCTGCTGAACGAGATTCCAGGCGTGAAGTGCAATACGCCCGCTGGTGCTTTCTATGTGTTCCCCGAAATGAAGTCATTCTATGGCAAAACCGACGGCGAGACCGTTATCAAGGGCAGTGACGATCTCTGCATGTGGCTGCTTTACAACGCCCATGTGGCCTGTGTGGCTGGTAACGCCTTCGGCAACGACGACTGCATCCGCCTGTCCTACGCTACCTCCGAGGACAAACTCATCGAGGCCGTGAAGCGCATTAAGGCTGCTTTGGCCAAGTTGCACTAATTTTGCACTACAAAACGCTCCGTTGGCAATAAAACACGCTGGCGGAGCGTTTTCCATTATCAAAAACATCTGCCATGATTATCCTTTCCGCCGAGCCCATCCTCCCCATCTTCAACCAGGCCATCATCGACTATCACAAGTTTGATGATGTGAACCATCCATGCGAAAATCCCTACGAGAAATTGACCATCGAATGGTACCTTTATAACAAGGTGTGGATTGACACAGTGCAATGGCATCTGGAAGACCTCATCCGCGACCCGAACATCGACCCCGTGGAGGCTCTGGCACTAAAACGCCGCATTGACAAGTCGAACCAAGACAGGACGGACATCGTGGAAATGATTGATGGCTATTATGTACTTCTATTCCAGCGCGTTGAGCCTCAACCCAATGCCACGCTCAACACGGAGAGTCCCGCTTGGGCCATCGACCGCCTTTCAATTCTGCAACTGAAGATTTACCACATGAAAGCCGAAGTGGAACGCGCCGATGTCAGCGAGGAACACAAGGCCAAATGTGAAGAAAAACTGCGCGTTTTGCAGGAGCAAAACAACGACCTTTGCACCGCCATTGACCAGCTGATGGAATGTTACAAAACAGGTGAGAAAGTGATGAAGGTCTACAAGCAGATGAAAATGTATAACGACCCCTCATTGAACCCAGTGCTTTACGGGCAAAAATGAAAAAAATCCTCGTCATACGGTTTTCGGCTTTGGGCGACATCACCATGACGGTGCCTATCGTTTACGATTTGGCTGTGCAATACCCTGATTTGGACATCACTATGTTGAGCCGACCAATGGCCGAACCTTTGTTTGAGCGATTACCCAAAAACGTACATTTCCTCGCCGCCGACTTGAACGGACGGCACAAAGGCATGCTTGGCTTGGAACGTTTGCGAAAAGATTACCACCCTGAGGATTTTGACTATATTGCTGACTTCCACAATGTTATACGCACTATACTTCTGAGATTAGACAACCAAATGCGTGGGCAGCACGTTGCAATCATCGACAAGGGTCGCAAAGGCAAAAGGGCTTTGACCCAACAGAAAAACAAGGTCTTTGTCCAACAAGCCACCTCGTTTGAGCGATATGCCAAAGTGTTGGAGCAATTAGGGTTCCCCATCAAACCACAATTCGTAAAACTCGACTATTCTGATTTTTGCGAGACGCAAAAACCGACAAATGAGACTTGGATTGGCATTGCGCCTTTCGCCAAACATGAGGCCAAAGTCTATCCTTTAGAAAAGATGGAGCAGGTCATCAAGGCCTTGAACGAGAGGAAAAACACGACCGTTTTTCTTTTTGGCGGAGGACCGGTTGAAAACGAACAAATCGAAAGACTTTGCGCCAAATACGACCATGTAAAACCAGCCAAAAGTCAGCAAGGATTGAAAGGCGAACTTGCTTTGATGGGGCAGTTGGATGTAATGCTCTCCATGGATTCCGCCAACATGCACTTGGCCTCCTTGGTCGGGATTCGAGTGGTTTCCATTTGGGGCGGCACGCATCCTTATGCCGGATTTTTGGGCTGGAACCAAAAACCTGAAGATTGTGTTCAATTGGAATTGCCCTGCCGTCCTTGCACGGTATACGGGAACAAAGCTTGCTTTAGAGGCGATTATGCTTGCTTGAACAATATCACGCCAAGCCAAATCATCGAAAAACTGGTCGGTTATGAGTGATTCCCCTATCGCCGCCATGTTCGACCGCATCTCGCCCAAGTATGATGCACTCAACCACCTGCTTTCCTTCAATATAGATAAAGTATGGCGGCGAAAGACTGCCAAAACCGTTTCCAAATTCTATCCCAAGACCATCCTTGATCTCGCCACAGGTACGGCTGATTTGGCCGTCGAGCTAGCCAAACGCAATCCTCAAGCCCATATCATCGGCGTGGATTTCTCAGAAAGGATGTTGGAAATCGGCAAAGCCAAAATCACCAAACAAGGGCTTGACAACCAAATAGAACTGCGCTGTGGTGATGCTGCCTTTCTCCCTTTTGAGGATAACACTTTCGATACCGTCACTATAGCTTTTGGGGTACGAAACTTTGAGGATTTGGACAAGGGTCTTTCCGAAATCCGCCGTGTGCTTAAGCCTAATGGGTTGGTGTTCATTTTGGAATTTTCGATGCCCGAAAAGTTTCCCATAATGCAGGTTTATCGATTGTATTTCAAACATATACTACCGAAAATCGGGAAATGGGTCTCCAAAGACACGAATGCCTATTCCTATTTGCCCAAATCCGTGGAGCGGTTTCCCAAACCTTCAGATTTCCTAATAACGCTCAGCAACAATGGTTTGATTGAAGGTTCCGCGCGACACCTTGGCTGGGACATTGCTACACTTTATTGGGCTATAAAAGGACGTTGATTTGCCATTTTTTCCTAATTTTGCCGCCGATTCCGCGCAATAAAACCCGACAAGTCGCGTTACAAGTCATATCAAAATCAATTTACTTTGAAAAAAGCATTGAAAATATCTGCCATTGTGCTGTTACTCACCGTTTTGGTCGTTCCCGCACAAGCCCAGCGTAGAGTTGTCCACTACCTGCCCAAATACGAGCAAGAGCCTTATCATTTCGGTTTCTTGTTGGCTTTCAACCAGATGAGTTATACCATCAAGACCGTTGAGAACTATCAGAACATTGCCCAGCCTGCCAACTCGTGGCCCAACGGCAACTACACCATATCTAACACCAGGAACATTTATGTCTACAATGTGGAGACACAGCAGACCCCTGGCTTCACTGTTGGTATCATTGGCAGCAAGCGATTAGGACGCTATTTCGACCTGCGCTTCATCCCTTCATTGAGCTTTAGCGAACGCCGAATGAACTACAATCTGGCCATTCAAGACAACAACGGCACTATTGACATGAAGTCCTTCACCAAATCCATCGGCACCACCTTCGTCGAGTTTCCGCTCAACATCAAATATCGTTCGAAACGTTACAACAACATCGGGGCTTACATCTTTGGCGGCATCAACCCAAAACTTGATTTGGCCTCGCAAAAGGACAACAAGGAAACCGACGGCCAGGGCAACGAATTCATCAACAACCTTGTCACGAAACGTTTCGACTTTGCCGGAGAACTTGGAGCCGGCTTCGACATCTACAACCAATGGTTCAAGATGGGCATCGAGGTCAAAATGAGCTACGGTATCCTCGACATCGTGAAGAACGAGGCCTTCATCTACACCGCTCCCATCGACAAATTGCGCAACAAGTTATTCCAATTATCATTCATATTTGAATAAAAGCATAAAGTAACAACTTGTTTATTAACGAATTACGAAATTTTTGATATTTTTATCGCAGAAATCGTTGTTGGTATCGAAATTTTGTCTACTTTTGCAGCGTCAAAAATGACACGAAGTGGTCTCTTCGTCTAGTCTGGTCAGGACGTCAGGTTTTCATCCTGGTAACTCGGGTTCAAATCCCGGAG
>JAEEGJ010019392.1_pt1 | contig 14990 bp, 8 predicted proteins | sample 8958761 | NCBI WGS metagenome assembly JAEEGJ01 (sample SAMN16246546, study PRJNA631951) | gut metagenome | biome: gut microbiome; feature: rumen; material: RS-attached | host: Bos | place: Iran: Karaj | collected 2018-10 | reverse complement strand
TTCCTTCATCCACGGCAGGAAACGCAAAAAGACCCCCGTCGTCCTGCAAATGGAGGCGGCGGAGTGCGGCGCGGCGTCCCTCGGCATTATTTTAGGCTATTACAAAAAATATATGCCGCTGGAACAGCTTCGCGAGCTTTGCGGCGTCAGCCGCAACGGCAGCAACGCGAGCAACGTGATGGCGGCGGCGGAATCCCTCGGCATGAAAGCGGAGGGCTTTTCCTATGCGCCGGAAGACTTGAAAAAGCTGATCCCGCCGTTCATCATCCATTGGGAGTTCCATCATTTCCTCGTCTTCGAGGGATATAACGAAAAGACCGGAGAGGTCTTCCTGAACGACCCGGCGGTCGGCCACCGTTCGGTGGCCTGGAACGAATTCGAGGAAAGCTTCACCGGCATTACCCTGATACTGCGGCCCGACGAAGGCTTCGTGCAGGACGGCGAGCCGGAAAGCGTCTGGCTGACGCTGCTCTCCGACATCCTGGAGGACCGCCGCACCCTCGCCTTCATCCTCGGCGTCGGCCTTTGCCTGTCCCTGGTCAATTTGGGCGTGCCGCTGATCTCCCAGACCTTCCTGGACGACGTGCTGACCTACAAGCACAGGGACTGGCTCTTCGACGTGCTGCTGTCTCTCTTTATCGCGCTCGTGCTGACGCTGACGCTGACCTTCCTGCGTTCCTGGTGTCTGCTCCGATGGCAGGGGCAGATGACGATACAGAATTCCTCATCGTTCCTCGCCTATGTGCTGAAGCTGCCCGTCTCGTTCTTCCAGACGCGCTATTCGGGCGAGATCGCGTCCCGCGTGCAGTTCCACGAATCCATCGCGAATTTTGTCACGGGAAATCTCGCCACCACCGTGCTGGATATAGGCATCGCCGCATTCTATCTGTTCCTGCTGGTGCTTTACAACGTGAAGCTGACCGTCATCGGCGTCGTCTTCACCGCCCTGAATATCTTCGTGACTTACGCCAGCTACCAGTGGCTGAAAGAGCAGCGCATGAAGCTCACGCAGGAACAGGGCAAGCTCTACGGCATCAGCGTTTCGGGCATCTCCACCATCGAGACGCTGAAGGCCAACGGCAACGAGGACGACTTCTTCGTCAAATGGGCCGACGCCAACGCGCGCTTTTTGACCATGTCGCAAAAACAGGAATATTACAGCCAGTTCATCAACTTCGTCCCGGCGGCTCTCAGCGGCGTCAACGGCGCGGTGGTCATGTCGGAGGGCGGCTTCTCGATCATGGACGGCCTGATGTCCGTCGGTATCTTCGTCGCGTTCCAAAATTTGATGTCCAATTTCCAGGCGCCGGTCAACCGCATCACCTCCATGTCCCAGGACATCCAGCAGGCCAGTTCCCAGATGATGAAGATCAACGACGTTTACCGCTACCCGCTGGACGAGGAAAAGGAGCTGACGCCGGAAGCGATGCAGAATCTGCCGCCAAAGCTCTCGGGACGGCTGGAGCTGAAGCTGGTGAATTTCGGCTATTCCCACACGCTGCCCACGCTGATCAAGAAGCTGAACCTGAAGCTGGAGCCGGGCCGTCGCGTCGCCATCGTCGGCAAGAGCGGCAGCGGCAAATCAACGCTGGCAAAGCTGGTGTCCGGCCTCTATCAGCCCTGGTCCGGCGAGATCCTCTTCGACGGCGTCTCGTCGAAGGATATTCCCCGGGAGGTCTTCGCCCAGTCCGTGGCGGTGGTCGAGCAGGAAATCTTCCTGCTGGAAGGGACGGTGGCCGAGAACATCGCGCTGTTCAACCCGAACATACCTCGAAAGGACATCATCCAGGCGGCAAAGGACGCCATGATCCATGAGGACATCTCGCTGATGCGCGGCGGTTACGACGCCATGCTGGAAGAGGGCGGCTACAACCTGTCCGGCGGCCAGCGCCAACGCATAGAAATCGCGAGAGCATTGGCGGCGAACCCGTCGCTCCTGATTCTCGATGAAGCCACCAGCGCCCTTGACCCGATCACCGAGCAGGAGATCATGAAAAACGTGCGGCGGCGCGGCTGCGCCTGCTTCATCGTAGCCCACCGCCTTTCGACCATCCGCGACTGCGACGAGATCATCGTACTGCAAAAAGGAAGGGTAGTGCAGAGGGGCACGCATGAGAGCCTGATGGAAGAAGAAGGGTACTATAAGAAGCTGATACAGAGCTATTGATTATTTCTCCTAAGCAATAATTTTTCTCCTTAAAAGCAGTATCTTTTAGGAGAATGTTATTATTATACACGGCAGAAATAAAAAGAGCGGAGCGCTCACACTCCACTCTTCGCAAGTTTTATCTCACTCTTTGGACGACTCCTCAAATCCGACGACTTTCATTCTTTCATGCGCGAACTGCAATAATTGTTTGTCATTGGTATAGAACACATCAGCTTCGGCAACTATCGCGCTTGCAAGCTGCAACGCATCCATTTGCTTGAAAGCCGGGTAATCCGCTCGAATTTTCGCCGCTGTAAAAGCGGTCTCCTCCTGAATCAAATGAATCTCAAAATCGCACTGCCTCAAAAATTGCCGGAACCGCGTCACCATATCGGTCCTGTTATGCCGCATACAACCCGTACAATATTCCATAATGGTGACGACGGATATGCCCACGACTCCTCGCCGCATGGAATCTTCCAACAAATTTCTTGCCTGCACCGAGCCGTTTTCCAGTGCATAAATGAGAATCGCCGTGTCAAAATACGATTTCATCGCGATCCTGCTCCCTCATGCTTCTGACGTATTCCTCCGGCGAAAGACCGTCGCGGACATTGGCGTCCAAGGTTTCATATTCTTCCCATGCGACACGGCCTGAATAAGGATGCGGAAGCTGATATTCCCATCCATGTGCCGACGGACGCACTTCCAGACTTTGGCCATGCCGCAAACGTAACTGGTTCACAATATGCGTAGGAATCGTGACCGCGAAGCTGTTCCCCACTTTTCGGACCTTTACCGACATCTGTATCACTCCTTTTTTAAAATATATACCGTATACACATTTTTGTCAAACAAGAAGGTTTCAAGATGACGACGACAACCGCGAAAATCGGCGAATGGATTGAACTGAACGACGGCGGGCGCACCGTGCTGGAAATCCTTTCCGGCAAGGTTGAGCTTTACGTCGTCTACAAGTCTGTCCGCCGCGTTTTCCTCTGGGAAGAGGAAGAGGGGGACTTCTTGTATGGAATTCCGGCATGGATCGACGCGCCGGAGCTTTACCTTGTCGCCATCGCCCTCGAGGAAACGACGCTGCGCCCGATACCGTTGGAGGACTTTCGGACGGTGGAACGCGCCTTGCGGGTCGACGCCCTGGAAGACGCGCTGACTTCGTTTTTCCACCGCCCTGATCGTCACCTGCTGCCTCGGGTCTGCCGTGAGATCTTGCCGGGCGAAAAAGAAACGCTGCCCGCCGGAACTCGGATTGCCGCGCCAAAGGGACGACCGCTCGCCTGGCTGGAGCTTCCAAGAGAAGCATTGAAGCAAGACGCCTCCGTGCGATTCCTGGGGGAAAGCAACATCTTGATGCTTCCCGCCACGGAAACCGTCGCTCTCGAAACGGCCGCGGAGGTCGCCTCGCTCTCCACGGAAGCAGTCATCGAACGCTTCGAGTTAAATATTTTCCCGCTGGCGCTCGGCGCGGAAATCAAGCGCTTCTGCAACGCCTATCTCGACTTCTTCCATGCCGAAGAAAAGCGCGCCGGAGAGAATCTTTCGGAATTTGCCCGAACCAAGGAACTCCTGGTCTCCAATTCCTACAGCGAGCTCATGAGGAACCTGATTCCCAATCTGCCCTTTGTAAGCCGCGCCGAGGACAAGAATCAGCCGTCGGTGATTCACGCTCTGCGCGAAATCGGCGAGTATTTCGGCATTCCCCGCAGCCGCTTCCGTCTGCCCGAAGAGGCCGCACACCTGACCGATACGCGGGAAATCCTGCGGACGATCGGCAGCCGGGAGCTCCACTCCCGCGAGATCGAACTTGTCCCCGACTGGTACAAACAGGACATCGGCCCGATCTTGGTTACCAAGGACGGCAATCCTTACGCAGCGCTGCCCGCAGCGCCCGATCGCTACGAACGGATCGATCACGAAACCGGGGACCGGATCCCCATTGACGAAGCGGAAGCCGATTCCTTCGATTCCCGAGCCTTCTGTTTCACGCAAAGCATGCCGGAGGACGTGGATTCCCTTTGGAAATGGTTCAAATGGACGACGCGGCTCTGCTGGGAGCGCGACTATTGGCTGCTGCTTTTCTGCTGCTTCATCGCGGGACTGATTCCCGTCGTCACGCCTCTCGTCACCCAGACCATCTTCAGCGACATCATTCCGACCTATGACAAGAGAGCGCTGCTGCTCGTCGTGCAGGTCATGTTCGTGACCTCGATTTCCGGCGCGCTGATTTCCCTCGTGCGCAGCCTGACCGTGATGCGCCTCAAGAATCATGTGCGGGTGACGGCGGAATCCGCGCTTTGGATCAAGCTCCTGTCGCTGCCCGCCGCCTTTTTCCGCCAATACCAGATTGGCGACCTGTCGCTCCGAATGCAGGGCGTGGCCCTCCTGTCCCACCAGCTTTCCTCCACCGTCGCCAACGGCATCTTCAACGGTATCTTCTGCTTCTGGAACCTGCTCGTCATGTTCTATTACAGCCCGAAGATGGCACTCCTCTCGGTCTTCATCTGGGCCGTCTTTTTCGTACTCTCGATGATCTTCTCCTGGCGCCAGGTCGGCTTCCAGCGGGAAAAAGCCGACGCCTCGGGCCGTGTGTCAGGACAGCTCCTCCAGCTTCTCGCCGGTCTGAACAAATTCCGGCTGCGGGCTGCCGAGGAACGCGCCTTTTACCTTTGGACCCAGCGCTTCGGCGACGAATGGAAGTGGAACCGCAAATCCCGCTGGCAGGACACCTGGATCGGCCTCATCATGTCGGCCCAGCCCATCGTCCTGAATTTCTGCATATTCTATTATGCGATGTCGCTTCTTGACGACTCCCAGACTTCCGGCATCGCTTTCATGACCACCGCCCAGTTCCTGAGCTTCAACTCCGCAATGGGCAGCTTCGGCAGCGCCCTTTCCGGCCTCCGAAGCGGCATCGTAAGCATCTGGGGCGTCATCCCGGCGCTGGAGCGTATCCTGCCCATCTTGAAAGAAAAGAGCGAAGTCTCCGAAAGCAAGCTGCCGGCGGGCGAGCTGACCGGCGAGATCGACGCGGCAGAAGTCCGTTTCCGTTACAAACCCGACGCGCCTTTGGTCTTAAAAGATATCAACCTCTCCATCCGTCCCGGCGCTTTCGTCGCCATCGTCGGCAGCTCCGGCAGCGGCAAATCCACGCTGCTTCGCGTGCTCCTCGGTCTCGAGAAACCGGAAAGCGGCGCGGTGCTTTACGACGGCATGGATATCTCCGAGCTGGACGTCTCGTCGGTGCGCCGCCAGATCGGCGTCGTCATGCAGCACGGGCAGCTGATGGAAGGCAGCATCTTCTCGAACATCGTCGGCTCCCTGCCGCTGACCATGGACGACGCATGGGAAGTCGCGCGGCTCGTCGGCCTCGAAGCCGACATCAAGGAGCTGCCGATGGGCATGCACACCATCGTCAACGAAGGCGGCACCACCTTCTCCGGCGGACAACGGCAGCGCCTGCTGATCGCCCGCTCCCTCGTCCATCATCCGAGAATCATCGTGTTCGACGAGGCCACCAGTTCTCTCGACAACGAGACCCAGGCCATCGTGGCGAAAACGCTGGAAGCCATGCGCTCCACAAGAATCGTGGTCGCCCACCGTCTCTCCACGATAGAAAACGCCGACCGCATCCTCGTCATGGACCGCGGCGCAATCGTCGAGGACGGCACCTACCAAGAGCTCATGGAGAAAAACGGCCTCTTCGCCGAGCTTGCGGCAAGGCAAATTGCGTAAGAAACTGTCCAAATATGCAAAGAGGAGGCTCAGAGCTTATGGAAAAATCGTTTTCAATTCCCATCTCCCGCCGCGATTTTATGAAGCTGGCGGGACTGACGGCGGCGGGGGCGATCCTCGAGGGCGCGTCCGACCATATGCCATTGAAAGCGGAGGCGGCCGCGCCGCCCACCCCTTCGGTGGACTTTTCCGAGTCGGAACTTCCCGTACTGTTCGACGTCGACGTCTGCGTGGTGGGCGGCGGTGCAGCCGGAACTGCGGCGGCAATCACTGCGGCGCAAAAAGGCGCGAATGTCGTACTTGTCGAGCGCGGCGTCACGCTGGGCGGGCTTGCCACGCAAGGCTGCGTCTTTCCCTGTATGCCGACCTTTGCCGATGGCAGCGACACGCCCTACATCACGGAACTCAACCGGCGGATGGAAGCCCAGCAGGACGCCCCGATATTCCTCGGCTTCGACACCGAAACCTATTACGGCGGCGGCAGGGGACTATATATGCCGGAGCATCTAACTCTCGTCTATGACGAGATGTGCGAGGAGGCGGGCGCAGAAGTCCTTTACGACACGGCTCTCGTCGGCGCGATCACGGAAGGCGGCAAGATCGCCGCCTGCGTCGTGCAGACCGTCGAGGGACTGGCAAAGATCACGGCGCGCGTCTTTATCGACGCCACCGGCGACGCGCTGCTGTCCCGATTCGCGGGCGTTCCCGCGGAAAAAGGCTCGGAAAAGACCGGGCGAAACCAGCCCATGAGCCTGCGGTTTGAAATGAGCGGCATTGACGTACCGAAAGTCTTTCATTTTTTCCATGATAAGATGAAGGATACTTGGATGGGCCCGAGAGCCGACCAAAAATTCTTGGAGGATGTAAAGAAGGGCCGCACGCCCTTCATGGAATTCGCCAAATGGAAGCAGACCGAGAGCGTCTTCAAGAGCGGAGTCAGCACGGGTGAGCTTACCGAAGACGATATCTTATATATCCAGGCCTTTTCCATGATGGGCAAGCCCCATACCATGTCCATGAACTGCCCGGAAATGCCGCCTTTGTCTTTCTCGTCCACGGACGCGGTTTCCCGCAGCCGGGCGGTGGCTTTCGGGCGGAAGATGACGCGCCGTCTGGCGGCATTTTTCAGGAACAATCTCCCCGGATTCGAGAAGGCGTTTATCAGCAAGGAAGCCAGCATGATAGGCGTGCGGGAGTCCTGGCGGGTTCACGGCAAATACTATTTGGACGCCCAGGACTACCTGAAGGCGCATCATTTCCCCGACGCGGTCTGCCGCACGGCGTACCCCATCGACATTCACGACGTCAAACTGGATCTCTTTGAAAAGCTGAAAAGAGGCCAGTATTACGAAATCCCGTATCGTGCGCTGGTGACGAACGAGATTTCCAACCTGCTCGTGGCGGGGCGCTGCGCCAGCGGCAGCTTTACGGCGCAGGCGTCCTTCCGCATCCAGCCCACCTGCATGAGCATGGGCGAAGCGGCAGGCATTGCCGCGGCGTGGGGGCTGTCCCACGGCGTCGAGGTAAACGCGATACGCTGGGAGAACCTGCCGAAAAACGAACGCAGCTACGTCAGCGAGGGATAAGAATTTAGACGGCGCGCGGTTGCGTTTTTCCCCGTATTTGGTAAAATGATAGCAGACTGTGAAGATAGGAAAAAACAGAGCGCTTTGCTTGGGGGACGGAGTATGAATAAGAAAGCAATCATGATACGAAAAGGCACGTCGTTCATGGTGAACGCGATCCAGAAAAATCTGGAGGAAGCCGGCTATGAGATCTTGCCGGTAGACGTGACCGTTGCCGCCGTGAGCGCAAAGCGCGCTGAATCCGATATTCTCATTTTTTACCTGGGCGACTTCGTTACGTCCGCTTCCGAGCTCCTCGTATATCTGAAAGATCTCTGCGCCGACGAGGAGAAGCTTTTGGTGCTGCTGGGCACGAAGGAAGAAATCGAGACGGTGAACGAGACGATTCCCTCCGCTCTGATCGCGGCGCAGTTTACGCGTCCGCTGGACATCAAGAGCCTTATAGACGAGCTGAACCGCCTCGTGCAGGTCACCGATGAGAACGCGCACAAGAAAACCATTCTGCTCGTCGACGACGACGTCACCTTCCTGAAAACCCTCAAAGGCTGGCTTTCAGCGACGTACCGCATCACGATCGTCACTTCGGGCGCCCAGGCGCTGATGTATATCGCGGACAACAAGCCGGATTTGATCCTGCTGGACTATGAAATGCCCGTGACCAGCGGCCCGCAGGTGCTGGAAATGATCCGCAGCGAGACGAAGACGGGCACGATCCCGGTAATCTTCCTGACGGGCAAGGGCGACAGGGAAAGCGTCATGAAGGTCGTCGCGCTGAAGCCGGACGGATATCTCCTGAAAACGACGGACAAGGAAACGCTCCTGAAGTCGCTGGCAGAGTTCTTCGAGAAAAAGAAATACGAGCAGCTGCATGAAATGCAGAAATGATAAAAGAGGAGACGGATAAAACCGCCTCCTCTTTTTTTCGCTATTTACTCTTCCAAAATCCCTTTCAGCGCGTCCCAGTCGGGTTTTTTCGCCGCTTCGACGATGCGGGCGTGGCGCTCGGCTTTGTCCTCCGGCACGCGGTTGTTGGCCAGTTCCGCGAGGACGAGCTGGATGCTGTCGTAGTCGAAGGAAGCCGCCAGCTCCTTGATTGCCTCGTAGGCTTCGGCCAGCGACGCGTCGTCGATTTCCGGCAGGTCGGCGTCGCTTCGCGTCGGCTCCTGCATCGGGGCAAGGGCTTCGGCGCAGGAACGATAGAGCGCCAGCAAGCCCGGCGTATCCTTCTCGATTTCCTCCGTGTCGAGGCGGTCTCCCGCGGCTTCCAGCTGCTTCGCCCGTTCGGAAAGCTCCATCGCGCCGACGAGCCGCGCCGAGCTCTTCAGCGCGTGCACCTTCGTCGTATAGTTCTTCCAATCCTTCGTCTCGAAAAATTGCCGGATCGCGTCGGCATTTTCCGCCGCCGATTCCTGGAAGACGCGCAGCACTTCCAGATAATCCTCTTCCGAGCCGCAGAACTGCAGCCCGGCTTTGACGTCGAAAGCCTCGGCCGCCAGCAGCCAGTCCGGCAGCGCGCTTTCGTTCCCACCTTCGCTCTCGTTCTCGTCCTTGGCCGCGTCCGTCTCCGTCAGCTTCACCAATTCCGGCGGCAGATATTTGACCAGCATCGCTTCCAGCTGCTCGCCCTGCACGGGCTTCGTCAGGTAATCGTTGAAGCCCTGCTCGAGATACCATTCCCGCGCGCCGGAGATGGCGTTCGCCGTCAGGCAGACGACGGGCGTTTCGAGGTTTTTCCCGTCCTCCTGCGCGCGCATGGCGGCGAAGGTTTCCACCCCGTCCATGTCCGGCATGCGGTGGTCGAGGAAAATCACGTCGAACTTCTTTTCCGCCGTCAGCGCCAGCGCGTCCATGCCGCTGCCCGCTTCGTCGATCTGCACTTTCGTGGCTTTGAGCAGGCCCTTCATCACGGTGATGTTCATTTTCGTATCGTCCACCACCAGCACCTTCGCCTCCGGCGCGGTGAAACGCTCATGGTAAACGTCCCGCTGGGCGACCGCCTGCCGGAACGCCTGCTCAAAGTCCCCGATCGGCGTCCAGTCTACGACGCCCTGCTCGACGGTAAAGGAAAAGGTCGAGCCCTCGCCGTAAACGCTCTCGACTTCCAGTCGGCTGCCCATCAGCTCCAAGAGCTTCTTCGTGATGTTCATGCCGAGGCCCGTGCCCTCGATGGTGCGGTTGCGCTTTTCCTCGATGCGCTCGAAAGCGTTGAACAGCTTCTCGATATCCTCCGGCTTGATGCCGATGCCCGTATCCTTGACGGAAAACCGCAGCCGGATATTCTTCTCGTCCGTCTTCTCAAAAGAGACGCGGAGCGTCACGCCGCCCTTCTCCGTGTACTTCACGGCGTTGGTCAAGACGTTCGTCGCCACCTGCTTGATGCGGATCTCATCGCCGTAGAGAATCGTCGGCAGTTCCGGCGACGCTTCCACGTCGAGGGTCAGCCCCTTCTTTTCCGCGCGGGTCTTGATCATATTCACCAGATCGTTCAGCACGGAGCTGATCTCGTACTCCACGGGAATGATTTCCATCTTTCCCGCCTCGATCTTCGAGAAATCGAGGATATCGTTGACGAGACTCAAAAGGCTGGCGCTGGCGGTGCGGATATTCTCCGCGTACTCGCGAATCTGCGGCGCTTCCGCCTCCCGCCGGATCATCTCGTCCATACCCATGATCGCGTTGATCGGCGTGCGGATCTCGTGGGACATATTGGAAAGGAATTGGGATTTCGCCACGTTGGCCGCCTGCTCTCTCTGGGCGGAGGCGGCGAGCTTCTCATTGGATTCTATGAGCGCCTGCTTATTCTCGGCCAGTTCCCTGTTTTTCTCCTCCAGCTCCCTGCCGGCCTTCTCCCTCTCTATCATGCGGCGCTTGGCGTGGGAGGACTCCCGGGCGAAGAACGCCACCGCCAAGAGAGCCGCCGCCGCGATCAACAGACCGATAATCCAGAGATGGTCCATCATCATATCGTAAAGGGAGCGGGAATACAGCTTGCCGATATGACGGTTGACAAGAGCCTCCAGTCGATCCTTGCCGATGACGTTCACGCCGCGGTTCAGGATTTTCAGGAGCCCTTCGTTGCCCAGGCTTACCCCGAAAGAATGATTTTCAGGCCAGTTCAGCGGCTTTATGGAAAGCTTGCGGTACTTGCGGTTTTTGAGGAGCTCGTTCGCCCTGAATCCGTTGACCGTAGTGTATGGCACCTTCCCCTCCGCTACCGCCGTGAGGCATTCGTCAACGGAAGAGCAATAGAAAATCATGGCGTCGGGATAATGCGCCCGGATATAGTAATACTGTATGCGGTTGTTCTTATTCACCGCGAAAGTCTGGAGCGTTTGGTTGATTTGGTCTTCGTTGTAAATCAAATCCGCGCTCAGGCTGGCTACGGGATTTGACTGATAGACGCCGCTCTCCTCCGAGAAAAAGAGCCCGCCGCCCACGGGAAAAGCCACGTCGATCTTCCCGAAGTTCATATCGCGGATCATGTCGTCATAACTGTTATAGCCGGTATAGGAAACGTCAAGCCGCATAATCCCCAGCTCTTCCAAGATCTGCGGAATGAGATCGCGGATAAGGCCGGTGGCGTTGCCGGAAGCGTCCGTATCGCTGTAAGGCAGATAATTATTGAGATAGCCGACCCGGAGAACGTCGTGCGCTTTGAGCCACTCTCTTTCCGCCTGGGACAACTTCTGACTCACGATATCGTATTTTATCTTGAGGGAATTGACAAAATTCGGCTCGTCCACCATCATCTGTTCCTGGGCCCTCGACAGCGCCGCGAGGAGATCCGGTCGGGACTTGTTCACGCAAAGGTAATAATCCGACGCGCCGAAAGCGTAAAGCAGCGCCGTATCCTCCCGCTCAGAGCTGCCGTCGCTCTCCGCCACCATGGTGTCGACCCGGTGCCATGCAAAAGCAAGGATCAGGCTCTTGTGGTCGGGAAAGGTGACGACCTCCGCGTTGATGGAGTGCTCGTCGAGGAACTTTCGCAGCACCTGCACCATGGCGCTGTCCAGCACGCCGATCCGCATCCCGTTCAGCGTGGAATAATCCATGGTGATCCTGTCGTCCTCGCTGTGCTTTATCATGTTGTAAGTTTCGCTGCCCATGGGAAACTCCGGATACCCGATGATCCCGAGTCGCTCCTCCGTCTTCGCGAGTCCCGCCAAAAGGTCGATCTGGCCGTCCACCAGCATTTGGTAGAGGTCGGAAAAACCGCCGTAGACGTATTCATACTGCCAGCCCGTATATTCGGAGATCTTGCGGTAATACTCATAGGCATAGCCCCGCCGCACAGCGCCCGGCTTGGCCCCTTCTTGAAACGTCCCGTTCTCGAAATAACCGATCCGAACGGGAGCAGAACTTTCGGCGTATGCCGGATATATTGCCGCCAGCAGAAGCAAAAGGACGGCGGCAAAAATTTTCATGATTTTTAACATTCAAATCGCTTCCTTAATACGCATCATATTGCCGTATAGTTCATTATATCATAAATCATCCCGCGCCATGTTTATAAATTCTCTTTCGGGAGGGACAAACGAAACGGAAATGTAGTATAATACATATATAATTATGGCAATCAGGAGAAGGAGCGATGCGATGATGAAAGGCAACAGGCTTTGCGCCGCCATACTGGCGGCGGCATTGGGGTTCGGTTTCATGGCGGGAACGCCAAGCGCGGAAGCGGCGACGCGGGCGGAACTGGCGAAAATCTCCGTCAGCAGGAACGGCAGCGATTTCAAATATTGGAACGAAGACGCCTTTTCGTTCCGCACGTTGACGCGCTACGTGGCAGACGTCACCGATCCGGCAAGCGCTCATTATATCCCCGTTGAGGACCGCATCGCGGTCTTCGACCTCGACGGCACGCTGGTCTGCGAAACGACGCCCTGCTACTTCGAGTGGATGATGTATCTGGAGCGCGCGCTGAACGATTCGAGCTACACGCCCGCCCCGGCGGACCGGGCGTATGCCGAGGAAGTCAAACAAACCATCGAGGAAGTCGGCATCCCGAACCCGAAGCCCAACAGGACAAGGAAAATGCCGAAGGATATGGATTTGCGCCAAGCGCAGTCCCAAGAGTCGGTCTTTTCCGGCATGACGCTGACCGAGTATGAACGGTTCGTGCGGAAATTCATGCAGACGCCGGCGGAAGGCCTGAAAAACCTCAAACGCGGCGACGCCTTTTATCTGCCGATGGTAGAAGTCGTTTCCTATCTCAACGCAAACCGCTTCAAATGCTTCATCGTATCCGGCACGGACCGGCAGGCGCTCCGCATCCTGACGGACGGCATACTGCCCATAGACAAGGACAACATCATCGGCACGGACATCACCCACGTTGCTTCTCATCAGGACGGCGCCGACGGGCTGGAATACATGTTCACGGAAGACGACGTAGTCCTCCGGGGCGAATTCACGTTGAAAGACGTGAAAATGAACAAAGTCGCCAACATCGTCCGGGAAATCGGCAAGCAGCCGGTCCTCGCCTTCGGCAACAGCTCCGGCGACTCCAGCATGCTCAACTACACGATCATAAACAATAAATACAAGGCGTTGTCCTTCGCCCTGCTCTGCGACGATCTGGAGCGCGAGCTGGGCTGTATGGAAAAGGCGGACAAAATGCGCGCCGACTGCGAGAAATACGGCTGGATTTCCGTCTCCATGCGGGACGATTTCAAGACGATTTACGGCAACAACGTAACCCGCGACGTCAAATAACGGGCAAACGAATCTACTTAGGAGGTAAGCGATATGCTGGCAAAAGAAGTAATGAACACAAAGATTGTATCGGTCACGGAGACCACCCCGGTCAAGGAAGTCGCCAAAATCATGCTGGAAAATAGTATTTCGGGGCTTCCCGTGGTAAACGGCGAGGGAAAAGTGCTGGGCGTCGTGAGCGAGCTTGACCTGATGCGGAAACAGATCGAGCCGAACAAACCGAGCATTTGGACGATGCTTTGGGGAAAGAGCCAGGAAGGCGTACAAAAATACGTAGACGACCTCAGAAAATACATGGGCAAGACCGCCGGGGAAATCATGACGTCGCCCGCCCTGACCGTCGACGTCTCGGCCAGCTTGGAAGAAGCGGGAAATATCATGTTCAACAAACAGATCAAGCGCGTCTTCGTCACGGAAAACGATAAGCTCGTGGGCGTCATCAGCCGCAACGTATTCACGAAACTGCTGCTGGAAAAACAATAACCGACGTCAATCTCATAACGATATTTCAGCGAAACCAACAAAAAACCGCTGCCGACAGGCAACGGTTTTTTTCTGTCTGTTTATATATCGAGGTTCCGCACTTTCTTTGCGTTCTCTTCGATGAACTGCCGTCTCGGCTCGACTTTCTCGCCCATCAGGATGGTGAAGAGCTCGTCGGCTTCCTCGGCGTCCTCCAAATCCACGCGGAGCATGGTGCGCGTCTCCGGGTCCATGGTGGTCTCCCAAAGCTGCTCGGGATTCATCTCGCCAAGACCCTTGTACCGCTGGACGTTGATATTGTCGCGGCCGATCTCGTTCAGCTTTTCCGCCAGTTCCTCGTCGCTGAAGGTGTACCAGTGCTTCTGTCCCTTCCGAATCTGATAGAGGGGCGGCTGGGCGATATAGACGCGGCCGTGCTCGATCAGCGGGCGCATATAGCGGTAGAAGAACGTCAGGAGCAGCGTGCGGATATGCGCGCCGTCCACGTCGGCATCCGTCATGATGATGATCTTGCCGTAGCGGCTCTTCGCGAGATCGAAGTCCTCGGAGATGCCGCTGCCGAAAGCGGTAATCATGGTGCGTATCTCGGCGTTGGCGAAAATCTTGTCGAGCCGCGCTTTTTCGACGTTCAAGATCTTGCCGCGCAGCGGAAGGATGGCCTGGAAACGGCGGTCGCGGCCCTGCTTGGCGGAGCCGCCGGCGCTGTCGCCCTCGACGAGGTAGATTTCCGCCTGCTCCGGGTCTTTCACCGAGCAGTCGGCCAGCTTTCCGGGCAGGCCGAGGTTCAGCTCCAGCGCGTTCTTGCGCCGCGTCAGCTCGCGTGCCTTGCGGGCGGCGACGCGGGCGCGGGCAGCGAGGACGGATTTTTCCAAAATCCGTTTCGTGATTGCCGGATTTTCCTCGAAATATTCGTTGAGTCCTTCGGTGACGATGGAATCCACGATGCCCCGGGCCTCGGAATTTCCGAGTTTCGTTTTGGTCTGGCCCTCGAACTGCGGATCGGGCACTTTCAGGCTGATGACGCAGACGAGGCCTTCGCGGATATCCTCGCCGGTGAGGTTCTCGTCCTTTTCCTTCAGCACGTTCAGCTTGCGCGCGTAGTCGTTGGCGGAGCGGGTCAGGGCCAGCTTCAGGCCCGCCATGTGCGTGCCGCCTTCCTCGGTGTTGATATTATTAACGAAGCTGTAAATCGTTTCCTGATAGCTTTCGTTGTACTGCAGGGCGATCTCGACGATGATGTCGTCCTTCGTACCGTTGAAATAGATGACGTCGGGATTGATTTTTTCCTTCTTGCTGCCCAAGTG
>JAEEGJ010019391.1_pt1 | contig 14990 bp, 18 predicted proteins | sample 8958761 | NCBI WGS metagenome assembly JAEEGJ01 (sample SAMN16246546, study PRJNA631951) | gut metagenome | biome: gut microbiome; feature: rumen; material: RS-attached | host: Bos | place: Iran: Karaj | collected 2018-10 | reverse complement strand
CATGATCAAGCTGATCAGGGGCATTGCCACGTCTCCTTCGGTACCGAATATAATCAGAAAGCCCGTATCAGCCATCAAGAAGAAGACGCTTCTTAAGGTCGCTGACAGCCTATATCCGATACCGTAAATATTTTGCGAACAGGAATCAGGAGAAGAAAATGGAATATAAATTTATAGATCTTCCGGGAGTAAATAATGCCAGAGACCTGGGCGGTTATCCTGCCGGAGGGAAGCGCATCAGGGAAGGTGCGCTCTTAAGGAGCGGTACGCTTGTAAACAGCAAGCCCGAAGCGATCACGCTTTTAAGTGAGAAGTATCACGTAAAGACCATAATTGATTTCAGAATGGTAAATGGCCAGGATCAGGGTTTGGACCCGGATGTTCCCGGCTCGGTGACCGCCAGACTTCCCGTAGTTGAACTGGAAGACTATATCGCAAGAGCGGGCAATCCTAAACTGGCTGACAGGTTCCTGTCCGGTGACGGTGACATAGATCCTAAAGCCTTGTTCAAAATCGCGTATGAATACGGCATGCTGAGCCCGGAGATGTATCTACTGTTATTGTTCGGTCCGCGCGGTAAAAAAGCCTATCGCGAATTCTTACGTATCCTGATCGCACATGACCCCGGTGAGGGCGCGGTCCTCTGGCACTGCGAAGACGGCAAGGACAGGGCAGGTCTTGCTGCCATGCTGATACTCTCTGTCCTAGGTGCTGACAGAGAAGTCATATTAAAAGACTATATGCTTACCAATGAATGCAATCAGACGCGAATCGCAAAGACCAGAGCCGTATGCGAAGATGCCGGTATCTCGTCTGACATGACCGAGGCTATGATCTTTGCGAACGGGGGCGTTTTCGAGCGTTATATGACATTTGCTCTCGACACACTTGAGAAAAGATACGGAAGCATTGACCGGTATGTCAGGGAAGAGCTTGGAGTTACTGACGAAGAGTTGGAAATGCTTAAAGATAAATATCTGGAGTAAAGAGTGCTGCCATTGGCGGACTAAATCTATAAAAACAAAAAGGGGGAATGGCAATTCATTCCCCCTTAGTTATAGTATTTGTTCTGTTTTACGCGAGCTGAATATTCTTTGCGATATTGTCTGCACTATGGAAGCTCTTGGCACCGATCGTGATCAGAATGAGCAGGCCGTTGTCTTTAAAAACATAGATCTGAAGTGCCACTACATCATCAGTCTGAGTCTTAATGGCGGGATAAGTATTGTTGCCTATCTTATAGTCTACGATCTCCGAGCTGATAATGTCGTATTTTGATTGGCTGTCCATCTGTGCGAGGGTTTCTTCATTGAGCTCTTCTTTTTTGATCGCATCGTTGATGATGTAATTGATGATTATGTTCTCACGGTTGTCCCATACGATAACAGGGCCGCTGATCTTGCTGTCCGGATACTCGCTCAATGTCATGTCTTTATTGGAGGTATCGGGCCATGTGATATCGTACTCGCCGGAGAAATTATAAGCCACACCTGCGGCATGGCTGATATATCTGCCGCCTTCGACAGTTCCCATTAAATCTCCTGCCGTTGTGGTTTCATAGTCGAACGGGACGGTGGTTACAGGTTCTGACGGTGAACTGCATCCTGCCATGAGCAGGATGGAAATGGACATAATAATGCATAAAAGTTTTTTCATAAATAATCTCTCCCTTTTTGAAAACCAGATGTTTTCTTACTCCGCGGAAGATTTTATCACAAAATATTGATACTGCGAAATGAATGTCATCTGACAAGTAAAAATACTTGACACGCCCTTGAACCTTTGTTATTATGTGCAGGCTTGTATAGAGGAGGCTTGCCTTTAAATGCGCGAAAAATCAGTAAGAACAGATCTTTTGCTCGATTTCTACGGCAATCTTCTTACGCCCAAGATGAGGCGTACCTGCGAGAGTTATTATAACGATGATCTGACTCTGGCTGAAATAGCAGAATCAGAGGGTATCTCGAGACAGGGCGTTCATGACACGGTCAAGAGGGCGGAAAAGCAGCTTGAAGAGTATGAGGAGAAGTTAGGTCTTCTCAAGCTTTTTGAGACACAGCAGGCAAAAGCCAAGATAGCTCTGGCGCACATCAGGAGCGGTGATACCGACAAGGCTGCAAAAGAGTTAGAAGAATTGATAGAGGAAATGTAATAGTGTTTGAGAGCTTATCACAAAAGCTTCAGAATATAACTTCCAAGATGCGCGGCAAGGCCCGCGTATCAGACAGCGACATCAAGGAGATGATGCGCGAGATCCGCATGGCTCTTTTGGAGGCGGATGTTAACTACAGCGTAGTCAAGGAATTCGTCGCTGACATGACCGAGAAGTGCAAGGGCGCTGATGTTCAGGAGTCTTTTACACCCGGCCAGCAGATCGTTAAGATCGTCCGCGATGCTCTCACTGAGCTCTTGGGCGGCGAAGAAGGCGAAGACAAACTCAAGGTTTCCGATACAGGATTTAATATCATTATCCTCTACGGTCTCCAGGGTGCAGGTAAGACAACAACTGCTGCAAAGCTTGCAAAGCTCTTAAAAGAGAACGGCAAGAAGCCCATGGTAGTTTCCGTAGACGTTCACAGACCCGCAGCTGCACAGCAGCTCAAGGTTTTGAGCGACAGCATCGGCGTTGACTGCTATATCGATCCTGAAGAGAAGGATGCGGTTAAGATCGCAAGAGACGGTGAAGGCAAGGCAAGATACATGCTCTGCAATTACCTCATCATCGATACTGCAGGCCGTACGGTTGCGGACGAAGACCTCATGAAGGAACTTCACGACATCGCAGCTGCAGTTAACCCTACTGAGAAGCTCCTCGTTGTCGATGCCATGATCGGTCAGGAAGCTGTTAATGTAGCACAGTTATTCGAGCAGAACATCGGTATGGACGGCTTCATCATGACAAAGCTCGATGGTGATGCCAGAGGCGGTGCTGCCCTTTCGATCAGAAAACTTACAAACAAGCCTATTAAATATATCTGTACAGGCGAGAAGGTAGAAGCTATCGAGAGATTCTATCCTCAGCGTATGGCAGACAGAATCCTTGGAATGGGCGATGTCGTAAGCCTCATTGAGAAGGCACAGCAGAACATCGATGAAGAAGAAGCCCGCAAGACCATGGAACGCATGATGGGCAGCAACTATAATCTCGATGACCTTTATGACCAGTTTGCCCAGATGAAGAAGATGGGATCCCTCAAGGATCTGGTCGGTATGATGCCCGGCGCAGCAGGCAAGGTCAATGAGGAAGATCTGGACGACCGTATCGTCGACAGACAGATGGCAATCATCTCTTCCATGACAAAGAAGGAGAGAAGAGCACCCAATATCCTCAATGCCAGCAGAAGAAAGAGAATTGCGGCCGGTGCCGGAGTTCAGGTTTCTGATGTAAACAAGCTCATCACACAGTACGAGCAGACTGCAAAGGTAATGAAGCAGTTTTCTAACGGCAAGGGCGGATTCAAGATGCCTAAGGGCTTTGCCAGACAGGCTGCCAAGATGGGCCTTAAGGGCAACATGGGCGGTATGGGAGGCCTCGGCAATATGGGCGGCATGGGTAACATGGGCGGTATGTCCGGATTAGGTTCAGGAATGCCCCAGGGCTTAGGAAGCCTCAGCATGCCGAAGGATAATGATGAAGAGTATTCTGCAGGAGCAATGCCCACCGGCAGAAGAGACCGCAAGAAGAAGCGCAAGGGCAGAAGATAAAGTCGATCCCGTCATACACGTGGCGTAGATTATAAAAACAAAAACAAATTTATTTTTGGAGGAAACAAAAATGGCAGTTAAGATTCGTTTGAGAAGAATGGGTAAGAAGAAGGCACCTTTCTATCGTGTAGTAGTTGCTGATTCAAGATATCCTAGAGATGGTCGTTTCATCGAGGAGATCGGTTACTATGATCCCATGAAGGAAACAGACAGCGTTAACATCGACAGCGATGCTGCAAAGAAGTGGATCGCTAACGGCGCACAGCCCACAGATACAGTAAAATCTCTTCTTAAGAAGCAGGGCATCATCTGATTTTAACATCAGCTGAGGTCACTACTAGAATAATAGGAAGGAGAGCTTTACATGGACGATTTATTGGTTTATATCGCCAGGGAATTAGTTAGTAATCCCGATGAGGTAAACGTAAAGAAGACAGAGCGCGGAAACACTGTTGTTTTCGAGCTGTCCGTTGCTCCCGAGGATACAGGAAAGATTATCGGCAAGAATGGTAAGAGAGCTCAGGCTATCCGTTCCATCATGAAGGCTAAGTACCTCAAAGAAGGTAAGCGCGTTATCGTCGATATAGTAGGCTGATCTTTTGGAAAAACTCATCATTATAGGAAAGATAACCGGCGCGCACGGCGTCCGCGGGGAACTCAAAGTGTTCCCTCTAACGGACGACCCGCGCCGTTTCCTTAAACTTAAGGAATGTTTTATCTGCGGGCAGAATTTTGAGAAGCCCGAAGCTATGACATGCTCTTCTGCAAGAATTGACCGCGGCAATGTCCTGGTCAAGTTTGATGGTTGTGCTGACAGAGACAAGGCTGAACTCCTCCGCGGCAGGTTTATTGCCGTCGAGAGAGAGAACGCCGTAAAGCTCAAGAAGGATAACTATTTCATTACAGACCTCAAAGGTCTTACCGTTACGGATGACGAGAGGGGAGATCTCGGAACCGTAATCGACTGTTTTGCGACAGGTCCCCAGTTCACGCTCGAGATCAAGCGTGAGAACAAGCGCAAGAACCTTATGCTCCCGTTCGTTAAGGTCTATTGCTATGAAGTAAACATCGAGGCCGGATACATCAAGTGCAGATTGCCTGAAGGCCTTTACGAGTTATACGAATAAGAGATATATTGCCGTATATGCAGGGAATGATGATTTCATGAAGATAGTCTTTTTTATGACTCCTGCATATGGTCATGTTTTACCTGTCTTACCCATTATCAGAGAACTAATAAACAAGGGAAATGAGGTAACGTGTTATAACACGCCCGCATTCAGGGAACGAATTGAGAACCTGGGTGCACATTACCGCGAATACGGCGAAGAATTCCAGAAACTTAAACTGGATGAGGTTACGAGCAACCTGTATGTTCTGATGGACACGCTCATAACCTTTAACGAGCAGCTATACGATATCTATTTGGAAGAAATATCCGGAGAGAAACCGGATCTCCTGATGTACGATTCAATGCTCTCGTTTGCAAAAAACATCGCATACAAACTTAAGCTTAAAAGTGTCTGCATGGTGGCAACCATCGGATTTAATCTGCCTGTCTGCATGTTCTCAAACATTTCGACATCGAGTGTTCCGCTGGTAATGAAAAATGCCGGCAACATGAGAAGACTCATAAAGCAGGATAAGGCATATAGAAAAGAAAGAGGACTCAAAGGTTTCAAACTCATAGATCTGTTCATGAATACTGCAGATCTGACGCTTGTCATGACACCTGAGAAACTTCAGCCTCTTGCGTGGACGTTCCCGAAGTCGGTCCATTTTGTCGGAACGACGATCAAGGAACAGATAGAGATGTACCACGGCGCAGAGTACGATGATTACGACTGCTACATCTCGATGGGAACAGTTTTTTCCAATAACGTAAACGGCATGAGGGAATTTCTTGAACTTCCGGAGATGAGAGAGAAAAAGATAATGATCTCAGCTTCTGAAACGCCTGACTGGATGAAGGCCATGACTAATGTACGTGCAGAGAAATGGGTATATAACGTTGACCTGATCCCCAAATGCAAACTGTTCATAAACGTCGGCGGAGCTGGTTCCGTATATACCGCCATGTACTATGGCGTAAAGCAGATATCTATTCCTGCGCAGGAAGAAGAGCGTTACAATGCAAAGATAATGAAGCGCCACAAGGCAGGTATCTATCTGAAAAAGTACGATACCCAAAAACTTGCAGGAGCGCTGCAGAAATTAGACGGATTGAAGCCTGATATCTGCAGACAGATAGTACGCAGTGCCGACGGAACTGCAACATCTGTTAAACTGATAGAAGAACTGACATCGGAGAAGTAAATTGAGCGCGAAAGTCTTACTTACAGGAGCCACGGGTTTTCTTGGCGGATATGTGATCAAAGAGATTCTGGAACACCCGGGATTGTCTGTGATCGCAGTCGGCAGAAATGAGAAGCGCGGCAAGGAACTCGAAGCCATAAGTGAACTGGTTCATTTTGTCAGAGCCGATTTAACAGCCAAGGATCAGCTCAAAACCATATTTGAAAATGAGAAGCCTGATTACGTTATCCATACAGGTGCTTTGAGTTCAGCGTGGGGCAAGTACGACGATTTCTATAATGCGAATGTGCTTGCAACGAGATACATCGCAGAGCTCTGCATCGAATATTCCGTTAAGCGCATGGTCTACATCTCTTCACCCAGTATTTACACTGCAAAGAGAGACAGACTCAATATCAGAGAAGACGATTTCGATCCGAATAACAAACTGAATTTTTATATCAAGACAAAACTCATCTCTGAATCAGAACTTCATGAACTGGAGAAGAAGGGTCTTGATCTTGCAATATTAAGACCCAGAGGACTCATCGGTCCCGGCGACCCGAGTCTTATGCCCAGACTCATGCGTGCAAACGGCAAGATTGGAATCCCTCTGATCCGCAAGGGTAAGATCACTGTTGATATCACGTGCGTTCAGAACGTTGCATATGCGTGCTATCTTGCAATGTCTGTGGAAGCCGCGAAAGGTCACACGTTCAACATCACAAACGGTGAGCCTTCTGAATTCGGCAAACTCCTGGAACTGTTCTGCGAAGAAGCAGGAGAGCAGGCGAAGTTTCTGCATCTGCCTTTCGGGCTGTTATATGTTGTTGCAGCGATAATGGAATTCTTCTATACGATCCTGCCGACGAACAAAGAACCAATGCTGACGAGATACACTGTCTGCACATTGTCTTTCTCGCAGTCACTCGATATAAGCAAAGCGAAAGAGATACTCGGATACAAACCGAAGATCTCGCTAAAAGAAGGAATAAGAGAATATGGAAAATGGTGGCAGACAAATAAGTAATGTTACTTTATATGCCTGCGGTACCTGCAGGAATAATGTTGCTTCGGTATTTAAGGGTGAGCAGAAGAGGGAAGTTATCTTTCCTGCGCTCGTCGGAAAATTCGAACATGTAAACTACGGAACCATCCTGTTTGATACCGGTTATTCTAAAAGAGTTTTCGAGAACGGTGTCGTATCGAAAATCTATAACACTCTGAATCCTACTTCAGTATCCGCAGAAGAAACTATCACATACAAGATGAAGGCAGAAGGATGCACTGTTAAATACATTATCCTGAGTCACCCTCATCCCGATCATATCGGATGCCTTAAGGATTTCAGCGGCTACACGTTGATTGCTACAAGTGACTGCATTGATGAATTGAAGCGCGCGAAGAACCTCGAACTCGTATTCAAAAACCAGGTTCCTGACCAGTCTGCTGATATTAAGATTAAGACCGTTGAACCAGTTAATAGCAGCACGCCGGAGATGCTTACCAGGCATTTCACTGAAGTATACGATATCTTCGGTGACGCCAGTATTTACGGAATAAGACTTGACGGACACATGAAGGGTCAGATGGGAGTATATCTGCCTGAATATAAACTGATGCTCGCAGCAGATGCATCATGGGGTCATTTCTTCGCTGAGCGCGTTGATAACATGAAACCGATCCCGAGAAAGATCCAGGGCGATTACGCGATGTATAAAGATTCGATAAGGCGCATTATGGCTTTCGAGCGGGAGCACCCTGAAGTGAAGGTCATCTATTCTCATGAAGAATTCAAGGAGGGTATTTATGAGCAATAAGATCAATATCCTCATGACATATCTGAAGTATAAGAACAAGCATTTTAAGAGCCGCGCGGAGCTCGAGCAGTACCAGCAGAAGCAGATTGAAAAGCAGCTCAAGTTCGTAACTGCGCACTCAAAAATGTATGAGTCTTACAAGGGTAAGCCGCTGTCTGAATATCCTCTGATGGATAAGAAACAGATGATGGCAAATTTCGACGAGCTCAATACCGTCGGAACGAACCGCGACGAGGCAATGAAGCTTGCGATCGATTCCGAGAGGAGCCGCGATTTTTCAGAAAAGCTCAATCACATAACTGTCGGTCTGAGTTCCGGTACAAGTGACACGAGAGGAATTTTCCTTGTATCCGACAAAGAGAAGGATATGTGGGCAGGCTACATCCTCTCGAAAGTATTGTACGGTTCGATTCTCGGTAAATACGAAGTAGCGTTCTTCATGAGAGCAAATTCGAATCTTTACGAGTCCGTAAAATCATCCAATATTCACTTTGTTTTCTATGACATATATCAGCCGGTGGAAGATAATATCAGAAAGCTCATAGACCAGAAGCCTGACATCGTGGTCGGCCAGCCGTCGATACTTCTGGATCTGTGCAAGCACGCGAAAGATATCCACCCCAAAAAGGTAATATCGATCGCAGAAGTATTGGAAGACAGGGACAGAGAGATCATAAGCAAGGCGTTTAACACCGAAGTTATACATCAGGTATATCAGTGTACCGAAGGATGTCTTGCGACCACATGCGAATATGGAACGATCCATCTTAACGAAGACATCGTTCACGTGGAAAAGGAGTATTTGGACGACAGAAGATTCATACCCATTATCACGGATTTCACCAGAACATCACAGCCGATAATCCGTTACCGCTTAAACGACATTCTCGTTGAGAGAAAAGAAGCCTGCCCGTGCGGAAGCTGCTTTACGGCACTTGAGAGGATAGAGGGCAGAGAAGACGACGTGTTTGTTTTCGACGGTAAGAACAATGAGAAGGTAAATGTATTCCCCGATTTCATCAGAAGACTCGTTCTGTTTATCGGTGAAGTAAGCGATTACCGTATTGTCCAGGAAGAAAATGGTGATATAAATGTATATTGGAATGAGAATGAATCCGTGAAAGATAAGTTTATGAATGAACTTATCAAGATGGCTGAGGATAGAAATTTTATTGTGCCGCAAGTAAGTTTCAGTGCGTATTCATTCGACCGCAGCAAGAAACTTAAGCGCGTGGAATCAAGGAGAAAGAGATCATGAGAAACGTTGAGATAATCGGTTACGGTTACTATGTACCTGCAGAAACTGTCGAATTCGACGGTCAGATAAGACACAGAATTCCTGAGGGAAGTTCTGAGACACAGCTCTCAATGGCTGTGACAGCTGCAAAGAATGCACTTAACAAGGCAGCAATCGACATAAACGAGATCGACTGCATCGTTGCTACATCAGCTGTAGGCATCCAGCCCATCCCTTGTAACGCGGCTCTCATTCACGAGCAGATCGCAAAGGGAACGAGCATTCCCGCAATGGACATCAATACCACATGTACAAGTTTTATCGCAGCTGTCGATACGATCAGTTATCTGATAGAAGCAGGACGTTATAACAAGGTCCTGATCGTAGCAAGCGAGAAGGCATCGCTGGGTCTTAATCCTAATCAGAAGGAGAGCTACGAACTCTTCGGTGACGGAGCTGCAGCTCTTATTTTGAGCAAATGCGAAGACGGCTCTGCAGGCATTATCTGCGGTAAGCAGAACACCTGGTCAGAGGGCGCACATGACACTGAGATCAGAGGCGGACTTACCGGTTATCTTCCCAAGTATTATGTTGAAGGTTCTGAAGAATACTTCTTCGACATGAATGGTCTTAAGGTCCTAAGGCTTGCGAGCAGGAAGCTTCCCAAGTTCTTCGAAGATTTCCAGAAAGAGAGCGGATATAAGGTAGATGACATCGATATGATCATTCCTCACCAGGCGAGCAAAGCACTGCCGATGATCATGTCACGTCTCGGAATTCCTAAGGACAAGTATATTGATATCGTTCCCGAGTACGGCAACATGGTATCCGTTGCGATACCTCACGCATTCATGTGGGCGATCGATCACGGCAAGATCAAGAAGGGCGATATTGTGCTCCTTATCGGAACTGCTGCAGGACTGACTGCCAGCGCTGTGCTTCTTAAGTACTGATATTAAATCGAAAAACTGCTTTTTTTATGATATTATTCCCTTGGAATATATGCCGTAAGGCATCTTTGAGGGAGGGTTTTTGATATGGGCAGAGGCGGCGGAAGCGGTGGATCACACCACAGCTCGCATCATTCAAGAAGTCATTCACATTCAGGCGGTTCCAGATCTTCTTCAAGATCTTCATACAGATCATCTTCCGGTTCTTCTTACAGTTCTTCAAGATCATCTTCATCACATCACTCCGGTACGCGTTATTATAGGGGCAGCAGCGGCGGTTACACCGGTGGCGGACGCAGCAATGAGAGTTGTCTCGGCGGCTGCCTGAGAGTGTTCATAGGACCACTGTTTATCATTGCAATGTGCGTCGTTATGGCGTTTAGCATATTGATAGCAAGAGGCGATGAGATAAGGGTCCCTTTTGAACTTACAATTGAACGTTCGACCGTGCAAAGAGAACGTCTGCCTGATTCCAAGTGCGATCCTATCGACGAATGGTATCAGGATGACTGGGGCGACTGGATCGATGACACTGAGGCCGACGAGGATTTTTCACTCAGAGTCGGTCTGAAGAGTTTCTATGAAGATACCGGTGTTCAGCCATATCTGTGGATCATGGGCGAAGAGGGCAAAGACTATATGTCTGAAGGCTCACTCGAAGAACTTGGTGATGTCAGATACAAAGAGATGTTCGGCGATGATGAAGGACATGTTCTTGTTATCTTCAGGGAGTATCCGAATGAATCGGGCAATTATATCTGCACCGTAACTGCAGGTTATGATGCAGAAACCCAGGTTATTGATGATCAGGCAAAAGAGATACTTCTTGATTACATCGACTATTACTACACGGACGAAGATCTCAATGAAGGCGAATTCTTCGAGACAGCGTTCATGAGAGCCGGTGAGAGGATCATGGTCAAGCAGCTGTCATGGAAGCAGATCGGTGTCATCGTTGCGGTAGCAGTAATTCTTGTGATCGGCCTTGTCATTACGGCCGAGATAATTAAGAAACGTAAGGTTGCCGTTGCCCAGCAGAAGGCAAAGCAGGCACAGGCAGTGGCAGAGCAGAAGAAGGCTGAGGCTGATAAGGTTCAGACGGAATTCAATCAGCAGCAGTATCAGGATGCTCTTGAGAAGGAATATGTATCCGTTTCGTGCCCGAACTGCGGCGCGACGGCAAACAAGATACGTAAGGGAACGGTCGATTACTGCCAGTATTGCGGAACAGCTATCAGCGTTGATGCGATGGGGCAGGCATTTGTCGGCGACATTTACAATAATCAGCAGACACCGCCTCAATCATGAAATTTTATGTAGCGACATTATTTCCCGAGCAGGTAACGACATATCTTGATACCAGCATAACGGGCAGGGGAATGGCGAAGGGAGCCTTCTCTCTGGAATGCATCCAGATGAGGGATTTCGCACCCAATAACTACGGCCGCATCGATGATACGATCTATGGCGGCGGTACGGGCATGATGATCCGTCCCGAGCCTGTTTACGGGGCATATGAGAAGGCGGTCGAACTCTGCGGAGGTAAGAAACCCCATACGGTCTACATGTCACCGAAGGGACAGGTTTTCAATCAGGCGAAGGCTCACGAACTCGCCAAATACGATAATCTTCTCATCATCTGCGGACACTATGAGGGAATCGATGCGCGAGTAATAAACGAGATCTGCGACGAGGAGATCTCCATCGGAGATTATGTGTTAACGGGCGGCGAGACGGCGGCAATCGTGGTCATCGACGCTGTCGCAAGACTGATCCCGGGCGTTCTTCCCAACGAAGAGGCATACACCAACGAGTCACACACTGACGGAATGCTCGAAGCTCCGCAGTATACAAAGCCGCCTGTATGGCATGACAAGGAAGTGCCGGAAGTCCTCAAAAACGGCAATGATGCCGTGATCGCAGACTATAACCGCATCGCGGCATTGGTCGATACATGGCACAACAGGCCAGACATGCTTGACAAACTGAATATTTCGGAGAGTGATTGGGCAAAAATGCTTGCCTTTGAAAGAGGCATGTGCTAAAATTCACCAGTTATCAGGGTGGTCCTCTGCCATATCCAGGCAAGAACATCTGCAGGAAAGAGAGGAAACAAACAATATGGATTTAGTAAAAGTAGTCGAGAGCGAGAATATTCGCAACCAGTATCCTGATGTTGAAGTCGGCGACTTCGTAAAGGCTCACCTTCTTATCAAGGAAGGCGCTAAGGAGCGTATTCAGGTATTCGAAGGCTATGTCATCGCAAGAAAAGGCCAGGGCCTTTCAGAGACAATCACAATTCGCCGTGTATCTTACGGTATCGGCGTAGAGAGAATTCTCCCTGTAAACTCACCCAAGATCGATCACATCGACGTTATTCGTAAGGGTAAGATCAGAAGAGCAAAGCTCTATTATCTCCGCGATCGTCAGGGCAAGGCTGCAAAGATCACACAGAAGATCTAATCGCAATCTTAATCGAACATCAGAGACCGTCTCAATCGAGACGGTCTTTTTTGTGTTACAATCTGTGAGTAAATCACAAGGAGTCTTTATGGCAGAGAAAAAGAATGACATAAACTGGTTTCCGGGGCACATGCGAAAGGCCTTAAACGAGACAGGCGAGAGAATGAAGCTCGTCGACCTCGTTTATGAGACATGTGATGCCAGAATACCGTTCTCGAGCCGCAATCCCGAGCTCGATAAGATAATCGGCGAGAAGCCCAGGATCGTTATCCTTAACAAGGCTGACCTCGCAGATCCTTCAAAAACTTCCCTTTGGGTTAACCATCTGGAATCAGGCAATACGCGTGCCTGTGCTCTCGAGAGCACCCACAAGAAGGGCTTTGACAGACTTAATGCGATTACCATGGAACTCATGAAGGATAAGCTTGAGAAGGCAGCCGAGAAGGGACGTATCGGAAGACCCGTAAGAGTCATGGTTGTTGGTGCGCCCAATACCGGCAAGTCAACGCTTATCAATGCCCTGGCAGGCAGAAAAGCTGCCGTTACTGGCGATAAGCCTGGCGTTACAAAAGACTTCAAGTGGATAATGACAGGCGGCAGACTTGAACTCATGGATATGGCCGGAGTTCTGTGGCCGAGAATTGCAAATGCCAAGAGCGGTATTTGCCTTACAGCTTTGGGTTCCGTTAAGGAAGAAGTAGTCGATGTCGTAAAGGTCGCTTATGAGACGCTGAAGATCATGATCGAGATCTATCCCGGTCTTCTCCAGGAGCGTTACGGCGTTGATGTTGAGATAAAAGAATCAGAAGACGAAGGATATTTCCAGGATCCTTATTACGATCTCTTCCTCGCAATGGCAAAGAAGAGAGGCTGCTTAATGAGCGGCGGCAGGATCGACGAAGAGCGCTTTGCGCGTCTCTTTTTGAATGATCTCAAAGAGGGCAGGACCGGCAGGATCACTCTCGAGATGCCCGGCGATTATAACTAAGGGAGCTGACACATGCCTAAGCTTACAAATGAACAGCTTATCGCCAAGTATGAGGCGATGTATGAATACGAGAACGATTGCTTCGCGAAAGGCTACAAGATGGTCGGCGGCATTGACGAAGCCGGCAGAGGTCCTCTCGCAGGCCCTGTAGTAGCTGCGTGCTGCATCCTTGATCCCAACGAGAAGATCCTCGGGTTAGATGATTCCAAGAAGCTTTCCGAAAAGAAGAGGGAAGAACTCTTTGTAACCATCAAGGAGAAGGCATTGGCATATGCCGTATGTGCTTCAAGCCCTGAAGAGATCGACGAGATAAACATTCTCGAAGCTACAAAGAAGGCAATGAGAAACTGCGTTAAGGAGCTCGCTGCTAAGGGCCAGTCTCCTGACATCCTTCTTATCGATGCAGTTAACCTGAGCGGTACGGGGTTGGATGTTATACCGATCATTAAGGGTGACGCAAAATCCGATTCGATCGCAGCAGCATCGATCCTCGCAAAGGTGACGAGGGACCACATGATGATGGAATACGACGAGCAGTATCCGGGCTACGGATTTGCTAAACATAAGGGTTACGGCACAAAGGATCACTACACCGCAATCCGCGAAAAAGGAATGACTCCTATACACAGACGCTCATTCCTTAAAGTGATCCATTAAGATAAAGAGAAATAATATTTCTCGACCCCTTGACTTTGTGGCAAAACTAAATTATTATATCGCACGTGAAAGAAGAACATCCGTTTCTCACCTTCAGCGGCCTAGTGCTTGTGAAAAGGTCATAACATAGATAATTAACCTTTTATATAGAGGGGTTGCTCGCTTAGGGCAGGGTTGTTATGAGAGAACGGATTTTATCCGTTCTTTTTTTATGTGTAGTTTTAAGTAGTTTTTAATGAAGGAGGTGGCTACCATCGCAAAGACCAATGATACTCAGATGATTAACGGAGCTATCAAGTTCCCTCAGGTTCGTCTTATTGACGCAGAAGGACAGATGGTTGGCGTTGTGTCAATCGAGGAAGCACTTAAGAGTGCGGAAGATGCTGAATTAGATCTCGTCTGCATATCACCTAATCCTGATAACCCGGTTTGCCGTGTGATGGATTACAACAAGTTCCTTTTCGAGAAGAGCAAGAGGGAAAAGGAAGCAAAGAAGAAGCAGAAAGAGACCGAGCTCAAAGAAGTAGGACTTAAGCTTACAACAGACGTTCACGATGTCGAAGTTAAGCGCAAAATGGTTGTTAAGTTCTTATCAGCAGGTGACAGAGTCAAGGTTAACATCAGATTCAGAGGCCGCGAGATGGCTTTCCAGAATAAAGGTTTCGAGGTCATGAATAGCTTCGCTGACAGCGTAACCGAATATGGTTCAGTAGACAGACCGCCGAAGATTGAGGGCAGGAACATGGTAATGTACCTGTCACCGGCAAAGAAAAAATAATTTAGGAGGATAGAAATATGCCCAAGCAGAAAACACACACTTCTTCAAAGAAGAGATTCAAGGTTACCGGTACCGGTAAGGTTCTCCATAAGCAGGC
>JAEEGJ010019389.1_pt1 | contig 14991 bp, 15 predicted proteins | sample 8958761 | NCBI WGS metagenome assembly JAEEGJ01 (sample SAMN16246546, study PRJNA631951) | gut metagenome | biome: gut microbiome; feature: rumen; material: RS-attached | host: Bos | place: Iran: Karaj | collected 2018-10 | reverse complement strand
TCAGCTCATATCAAGGGCAAGCACCTTCGGTGTGGCTAGGTACAAGGGCCTCGGGCTCTGAATCCAGGAACAATAGGGGGTGGCTACTTTTAAGAATATGTAGGGCTATATGCTCATTTTACTGTGACAATTTATTATTACCTGCACGGATAATACCATGCTGTTACGCTTGCAATTACAACATTTATGACCTAATCAGCGGTTTTCAAATGTCTAGGTCATGTTAAATAGCTCGGCCACCCCTCTCATAGTCCTTACCTTGATTCAAGGGATTCAATTCTTTTTCCAATCTCTTTATCAGCAGTAAGATCATAAACCATTCTATAGCAATCAAGCGCTTGGTCTTTGTCTCTGCCTTCTGCCGCTTCCTCTGCTGCCTTGTACAAAAGTGCAAGGGTTACAGGGTTAGCCTCTGTCGGAATTTGGTTATCCATAAGAATCTTCTGAATCTGAGCCAGATCTTTCTTTGCAACTTTCTTACCTACAGCCTTCTCCAGGAATTCCAGTTCAGCATCAGCCTGTTGGGATTCGCCAAAATATTTGCTATAGAGATAACATGCTGCAGATACTTCCGGTTTGTATTTTTCCAGGTAATACCATCCAAGGTTTCTGTAATAAGCTGCAAGCTCAGCCCTTGTGCAGCAGTAATTATAAGATTCTGTGGTATAGGAATATTCACCATCTGCATCCCCAAGTTGCTTACAACACAAAATAATTCCGAGGATTGTTTCCATGTCCACAGGGTTCTCAAGGTGTGCACTAAGCCATTCCTGCTGGGCCCCAGAATAATTCCCTGCAAGCAACTGTTCTTTTGCCTTCTCCTTGTGAGGTGTCAATGTATCCTCATCGGATATCTCATATTCATCATCTCCCAAAAAGTAATACTCATATAAAAACACTTCCGAAATATGCCTAAGGCAAACTTTTAGTTTACTCATCTTTTCTTTTCCCTATAATATAATCGATCATTTTTGATATTATCCATAAATTCTAATACCATCCCTTAGTATTTCATCAGTTAGTTTAAGATTATCCTTAAGCTGATCCAAATTAAGTACATCTACTTTCTTATGTAAGGCTAATCTGAGTTTTTCAACTAACCCATAAAACTTAAGTCCTTTCACATCAGATGAAATCAAAAGGTCCAAATCACTAGATTCAGTTGCTTTTCCTTTGGCATAAGATCCAAACAAAATACAATAGTGCACGGGATATTCATCAAATACTTCTTTGCACTTATCTCTGATGAAATCCATATCCAGAATGCCGTGTTCCTCATCTATAGGATTCAAAGCTTTGAGCTTATCCAAAATGTAAGCATATTTGATAGTGCCTTCTTTATCTTTATCGTTCTCATACGATTTATATGACCTAAGCGAAATACCTACCAGATCTGCCACTTGCTGTTGTGTTAACTTTTTTTCTAATCTCAGTTCTTTAACCTTACTCATCTTGCACCTCGCCCAACAATCGAATGCACAGTTTGCACCAGTTTCATTTTAATAGTGCAATATTTGCACCAGCTTGTCAAGTTATGGTGCAAATATTGCACCCGCTTAACACTATGCAGGCAAGTTATATATACCTGCCAAATTCATCAGTAAGGTATGCCAAGCTCCTCACCTATGCAGTTGAATAGAATCAGTTATTGCAATTGCTTTGGCAGTTTAAACTTTCTAATATTCTGGTTTATTATTTCCGTGAAATCTTCTTCGCTGTCTAACGCATCCAACCAATAACAGTAATGCTCAGCATCTCCTCCATAGCTCTCGCGTATCTTATTCTTACGCAACAGTTCTTCCTTAAGTGATTCTCCGGATTCCATTTCTTCAAACCAGGGCATTAAAAAAAAATCTATTGCGTCCATGACATTTCGAAAACTGATCTCAGCAATCTTCTGATCTGCGTAATCTCACCAGGTATCCCTGTTCCTGATCAGTTTTCCGAGCCTGTCTGTCAAATCATAATAAAAGAAATCATAAGGCGTATATAAGGGTATAAGTGCGTAATTGACCGTAAATGTTTTCGAGCCATAGTGGTCTTTCTGCAGACCGATATATTCCAACACATCAAGCTTATTTCTTCTTAAGTACGAACCGGTCTTGTATTTTGCAAAGTCCTTTTTGCACAGGAAATCATCCAGCTTCCTTTTCTGCATCTTAAAGGCTTCTTCTGCTTTTTCTTTGTCTATTAATTCCAGTTCTTCTTCTGACCGTAAAGCGCCGTCCCACGCTCCTTTTAGTTCGAACATTTCACTTTTCATCTTTCTTTATCACATATATCCATTTTAGTATGTTTAATTCCTGATTATCTCAACCAATACCGAACACTAAAGCGGGAATGCAACTGCTTCAGTGTAAAGCTTTTGAAGCGTCTTTACGAAACTATCCAAGCTCGTTCTGTTATCTGTTTTGTGCGTGCAAAGCACGAGGTGAAAACATTCCTCACACTCAAACGGTATCCAGGCAAACTGGCCGCTGTGATCGTTAAGGAATCCGGGTGCAAGGCATATACCTTTCCCAGCAGCCACATTAGTCAGAGTACTGTCGTGGTCCGGACTGTTGAAATAGCTTATCCTGCCAGAAGCTATAAGTCGTTGCTGGACAGCTCTTAATGCATCCGGAGAACCGCCTCCGACCATCAGTGTCCTGCCGTAGATATCTTCTTCCGTAATAGTATTCTTAGCCGCAAGCGGATCGTTTTTGTCTGTTATCAGATAGATACGCGAATCAAACAACTTGTGGACATTTATTCCCGGAATATGCTTCGTCTGTTCTGTAAGCGCAAAGAAGATATCAGCATCGTTTTTCAGGAAGACCTCAAGACCGTGGCCGTAATTGAACATCGGTGTGATCTGTACACCCGGCTGTTCTTTCTCGAATATGCGTATTGCTTCAGGAAGGAAATACAAAGCCTGGCGGACAGACATTACGATGGAAATGTTGTCACTGTATTTGGCACTGAAATTCTGCCCCTGTTCGATCGCACGCTTCATCTCTTCGCGCATGTTGGTCAGATATGATACGAACTGCTGTCCCGCAGGAGTAAGAGATGCACCTTTGCCGTTCCTCTCGAAAATAGAAAACCCGACCTCTTCTTCCAATAACCTGATCTGATATGAGAACGTGGGCTGGCTCACGAACATATTCTCAGCGCCTCTGCTGAAGTTCTGTGTCCTGGCAAGTTCTATGCAGTAATCTATCTGTTTTGTGTTCATGGCTGCTCCATTCGTTATTTAAATTTTAAATCGGATATCCAGTCTTTCTATTGGATATTTTATCGGTCTGATGTGAGAATGTAAACATAGAAAACAGAATACGGAGGCAGTATATATGGCTAAGACATTGATAGCATTCTTTTCGAGAGCTGATGAGAATTACTTTGGCGGAGCGATGAGATATGTAAAGGTTGGTAACACCGAGATCGTGGCAGGGATCATGAAGGAACTGACAGGTGCGGATACCTTCAAGATCGAGATGAAGAACCCTTATTCGCCTGTCTACATGACCTGCATCGATGAAGCCAAGAAAGATCTGAGGGAGAACGCCCGTCCTGAGCTCACGTCTTACATCGACAGCATAGACGGCTACGATACCATCATCCTGGGATATCCCAACTATTGGGGAACGGTACCCATGGCTGTTGCAACCTTTCTCGAGAGATATGTTTTTGACGGCAAGACCATCCTCCCGTTCTGCACCAACGAAGGCAGCGGAATGGGATCTTCCGAGCGCGACATAAAGAAGTACGCCAAAGGCGCTGATGTTAAAAAGGGCCTTTCGATCACAGGCTCACAGGCGGCAAGCTCAAAAGATGCCGTAAAGAAATGGCTTGCTGCAAACGGACAGATCTAAGGAGAAGATATCTGATTATAAGGAGGAATTCAAAATGGAATACGTAACACTTAACAATGGTATTAATTGCCCTGCAGTAGGAATCGGAACATTTATGCTGACACCTTCTGACGCTGAAAACAGTGTCAGAGAAGCTCTTAAGATGGGATATTCACTTGTGGATACAGCAAACGCTTATGTCAACGAGAGAGCCTGCGGAAGAGGCATCAAGGAAAGCGGCATCAACCGCGAAGAAGTCTTCCTTTCAACCAAGCTCTGGCCGAGTGAATATGAAAATCCCAATGCTGTTGATGAGACTTTAGAAAGACTTGGAGTAGACTATGTCGATCTTCTTTATATCCATCAGCCCGCAGGCAACTGGCTTGCAGGTTACCGCCAGCTCGAAAAGGCATATAAGGAAGGCAAAGCAAAGAGCATCGGTATCTCGAACTTCGAAGGCAAATACATTGAAGAGCTTCAGACAAAGTGGGAGATAGTACCTCAGTTCATTCAGGTTGAGGCTCACCCCTACTTCACACAGAAAGAGCTCCGCAAGACACTCGACAAGTACGACATAAAGCTCATGAGCTGGTACCCGTTGGGCCATGGAGATAAGTCACTTATCAATGAACCGGTTTTCGCTGAGCTCGGAAAGAAATACGGTAAGAGTCCCGCGCAGATAATCCTCCGCTGGCACACCCAGATGGGCTTTGTTGTAATCCCGGGAAGCAAGAACACAGATCACATAAAGGACAATCTGAATATCTTGGACTTCACTCTTACAGACGAAGAGATGGCTGAGATCGCAAATCTCGATAAGGATCAGAGATATTATCACAGAACAGAAGAACAGCTCGTGCAGTTCGCAGCATGGAAGCCATCTTTCGAAGTCAAATGAGCAGACTCAAAATGAACAGATTCATTATTGCCTCACTGATCCCTGTCCTCCTTGTAACTTCGTGTTCACGTCAGGAACCGGTCTCTCACGAAGAGAATATCCCTTTGGAAGAGACCTCTATCAGCATAGTAATTTCCGAGACAGAGAATACAGCTGCTGAAAAGACCATTATAACTACCGTAACTTCTGAAACTGAGAGGAGCACATCTATGGATGAATATGATTTTTCCGTTTTCGAGAATGTCGAGATCACGGGAGCCGATCTGTCTTCACTTGGCAATGACGAACTGGCAGTGCTGTATGTCCAGGCCAGATATTGTCAGGCCATGACGGATGCAGATATAGATACGATGCGCCAGATAGTTTCAGAAGATATGGTATTTACCCATATGAGCGGGTTGAGACAGACCAGAGAGGAATACTTTGCAGACATCGCTGACGGAAGTCTTGATTATCACACTATCGGGATTGAGGATCCCGTGGTGGTGGTAAATGGTGGCAGCGCTGAGATTACTTTCACTTCTGTCCTTTATGCCAACGCATATGGTGCAACAGGAACGTACAGGATGAACGGCACTCATCACTATGAATTGAGAGACGGCAATTGGATCGCTGTGAACGGCACACGCTGATACCTGAGACAGGAGGGAAAAACACATGAAAAACATCAAGAGGATCCTGAGTCTGATACTGACACTGCCTTTGGCTTTATCTGCGGGATGTGCCGGAAGCAGTACAGTTAATGAAAGCAATGCAACAACAGGCAGTTCCGCTGCAGTTACCGAAACGAGCGGATCATCAGAAACGACCCCTTCCGAACAGAATTCCGGAATAACAGAATCAAATGTTCCGGAAAGCAATATTCTTGTCGTTTACTTCTCCAGAACCGGAGAACAATATACTGTAGGTGTAATCGATAAGGGAAATACGGCGATCGTTGCTGAGATGATCGCAGAAGAGACCGGTGCAGATATGTTTGAGATCATGCCGGCTGATGATCATTATCCGATGACATATGATGAGCTGACAGAAGTAGCATTAACAGAACAAGGTGAAAACGCCAGACCTGAATATGCAGGCGAGGTTCCGGATCTTGCTCAATATGATACGATCTTCATAGGAGCTCCCGTATGGTGGAGCGACTGGCCGATGATCATGTATACATTTTTTGAATCCAATTCTGATGCATTAGCGGGGAAAAAACTTATCCCATTCTCTACACATGAGGGTTCAGGATTATCCGGTTTTGACAAGAAACTCGCTGCTGTCTGTCCTGATTCAACAATACTCGACGGGCTTGCCGTAAGGGGCAACGACTGCCAGAACAAACAAGAAGATGTGAGATACAATGTCAAAGAGTGGTTGTCAGCGCTCGGATATTAACTGATCTCCATGACTTAAACTCAAAAACCCCGGAAAGCCATTCCGGGGTATCCCCATATATTCTGACCAAGTTGATCCCTTTCTCTACACATGCTGGAAGCGGACTATCGGGTTTTGATGATAAGCTTGCAGATGTATGCCCTAATAGCACTATCGGTGAAGGACTTGCGATATCAGGTTCTGATGCTCAGAATGATCAGGACAGAGTCAGAAATACTGTTAATGACTGGTTAACCGGACTCGGTTACTGATTGAAAAACCATACTCTTTATTTGACAGGGATTGTATTTAGCCGTGAAAAAGAATATCCGTATAATAATTGATATATTGATGGTAATATTGCTTCCGATATTGATGGCATATTCACTTGTCGGGGAGACTCTTCATGAAGTCGCCGGATCGGTATTATTCGTTCTGTTTATTATTCATAACCTCTTAAACCGAAAATGGTACGGAAGCCTGCTCAAAGGCCGTTACAGCTCTGTTCGGGTCTTCCGGACGATACTGAACCTGTCACTTATCGTTATAATGATCCTCCAACCCTTAAGCGGGATTTTAATGTCCAAACATTTATACACATTTCTCCCGTCACTTCCGATTTCTTCTTTGTTACGAAGAATCCACATGATCTTGGCATACTGGGGATATGTGCTGATGAGTATTCATGCCGGCTCCCATCTGGGTCCGTTGTTTCATAAACTGAAAACAAGGAATAAAGTCGCACGTATAATAGTATGTGTAATCCTTGGCAGTATATCTGCATATGCCTGCATTGCATTTATAGGAAGAGGATTCCCGGGATACATGTTAGGGAGGGTAGCTTTTGCTTTCTTTGATTATAACGAACCCAGAATACTGTTTTTCCTGGATTATCTTTCAATTATGTTATTGTTCATGTTGATAGGCTTCTTCATCGTATATTGGTTCGGCAGGAAGAGACAAATAACTGAATGACGGATTCTTGAATGATATCCTGTATATTAATCAAACTACTTTCTGTCTTCTAATATCTTCTTTATTTTCGTTTCTGCGTCAGCATTTTTGCCAAGGTGCCATATTATGTTGACATTTTGTTGACATTGAAATTGAAAATGCCCTGTTTTAGGGCATTTCCAGCGTTTTGCAATTATTCAAGCTCAATGGGGAGAACTGGAAATCAATCAGATTTTAGTATACTGAATACATGATTCTTAGAATTATATTATGGAGGTATTAATAATGGGGAATAATGTATGTCCTTTTTGTGGGTCTGATAAATGTATATCAAGAATTATAAATGAATCTTACACGTATTTTGAATGTTCTGGACCAAACAACGGAGCATATATAGGTGCATATATAGGTAATACTGTACTTGAATCAGATCCTGCTACCCAAAGAAAACTATTTAATTTGATATATGAATATGTTTTAAATAAACCTATGTGTGGTGATCAAAACTGGCGATTCTTTTATCAAACGGATTACAAACTGAACGAGCAGGATGAGGAGTATTATGTTAATTTAGCTGATATTCCTTATCCATCATCGCTATCAGAAAAAGCAGATAGAGTGTTGATAAATCTATATAAGCTTTTTCCCGAGTATTCTGATGAGATCATAAATGCTTATACTCCCTTTAGAGCAGTTTTCTCTAATTCTGAAGAAGAAGATAATTGGTTAGGTTTTTTATCCATTCTTTGTGATCTTGGTTATCTAAAAGAAACAAATAGAGAAACATATAAAATAAGCAGTAAGGGCCTTCAACGTATAGAGGAACTCTCACGAGATGGTAATACTCTTATTCAAGGATTTATTGCAATGAGTTTTGATAAAGAGTTAACTTATATTGCTGAAGCTATAAAAACAGCAATTAAAGAAAGCAATTACTTTCCAATGATTATTAACGAAAAAGAACATAATAATCAGATTGTTCCTGAAATTATGCATGAAATTGATAATAGCAGATTTTTAGTAATGGATGTTACCAAGCAGAATTTTGGTGCCTATTATGAGGCTGGTTATGCATTAGGAAAAGGAAAACAAGTTATTGTATGTTGTAAAAAAGAAGTATTTGATAACAGTGAAAGCAAACCTCATTTTGATATAGCTCAAAAATCCATTGTTGTTTGGAATGATGAAAAGGATTTAGTTGAAAAACTAAAGAAAAGAATCAGAGCCACTGTAAAATAAGCTTTGTTATAAAGCTGAGTGTGTTAGGTAAGCTTGTTGAACTCTGTCACTAAAATCAAAAACTTATTTCTGTTGTCTTTTTGTTGTCCTAAAAAACTGAAACGCCCTATTTACGGGCGTTTCCAGGGTTTTTTCATTATTCGAGCTCTTTGCAGACTCCCATATCTTGTGGTCGGTTTGTTCCAAAAAACACAATATCTTGTGGTTATTTTCCTGCTATTCCACGTGTTCTATGGCTTTCCAGATGCAGAAGTTGGCTTTTTGTTGGCTTAGCATTTCAATCTAAAAGCAAAAAGAATTGATTATATAATTCTTTATCAATTGCAATCATTCGCGGCTCAAAATCACCCTCAAATGCAGCTAAGATTTGTTTGTCATTTATACCGACTACAACACCAATTTCTAATTTGATCCATTTATTCCTCTCCAATCAGTTTTGGGCTTATTCCGCCACACGATAGTGTTGAGTTGAACGATGCACCAGTTTTGGAGTATCATTCAGGAGTAAGTGTCGTCATGGAGATAAAGGATAACCGGAACACGTTTAAGCTCAAGCGCAGTTTTCCTGACACGAGCTCATATGCAAGGAATATCGCGGAGAAGTACGGCATTACATACGAACAGATGAAAGAGATCGGAGAAACATAATTCACCCCTTGTTTTTCAGGAGGAAAGTAAGATGGCTATGAGTAACAGAGATGAGGATCTGATGTGCGGAGGGACCAAAAAACACGAGGATCCCAATGCCCCCAAGGTCATTAATTCCAAAACCATCGTGGATCTTGATGTGCATTGCCGCCATAGAAACATTTGGAGCGGCTTGGTCGAACCGGTTGTTTTCTCAGTCCGGAGAGAGACCGAAAACGGTCCCCTGATCCTTACGAGAGGCGATCTCAAAGTCGAGACTGACACGTCTTTTCTCGCTAAAATCCAGGAGATAATCGATGAATTCGGGTTGGTAAAGATCAACGGTTACTACGAGTACACAGACGGTATCCTCCCGGAATTCAACAATTACATTATCACGGCATTATATGATTCAAGTGAAAGACTTCATTTCGATACCAAAGGAACTCCGGAATCAAAATGGTGTGCGGCCATGAGGAAAGCCTTATGTGACGAGCTGGTACGGCACGGCATCACTGACATGCTTCCTCCCGAGGAAGACCGCAAGCTAAGACGGTTTACGCTTGAATACAATGAATGGCCGCTTCACACGGATTATACGACGATCAGGACACAGGACGATGAAGACGGAAAACCGACAATGCATTTCCTGAAAGGGATCTGGAACAGTGAGACCAAGGAAACGGAATACCGGAAGATAATAAGGATCCCCGAAGGTTTTTACGACCGCATTACCGAACTCGTCGAAGAAACGGATCTGAGGTCATTCAGCAACGGACAGATCGATTTCCCGAGTTCTCCGTTTCCCGGTGCGATGATTATGGGCAACGGTTTTGGCACAATGTTCGGCACGCAGCCTGCAGAGGAGATCGACAGGAAACGCACGCCTTCCATACATTACTGTGCGGAAGGCGAGAGCGGAAAACAATTTAATGCATTCTATTACGGTGACAAGATTCCGGAAGGCTTAATGGAAGCGGCCGCGGTCATCCGTGAATATCTTGACGGAGTGTTCAGCTGATTATCAGGTGAGATCCATCTTCAGGAAATCGTCGATCGAATAGACGTTTCTGTAGTCTCCGGGGAGGGTCATGCAATCGCAGGAGTTGTGCTGCCTTGCGACCTCTACGATCTCTTCTTTGGAGTATTTTATTCCAGACGAGTCGAATCTGTCTCTCCAGAAAGTTGAACCCCATGAGACCGTTGTGGATGTGACATTGATGTATTCGTAATAAGGCTGATCAGCTGATCCGTCATCATGGTAATAAACATAAGTCTTATATGCTATCTCACCGGCGCCGCCGTTAAGGACCGCACAGTAATCTTCGGGTACCTGATAGCCGTCTTCATCAGTAAGATCGTAGATGATGTTAAAAGTTAATCGACAAAGAAATCTCTTTTCTGTCTACCCTATTATACCATCGCAAAAAAAGCCTGTGTTCCATTTTATGTTGGCTTAATGTTGGCTTAAAAAACTGAAACGCCCTATTTTAGGGCGTTTCCAGCGTTTTGAGACTATTCGAGTTCTTTGCCGACACCCATATCTTGTGGTCGGTATGATTCAAAAAACACAATATCTTGTGGTATTTTTCTTCCTATTCCACCTGTTCTTTGACTATTTAAGTGCAGAAGGTGGCTTTTTGGTGGCTTGCTTTGTACCATTAATGGCTTTACCGCAATGATATAATTATATTGTCGGTTTCAGCATATAGTTTTTGTATCTATCAACAGGTAAATAATATGGCAATAACAGTAGATAAGCAAGGATTAAAAAAGTTTGTTGAGAAATGGACCGGTCGTGGCAAAGAAGATGAAGATGATCGTTCCTATTGGATAGACCTTTTCCAGAACGTATTCGCACAATCCGATGTTACCGATCGTATTGATTTCCAGAAAAAAGTCATAGGCTTTGACGGCAATACCAAACGTATTGATGCTTATATTCCTGAGACGAACATAATAATAGAGCAAAAGAGTTTAGGCATCGCATTAGATAAGCCTCAAGCCGGTCATGGAGGCATGACCCCATATGAGCAGGCCAAAATGTATGACAATGGACTCCCTCGAAGCGAGAAAGCCAGATGGATCGTTACTTCCAACTTCGAAGAAATTTGGGTTTACGATATGGAAAAACGCAAGCCAGAAGATAGTGTTATCAAGATCTATCTGGAAAAACTCGATAAGGAATATCCAATGCTTCAGTTTCTCTTCGATCCGCAGGTTGAACAGATACGTCGTGAACTAAAGGTGTCTCAGGAAGCAGGAGATCGTATTGGCAAAGTTTACGATGCCCTGTTATCACTCTATCCAGGCGAACCTACAGAGGAAGAATATAGAAGTCTTAACCTGTTCTGCGTCCGCCTCGTTTTCTGCTACTATGCTGAAGATGCAGAACTCTTCGGGAAATACCAGTTTCGTGATTATGTTGCATCATTCAATCCAAAGCACCTTCGCAATGGTCTTAAAGACTTGTTCCGCATACTTGATACCAAGGAAGAAGAACGTGATCGTACTGAAGAGCCTGAATTACTTGCATTCCCTTATGTTAATGGTGGTCTATTTGCAGATCACAATATAATCATTCCTCAAATTGACGAGAAGACGCAAGCTTTAATGACGGAAACGTCTGATTTTAACTGGTCTGAAATCTCACCTACTATCTTCGGAGCGGTTTTTGAGAGTACCCTCAACCAGGAGACAAGGCGCAAAGGCGGTATGCACTACACGTCGATTGAAAACATTCATAAGGTTATTGATCCACTGTTCCTTGATGACATAAAGGAAGAATATCGAACAATATGCGAATCCAAACAACCTAATATAAAACGTCAGAGTCTTAGGGATTTTCAGACTAAACTCGGCAAACTAAAGTTTTTGGATCCTGCTTGCGGTTCCGGCAACTTCCTGACAGAAACATATCTTTCACTCCGAAGAATTGAGAATGAGGTTATTAAGGACATCATTGAACTCGATAAAACCGTTCTAGATAATCAGATTGCTTTGGGTGAACTCGGTTCTGCCAATAGTATTATCAAAGTTAATCTTTCTCAGTTCTATGGTATCGAGATCAATGATTTCGCGGTTGCGGTATCAAAGGCAGCATTATGGATAGCCGAGAGCCAGATGCTCAAAGAGACAGAAGCTGTTGTGTATCACAATATTAACTTTCTGCCATTAAAATCCTATGTAAATATCGTTGAAGGAAACGCCCTGAGAGTTGATTGGAAGAAAGTAATTGAACCCTCAGAATGTTCATACATAATGGGCAATCCTCCATTTGTTGGTGCCAGACTAATGGGGGCACAACAAAAGGATGATGTTTTTACCATATTTGCCGATGTTAAGAATAACGGAAACCTTGATTACGTTTCTTGCTGGTACAAGAAATCCGCTGACTTTATGAAAGGAACCAATATTAGAACTGCACTTGTTTCTACTAATTCAATTTGTCAGGGTGAGCAAGTCTCAATTCTATGGAAAGAGCTGTTTAGGCAAGGCGTTCATATTGATTTTGCCTATAGAACTTTTAGATGGGACAGCGAAGCTAGCCTTAAAGCCCATGTGCATTGTGTTATTGTTGGTTTCAGTATTGCTGAGAATGATAAAAAAAGAGTTCTGTATGATGAGGGCGTTTATAGGGTTGTAAATAACATAAATGGTTATCTTGTCGATGCTGATAATGTAACTATAGATAGCAGAACCAAACCAATATGTGACGTTCCGCAGATAGGTATAGGAAATAAACCGATTGACGGAGGAAACTATCTATTTTCTGAATCTGAAATGAATGATTTCATTCAGAAAGAACCGAGATCAAAGGATTATTTTAGGAAATGGGTCGGTTCTGATGAGTTTATAAATGGATACTATCGTTATTGTTTATGGCTGGGTGAATGTACCCCAAAAGAATTATTATCAATGCCAGAATGCCTTAAGCGTGTTGATGCAGTTAGAGAATTCCGATTAAATAGTAGCAGCTCAACTACACGAAAGATTGCGGAGAAACCAACAAGGTTTCATGTAGAAAACATGCCTCAGGGAACGTATATTTTGGTTCCTAAAGTTTCATCCGAAAAAAGAAAGTACATACCTATTGGATTTATGACACCTGATATCCTTTGTAGTGATCTTGTGTTTATTATTCCTAATGCTACTCTGTATCATTTTGCTATTTTGACTTCGAGCGTCCATATGGCATGGATGCGAGCTGTTGCCGGAAGACTTGAAAGTCGATATCGTTATTCTAAAGATATAGTTTATAACAATTTCCCTTGGTGTAAGCCTTCGGAAGATCAATTATCAATCATAACATCAGCTGCTCAAAGAATTCTTGATGTTCGATCAGCTTATGCAGACAGTAGTTTTGCGGATATGTATGGTGAAAAAATGTATTTATATAATGATCTTGTTAAGGCGCATGAGGCAAATGACAAGGCGGTAATGAAAGCATACGGTTTCCCCGCAAGTATGGAAGAACCGGAGATTGTTGCTGAACTCATGAAGATGTATCAAAAACTCACGGAGGAAAAGTAATATGGCAAAACTTGTAAGTGCTGAAAAGATTTACTTAAAGAACAATCCTGAGATCAAAGAAGACAATATTCAACAGTTCATTTTTGATAATCCTCAGGTACTCGGACTTGGTGATTTAACTCCGATAAGACGTGAGAAGACACAGCCTGCAGGCGGCAGATTAGATATTCTCATGGTCGATGATAATGACACAAGATACGAAATCGAGATCCAGCTTGGTGCAACCGATCCGAGTCATATCATTCGTACTATCGAATACTGGGATAATGAGAGAAAGAGATATCCGCAGTATGATCATTGCGCTGTTATTGTTGCCGAAGAGATCACCGGACGTTTTATGAATGTTATTCAGCTATTCAACGGATCTATCCCGCTCATTGCATTACAGATGCAGGCAACCAAGATTGGTGATGATATCCAGCTCAGTTTTGTCAAAGTACTTGACCGCATCTCTCTTGGAACTGATGAGGAAGAAGAAACCGAGCCTACAGACAGAAACTATTGGGAGAAAAAGAGTTCTGTTCTTAAATATGTTGATGCAATCTTCAAAGATGTTTCTCAGTATGCTCCCGGATTCGAATTGAAGTACAACAAGTTTTATGTTGGCTTGGCTAAAAACGGCACTGCATCCAATTTTATATATTTCAGGCCCAAGAAAAAGTTCATTTATATACTTGCTAAGTGTCCTGAAACACCAGAAAGAAGTGAGTTGTTAGATAATTCAGACTTGGAATGGATTTATGGATCCAGAAGCAGGGCTTATCGCATAAAGATTAACAAGTTAGAAGATTATAAAAACAATAAGGAGCTAATCGAGTCATTTATCCGAGATGCTATGGAACATCGAAATATCGAAATATAACACTAAAGGAGAGGCATTGCCCTCTCCTTTTCATTATGAGTCCGTTTAATGGAACTCTAAATCTCGGATTTGCTGATATTATGTAGATGGATTCATTTGGAATCTCCTGGAAATTTTAAAAGGTGAGCAAAGCGGTGGCGATTAATTCGTCACCGTTTTGTTTGTCGTAAGATATTTCGATGCATAAAAAAAACGGGGAGAACCCGCGATGGATTCTCCCCAATCTTTATCTTCTACTCACTACCAAAGCCCGTACTCCTGAATAAGCCAGAAACAGGCCTATTTGGATCGCGAAGAGATTTATAGGTGCAATACCCTTTATCACATTTGCAAGGAATATGGTGAACGCCAGGGTCGTTATAGCGGCTATCACAGTGTATCTGTCGAACTGGTTCGCCTTCAGATATCTCACATAGGTGATAATGAGGCTGTATATCGTCAGATATACGATTCCGATCACTATAACGGATATGAGTATCAGCAGCACCCAGAAGACGATGCCGGATGCTGTAGGGTTCGGAATAAGGCTGCTGATATTAGCGATCTTGTGACTAAAACCGATCACATTCGCGTCTAAATCCACTAGAGCCTGAAACCAGTATGAGATGAACTGTATGGCACCTTCCATTAACTTTGGTGTAGCGATAACCTGCAGTGCCGTTACGATAACACTGTAGAACAGG
>JAEEGJ010019388.1_pt1 | contig 14992 bp, 12 predicted proteins | sample 8958761 | NCBI WGS metagenome assembly JAEEGJ01 (sample SAMN16246546, study PRJNA631951) | gut metagenome | biome: gut microbiome; feature: rumen; material: RS-attached | host: Bos | place: Iran: Karaj | collected 2018-10 | reverse complement strand
TTTGACGCTTAAATCTGCCGTCAGTTCTTCAACCGCTCTTCTTCTTAATTCGTTTAAAGATTTGACAGGGACAAAAGAAGGACCCGTCATCTCAACATAAATATCTTCAATGGTAAAACAGCTGTCTCCGAGTTTGGATAACTGCTTAATAACGTCAGACTCCTCCAAAGGGCGCTTTTCCGCCGGACTTACAGTATCACCCATAACGGTTACGGAATTAATACCTGAAGTCAAAGTAAGGGACATGGGTTCTCCCGGAATAATACTTGCAAAAGCAGAAACAGGAAGCTTCCGTGCCGAATCAAGGAATCTTTCTTTGACCGAGGCCATAAGAGCATCATCGTTACCGTTGTAAGCGGGACTGGACAAAGTAAGCATTTCCGGACCGTTCTGACAAAAATAGTAGCCCTTGCCGATTTCCGACCTTAAATACATATGGCGAAGGTCATTTAAGTCCTTCTCCTCAACCTTAAAGACTTCGGGATGCTCCATGTATAAATCTATATATTTACGATAAACGGACGTTACAAAAGCACTGTATTCGGGCTTCTTCATACGTCCTTCTATCTTAAGTGAGTCTATTCCTGCATCTATCAGTCCGGGAAGAATCTCCACCGTGCACTGATCTTTCATGGACAAAAGATACTGTTCTCCCGCTTTGGAGCCGGCTGACTTGTACGGAAGCCTGCAGGGACCCGCACATCTTCCTCTGTTACCACTTCTGCCCCCAAGGCAGGAAGAAAAGAGGCATTCACCCGAATAGGAATAACACATAGCTCCGTGAATAAATGTCTCAAGTTCTATATCTTCATGATTCTTTATAAACTTAATTTCTTCCAGAGAAAGTTCTCTGGCAAGAACAACTCTGGTGGCTCCGAGGGACTTATACAGTCTTACCGACTCAAGGCCGGTAGCAAAACCCTGTGTGCTGACATGGCACTCCATTTCGGAAAACAAATCCCTGAAACGAACTATCAGTCCCAAATCCTGAACAATACAGCCGTCAAGACCTGCTTCATAAAAGGGTCTTATATAATCACAAACTGCCTCAAACTCCCGCTCTTTTATAAGAGTGTTGACTGTCAGGTACACTTTTACATGACTGATATGGGCAAATTTTATTGCCTTAATGATTTCTTCATCGGTGAAATTGTCGGCATAAGCTCTGGCGCCGTACCTTGTACCGCCGAGGTATACAGCATCACAGCCGGCATTAACGGCACCTGTAAACGTGATGAAATTGCCCGCCGGTGAAAGAAGCTCCATAAATACTTCCTTTCATAAAGAAAAAAGGCTGAAAGAAACAGCCTTTTAAATTAGTTATTCTTAAGTTCGGATTCAAGCCTGTATAATTTCCTTGAGCTTTCGTCAAGCTCGGATTTAAGGCTTTTATTGTTCTTCTCCGAATTGTCGAGCTTAATCTGTGAAGCGATAAGCTCGTGTTTTAAATCATACAGTTCTTTTTCTTTGGCACTGATTTCTTCTTCTAAAAGAGAAATCTGTTTTTTGGCCTTGAAATAGTCGTCTGCGATGTTTAACTGCAAAAGAACATTCTGAGTGTCCACGGGAGAACGTCTGAAGCCTTCAATACGGTTATATTCGGCAAGTTTGGAATTAATATAGGCAGCAACTTTCTGCAGATACTCCTCGCTTTCATAGCCGCTCAGCCTGAAAACTTTTCCGCCGATGATTACTTCTGTATCAGTTTTAGCCGCCATGGAAAGCACTCCTCCCAAAGAATTTTAGAATAAGCAGAACAAACATAACGCATGTTTTTAAACTTATTTCAATTATAATATTAAGCCTATCAAAATGCAAGGTTATTGATTCATCTCAAGCCCCAAATGTCTGTAAGAAAGTTCGGTTACCATACGGCCTCTGGGAGTCCTGATAATAAAACCGTTTTTGATAAGATAAGGCTCATAAACTTCCTCAATGGTACCAGAATCTTCGCCTATTGTGGCCGCAAGAGTTTCAAGTCCCACGGGACCGCCTTTGTACAATTCAATCATGGTAACCAAAATGTTCCTGTCCACATGATCGAGGCCCATTTTGTCCACATCCATAAGGTCAAGAGCCGTACGAGCCACATCGCCCGTGATAACACCGTCAAAACGTACCTCTGCAAAGTCGCGCACACGCTTAAGCATACGATTGGCAAGTCTCGGAGTACCGCGACTTCTTCTTGCAAGCTCGTTGGCTCCGTCGGTATCGATTTTAACGTTTAAAACCTTTGCGGAATGCCTGATAATGGTAGACAGCTCTTCCACGGTATAAAACTCAAGCTTTTGAACCACACCGAATCTGTCCCTTAAAGGCGCCGACAAGAGGCCGGCTCTGGTAGTGGCACCAACAAGCGTAAACTTGGGAAGATCAAGTCTGATGGATTTGGCCGAGGGACCTTTGCCAATCATAATATCCAAAGAATAATCTTCCATTGCGGGATACAATACTTCTTCTATCTGTTTGTTAAGTCTGTGAATTTCGTCTATAAAAAGAAGGTCTCCTTCTTTGAGCCCGTTCAAAATGGCAGCCATATCGCCGGGTTTCTCGATGGCGGGACCGCTGGTAATCTTGATATTAACACCCATTTCATTGGCTATAATCTGGGCAAGGGTGGTCTTACCAAGTCCGGGAGGTCCGTACAAGAGAACATGGTCCAAGGCGTCTTTACGGTTCTTGGCAGCCTCTATATAGACCTTCATTATGTCTTTTACTTTTTCCTGACCGATATACTCCGAAAGAAAGTGGGGCCTTAAAGAGCCTTCAAGTTTAACGTCTTCTTCGGTTATATTGGTTTCTATCATTCTGGCCACGGCAAACCTCCGTTAAAACATATACTGAAGTGAAAGTTTTAAAATATCGTTGGTGTTAAGCTCTTCAAGATGTTCAATCTTAAGAACAGCGGTTTTGGCTTCTTTTCTGTCATAGCCAAGTGCAACCAAAGCTTCAATTGCGTCTTTCGCGTCATCCGTAAGACCGGTTTCATTAAGAACTTTACCCTCATCCACAGGACCGAGCAAGGGCTCTTTGCCGAGTTTGTCCTTTAAATCAACAATGATTCTTTCGGCTGTTTTTTTGCCTATTGTAGGCGCTTTGGAAAGGCTGTTTACATCGGATGTAACAATAAAATATTTGATGGTGGGAACCGGTGCAACGCTTAAAATAGCCTGCGCTCCCTTGGGCCCTACGCCCGAAACACCTATAAGAAGGTTAAACATATCGAGTTCGTCTCTTGACAAAAAGCCGTAAAGGCTCATTCCGTCTTCTCTGACACTTAGGTATGTAAAAATCTTGACTTCCGCGCCGATTGAGGGAAGTTCCTCTATGGAAGCATCGGAAAGAGCCACATTATATCCTATTCCGTTTACATCCACCACAATTTTACCCGGGCGAATTTCTTCAAGCGTACCTTTTAAATATGCTATCATTGCATCTCCTTAACCTTGGAAACAATCAGTAAAATAACCCGACTTTGAAGTCGGCTCACCGTTTAATCTTAAATGGCTTGTATCTCCCATATACTGGATTCTGAAGAAAGCCTCTCCTTTTTTGCGTTCTTCCGTACACATAACCGTAACGGAGGTAGGCGCTACATATACCGCATGCCAAAGAACAAAGGGCGATATGCCGAGAATATGTCCGATTATCAGCAGGGAAACACCCAGGTGACAGTAAAACACCAGTGTCTTGTCATCGGAAGTACCGTCTGACAGATATATATTGTCTTTTCTCGTAAGCCCATACTCCGACAGAAGTTTGTCAAAAGAATCATATACAAGTCCGGCTTCGCTTCTGATGTCATTCTCTTTTAAAAACGGCAAATCCACCCATTTGTCACAGTCATAAGCATCGGGATAACGGGTCCAGAAGCCGGGGTAAAAGTCCCAGGGAACATGGACTTCGTTGTTCTGTTCGGGATGATGGGTAGGGTAATAAAATTCCTTAAGCCAGGGAAGCTCCGTTGCCTCCATTCCAAGTTTTTTTAAAGAAAACTCGCAGGTCTTGCGGGCACGACCCAGGGGAGACACGTAAATGTGTGTAATCTCATCCTTCCAGTCAAGGGCACGCTCTGAGAGAAATTCCGCTTCTCTCATACCTTTTTCGGTCAAGGAATCATTCATGTAATCGGGATCGCCGTGGCGAATAAAGATAAGCTTCATAATAAAGGAACCATCCTTTTTGTTGATAAATAAAACATCTGATACACAATATATAGTATATCAGATGTTTGTAAATTAATCTCTATTTTTTATATAGTTTAACAAGCCTTCGGAATTAATAATCTTTTGCATGAATTCAGGGAAAGGCTGCCCCTTAAAGGTTTGGCCTGTTGTATTGTCCTTTATTTCGCCGGTGTCAAAATTTATCTCTACTTCATCGCCTGCGTTGATGGCCTGTGCCGCTTCGGGACACTCCATAATGGGAAGACCGATGTTGATGGCGTTTCTGTAAAAGATACGGGCGAAAGTCTCGGCAATTACACAGCTGACACCGTTGGCTTTAATTGCGATTGGAGCATGTTCTCTTGAGGAACCGCAGCCAAAGTTTTTGGATGCAACGATAATGTCACCGGGTTTTACTTTACCGACAAATTCTTTGTCGATATCTTCCATGCAGTGAGTTGCCAGTTCTTTGGGGTCCGAAGAATTTAAATATCTTGCGGGAATTATAACGTCGGTGTCCACATTGTCACCGTATTTGAATACTCTTCCTTTTGCGTTCATATTACACCTCCGGAGCTGCTATATAGCCTTTTATTGCGCTTGCAGCCGCAACAGCGGGACTTGCAAGATAGATTTCGCTGGTGATGTGGCCCATTCTGCCTACGAAGTTACGATTGGTGGTGGATACGCATCGTTCACCCTCTGCCAAAACGCCCATATATCCCCCGAGACAAGGTCCGCAGGTAGGAGTGCTTACTACGCCGCCTGCTTCAATAAATGTTCTGAGTAGGCCTTCTTCCATAGCCTGAAGATAGATTGCCTGAGTAGCGGGAAGAACAATAAGACGCATACCGTCGGCAACTTTCTTGCCTTTAAGCACTTCCGCTGCACATCTTAAGTCATCGATTCTGCCGTTTGTACAGGAACCGATTACAACCTGATCGATTTTAATCTGCTCTTTTATCTCATCAACGGTATGTGTATTCTCGGGAAGATGAGGAAATGAAACAGTGGGCTTAAGCTTATCAAGCTCTATCGTTATCACTTCATCATATTCCGCATCTTCATCTGCTTCATACTTAGTCCATGCTCTCGTTGCATGTTCTTTCAGATACTCTTCCGTTTTCTCATCAACAGGGAAAATGCCGTTCTTTCCGCCGGCTTCTATTGCCATGTTTGAAATGGTGAAACGATCATCCATTGAAAGATATGAAACACCCTCACCCGTAAACTCCATTGATCTGTAGAGTGCACCGTCAACACCGATCTTTCCTATGATGTGAAGTATCACATCCTTTCCTGTAATGAACTCTGCAGGCTTTCCGGTAAGCACGAATTTGATCGCAGAAGGAACCTTGAACCATGCCTTGCCGGTTGCCATTCCTGCTGCCATATCAGTTGAGCCTACGCCTGTTGAAAATGCACCGAGTGCACCATATGTACAGGTATGTGAATCAGCGCCGATTATAACATCACCGGGAACTGTAAGACCTTTCTCCGGAAGAAGCGCATGCTCGATACCCATCTCACCCACTTCAAAATAATTTGTTATCTCATTTTTTCTTGCGAACTCTCTGACGCACTTGCAGTGTTCCGCACTCTTAATATCCTTATTGGGCACAAAATGATCAGGCACAAGAGCTATCTTGTCCTTATCAAACACTGTCTTCTTATTGAACCTGTCCATTTCCTTGATGGCTACAGGACTTGTGATATCATTTCCGAGGACAAGATCCAGGTCACACATGATAAGCTGACCTGCTTTCACTTCCTCAAGACCTGCCCCGTGGGCAAGAATTTTCTGAGTCATCGTCATTCCCATACAAACTTCCTCCTGTTAAAGAATTACGGATAAAATCCTACTATAAATGTATATAAGTGTCAAAAAACCTCAGTTTTCTGCAGCTTCCACAATATGTTTCTCTAACGACTTTGCTTTAGCATCGCATTCCATAAGACTGTCCATAAGTTTGGCCTTAAGTTTTACCAGTTCACCGCTTCCGGCGCTTTCCATCACGCTTGCATCTATCTCTTCCGCAGTAACCGCAAAACCTCTTGCGATCTCGGCAAAACTCTTAAGGCACTCCATGAATTCCTCACTGCATTCAACCGCCTTCCTGGCCGGCTCATCGCCTCCTTCAGCAAGCTTTTCCGTGAGCTTACATTCATTTCTTAACCTGATCACGGAAAGTACGATCGCATCCGTCTCCTCAGACATTTCTTCGGATACGCGCTTTATCTCTTCAAGTGCAGAGATAACGCTGTAAGCGGAAGCACCGTTCCTGGCCGCTTCCATAGATGTGTTTTCGGAATACAGCGCTGCCTTTGAAACCTTCTGCTGCAAAGAGATCATGTCGTTGTAAACAGCATCCGTCAGATCTGTCAGGCTGCTTCCCGCGCCCATGGAGACTTTCTGTTCCTGCCTCATACTCATAACAGATGCGTTTGCTTTTTCTGCAGCCTTACGCAGCTTTGTCAGTTCACCTTCAAGTGCATATTTCTGATTGTATATAAGATCACGTTCCGCAGACAGTTTCCTAAGTTCCGGTTCCACCTTATCGAGCAGATCGGAAAACTTTCTAAATGCGACTCTTGCATCCGAGATCCTGCCCATAAGTTCGGAAGCCTCATTTGCAAACTGTTCCGTCCTGCGCTTATAGCTTCCTTTGTGCTTTTCAACCGTCTCCGTCATATCATCAAGATCGCTTCTAGACTCTGCCAGTTCGTCCTTAAGCTCTTCGGACAGCTCATCCTTTTCGGAAAGAGTTTTTACTATCTCTTTTCTGAAAGTGTCAAACTCTCTCTTTATAAAGAGCACGAGAAAGATCGCCAAGCCCGTTATGATAGCAGTTTCTCCGGCCTCTGCTATGTATATGTTTACAATGCCTGTTCCTACCGGGACAGCAGCAAGGAAAGCCGTAACAATACATATGGTAAATACGAAAACAACGGCTGCAGTTATCCTGCTTATGCAGCCGTTTCCGATCGTCTGATCTTTTTTCTCACTGTTATTTTTCATGACGTCATGTCAAGAAGATGTGTCGCTATCATAAAATAGATAAGAAGTGAAAGCGCATCAACTATGGTAGTGATGAACGGGCTCGCCATTACAGCCGGGTCAAAACCAAGCTTCTTAGCTATCATGGGAAGGGTGGACCCCACGAGCTTTGCAAGGAATATAACAAATACCAGTGTAAAGCAGACCACAAGCGCAACCATAAGTGATACCCTGTCAAAGAACAGGAGCTTAAGAAAGTTTGCCGCAGAAAGAGCCATGCCGCAAAGAAGCGCAACCCTCGACTCCTTCCAGAGCACCTTTAGCAAATCTTTAAAATCAACTTCTCCGAGTGAAAGTCCGCGGATGATCGTAACCGAAGCCTGTGAACCGGCATTTCCTCCGGTATCCATAAGCATGGGAATATATGCCGTTAGCATCTGATACTTATCAAGCGCGCCTTCAAAACTCATGATTATACGGCCCGTAAAAGTTGCCGAAACCATCAAGAGCAGAAGCCAGGGCATACGTTTCTTCCATATCTCAAAAACGCTGTTCTTCATATAAGGCTTATCGGAAGGAACGATAGCGGCCATCTTTTCCATATCCTCGGTGGCCTCTTCTTCCATGATATCTACTACGTCATCGACTGTTATGATACCGACCAGTCTGTTTTCATTATCAACAACTGGCATCGATGTGAAGTCGTATTTCATGAATACTTTTGCCACTTCTTCCTGGTCGGTAAGAGTGTGGATCGATACGACATTCTCATGCATGATATCGCCTATGAGCTCATCCTCATCCATAAGAAGCAGATATCTTAATGCAACCGTTCCCACAAGCGTGCGCTTGCTGTCAAGGACATAACAGATATTGATCGTCTCTGAATCAATACCTATCTTTCTGATACGGTCTATAGCCTGCTTTACGGTAAGGTCTTCCTTCAGGTCCACATACTCGACGGTCATGACAGAACCGGCGGAATCCTCCGGATAACGGAGCAGATGATTTATATCACGTCTTGTTTCCGCACTGGCATTAGCAAGAAGTTTCTTAACTATATTGGCAGGCATCTCTTCCATCAGATCTGCAGCATCATCCGCCATCAGATTGTTGACGATACTCGCCGCATCCTTATCGGAGAGTTTCTGAAGCATCATGGTCTGATGCTCTATTTCAAGGTACGAAAAAACATCCGCAGCCATAGACTTCGGAAGTATGCGGAATGTCTTGAGGCTCTCTTCCTCATCCATGCTTTCAAGGAAAGTAGCCACATCGGCATCATTCATTTCCGCCAATTCCTGGCGAAGACGCGTATACTGTTTGGTATCCGCCAGCTCATAAAGTTCTCTGAATTCGTCTTTTCTGTCCATCCTGTGAAGTTTAAATCTCCCGTTCTTCCTTGTCAAGAAAACGGATATGTCCAAGATTCTCTGCACTTATCCGTCCGTTTGACGCATCACTTAATTCCTTTAAAACAGTCTGCACATCTTCTGAACGGACCGTACAGGTAAAGGCCGCATTTTCGGCGTACTCCTCCGAGTCTATGATGAGCCTGCCCGAAAGCGAATATTTCTTTACCGTATCAACATAATTATATGGAAAGATAAGCTTTATACTCTCGCCATCTCTCTCTATCCCGGTTTCCGAGACTGAAAGTGCTTCCTTTACTGCCGAGGTATAGGCCCTTATAAGTCCGCCTGTACCTAAAAGAACGCCTCCGAAATATCTTGTCACCACAACAGCCGCATTATGAACCCCTTCATTCTTTAGCATCTCAAGCATAGGTCTGCCCGCCGTGCCCGAAGGTTCCCCGTCATCCGAGGATCTGCAGAGTTCATTGTTCTCTCCTATAAGATAGGCATAACAGTTGTGCTTCGCATCCCAGTACTTCTTCTTTATCTCGGCGATGAATGCAGAAGCCTCCGCCTCATCATTGACCGGTATCAGATTTGCTATAAAGCGGGACTTTTTCTCTTCATATTCGCCTGTTCCGCCTTTTATCAGTATCCTGCATTCTGCCATATATTAGTTCTCCATTTGTGCTATAATATTTTAGTTAACTTTTTCTGTTAAGTAAAGGAAGACATTATAAGATATGGATTATTCAAGAAAAGGCATTAAACGTAAACAGCACGAACTCAGTTCAAAGGGCGTAAAGATCAAGAAGATGGTCTTCACCACATTGATGAAAGCCCTACTCATATCAGTGATAAGCGCAACCGTAATGGGCGTATGTCTCGGCATCGGAATGTTCAAGGGCATCATCGCTACTGCCCCTGATATCTCAACCATTGACGTCACTCCCACAGGATATGCGACTAAGCTATATGACACGGAAGGCCATGAGATGACAAAGCTCGTAGCCGAGAATTCCAACCGTACCTATGTAGGCATGGACAAGATCCCGCAGGAGCTTGCCGATGCACTTGTTGCCATAGAGGATGAGCGTTACTACACGCATCACGGAATTGATATAAAGGGTATCATGCGAGCTGCCGCTATCGGCGTACAGGATAATTTCCAGTTTTCACAGGGTGCTTCTACCATTACCCAGCAGCTTATAAAGAACAGTGTTTTCGACAAGTGGGCATCAGGCGAGACCAAGACAGAGAGGATCAAGAGAAAGATCCAGGAACAGTATCTCGCTACAGAACTTGAGAAGCATATGAGCAAAGAAGAGATCCTTGAGCTCTATGCCAATACCATAAACCTCGGCCACAATACTCTCGGTGTACAGGCCGCTTCGCTGCGTTACTTCGGCAAACCGGTTTACGAACTGGATCTTTCGGAATGCGTAACACTTGCAGGTATAACTAAGAATCCTTCAGCCTACGACCCCATCACGCATCCCGATGCCAATTACGACAGAAGACAGCTTGTTCTTCAGAAGATGAAAGAACTCGGCTATATCGACGATGCCCAGTATGAGTATTGTCTGAATGACGATGTTTACGCACGTATAAATGAGAATAACAGTCAGTCCACGGAAGATACTGTTTATTCATACTTTGTAGACGAAGTGATAGAACAGACAGTTGAAGACCTGACAGAGCTCTATATCAATCAGGGCTATACCGAGACTCAGGCTTCGAACAGAGCTTACAACCAGCTCTACAGCGGCGGTCTCCAGATATATACCACAATGGATCCAAAGATCCAGAAAATGTGCGATGAGATCTATGCCGATGAAAGCAACTTCCCTGAGAATACCAAATGGTATTTAAGCTACAAGTTAAGTATAGAACACGCAGACGGTACCACAGAGAACTTCTCTTCCGAGATGTTCAAGGCATACTATAAGGAAAAGAACAAATCCTTTGACATGCTCTACTCTTCACAGGATGAAGCATACAGTGCTATCCAGGCATATGAAGAGGCCGTCATGGTTGAGGGTGATGAGATCATAGGCGAAAAGATAAGCCTTACTCCACAGCCTCAGGTATCACTTACCATAGAGGAACAGTCAACCGGCTATGTCGTTGCAATGATCGGCGGCAGAGGTTCCAAAGAATCCAGCAGATCCTTAAACAGAGCCTCGAATACAACAAGACAGCCCGGATCAACATTCAAGGTAGTTTCAACCTATGCTCCCGCTATCGATCAGGCAGGAGTAACACTTGCAACGGTATTCGTGGATGCACCGTTCAATTATGAAAACGGCCGTCCCGTTTCAAACTGGTACAGTTCAGGATACAAAGGAAACTGTACCGTGCGCTATGCTATCGAGCAGTCGCTCAACATCATCGCTGTTAAGTGTCTTACATACATAACACCTGAGCTGGGCTTTGACTATCTGAAAGACTTCGGATTCTCAACTCTTGTTGAAAGACGTGTTGAACCGGACGGACGTATCACCAGTGATGTACAGCAGGCGCTCGCACTCGGCGGTATCACCGACGGTGTTACCAATATGGAACTCAATGCCGCATATGCAACCATAGCAAACGGCGGCATGTATATGGAGCCTATCCTTTACACAAAGATATATGACCACGACGGAAATCTTCTTATAGACAAAGCTGCTGAGCAGGACAGACACCGTGTTATCAAAGAAACGACTGCCTTCCTTCTTACAGACGCAATGGTAGGCGTTGTCACAAAGGGTACCGGCGGAAAGGTTAACTTCGGAGGAATGGCAATAGCCGGTAAGACCGGTACTACCAGTAAGGATAAAGACGTATGGTTTGCAGGTTTCACACCTTACTACACCGCAACCACATGGACAGGCTACGACAATAACGAGAATATGAAGGGCAAAGAGGTACAGCTTTCAAAGACCTTATGGCGTACCGTTATGTCAAAGCTTCATGAAAATATGGAATACAAAGCATTTGATATACCTTCGGGTATAGTTCAGGCAAGCGTATGCAGCCAGTCAGGGAAACTGCCGTTACCCGGATTATGTGTTCCCAACACCGAATACTTTGCCGAAGGCACGGTACCTACCGCAACCTGTGATGTACATGTTGCCGGAAGTGTATGTGCTGCCACAGGTCTGGCGGCATGCGATACCTGCCCGTTCAAGATACAGGGTGTGGTCGGACTCACACCTCAGATGGATGCAGCGCTTGGAAGCGGCGGCACAGGCAAATGTCCTCACAACGAGCTATTCTATGCCGATCCGAATCACACAGCGGTACTTCAGCAGCAGCAGGCTGCGCTTGCCGCAAATGGAATGAATTTCTCGATCGATGGGTATTAACAAAAAAATATCCATACTCAAAAACGGAAATGATTTCCGTTATTGGGTATGGATAGCGCCCAGTGCATGTTTTGCAGCGATCATACCGAAGGTATAGCATCGTCCGAGAGAAAGGCCTGTCTGGTGGAACGGATAATCCGCACCGCCATAGAATGGGCCACCAAGATTTCCGGCGCAATACAGTCCCGGGATCGGTTCACCATTTTCATCCAGCGCCTGTGCATTCTCATTGATCACCACACCGGAGACTTCCGCAGATACACGAATGTGCTTTCTCGCTCCCCAGAAGGGAGCCTTTTCTATTTTGTGCATATATTTTGCCGGCTTTCCGAAATCAGTATCCACCCCCTGCTCGCAGAGTGTATTATACCGATCGATGGATGCCTTCATCTTCTCGTAAGGGATATCCAGTTCCGCCGCCAGTTCTTCCAGCGTGTCACAACGGTACAGATCGATGAGATTTTTGAATACCCCCTTCGGATCCTCCACCGCGCCCGGAATGAACTTCTCCATCACCGCAGGCGGTACCTTGCCACTGACAAATTCATCTGCGGGCCAGCTCATATAAGAATCATCATAGATCGTACAATACCAGCCCTTTGAACCGCTCTGCTTATGTTCCTCATCCAGCATTCTGCCCTTGTAAGACGGCTGGAATTTTAAAAGGTTGCCCATATAGACAAATCCTGTGTATTCATTGGTAAATCGCTCGCCATCCATATTCAGATACAGGAACGGCTCTTCCCACATCAGCGCGGAATCGAAATCATGCATCATCTTGGTGTGACCGAGATTCTCCATTTTTGCTCCGGCGCTGACGGCCAGGATATGTCCGTCACCGGTCTTCCCGAACTGCTTCTTATCAAATTCTGCAATGTCCGGGCACCAGCGCTCCACCATCGCCTTGTTATTCGTATAATCGCCGGTTGCCAGGATCACGGCTTTGGAAGCATTAAACTGAACATAGCTGCCATCCGCTCTCTTACCGATCACACCGGCCACACGCTTTCCATCCATCACCAGCCGGACTGCCGGTGTCTGATAAAACACTTCAAAGTCCGGGCACTTTTCTTTCACATGATCCACGACTTTGCGAAGTGCATTTCCAACATTTAACGGCTTGGGGCCTACCCAGGGAGCAAAGAAATAGCAATGGTCATCACCGTACTCGTAGCTGTTCTCACGGTCTTTCCAGGTTCCCGTAAAATCACCGCTGGTGCAGAGGAATGCACAGAGTTTGTCCCCGTCATTTAACAGCTTCGCACTTTCCGTATTGCTGTCCACTTTGCTTCCGTCACCGTACTCGGTCTCTTTGGTGAGCCCGGCGCGGTTTAAGAACCACATCATAGCTTCTTCGGAATGCTCTGCATAGGCCTGCAATTGTTTTACATCTGCCCGCCAGTCACACAGGCCATTGGTATGATGGATCCACTTTTTAATCCCGGCTTCTGTGGATCTTGACTTGATGATCGCCGAGCCACAGTTACCCTGCGACACCACATTCAGTTCCTTTTGCAAAAGTGCAGTCTTAGCACCCAATTCTGCCGCCCAGCCCGCTGCCGGTACACCGGCAGCTCCTGCGCCGACCACGACCACGTCAAAATCCAATACTTCCGAGACCGCGATCTCACCTGTCTCTACTACAGATGCCGCAATTTCTTCTTTGGTGATCTCCATTTTCTCCCCTCTCCTTATCGATAACCATCCCTGTATGTTTTATCACTGCCTTCCGAAATAATGATAGCAGTTCTTATAAGCTACACTATTCTGTCGCTTCATTAGTTGAAACAGCCGGTTCGCTTGCGGCTGATGAAGCTGCAGCCTTAGCCTCTTCATAAGACATCTCCGTAAATTCCGTCTTTCCTGAACCGTCTATCACAAGCAGACCATAGATCAGATAATCACTGCTTATAAATCCTTCTCTCGATCCGTACATTATGTGAGTCCATCCATCTGCAGGAGCATCAAGCACCTCACAGAACTGTCCCGGATCAGCGCTTAAGAGTACATCTGTATCGGTACCGGGACCTGTGCGGACATTCACTCCTGTGTTTGCATTGATCTTGGCAGCGGCCATCCTTTTAATACGGCTCTCCTCTATCTTCTTCGCTGCTTCTTTCTTGGCCTTATCGGAAGCAAACATGACTCCGTTTGATGACGTCGGTGTGGGGATCGGAGTTTTGGCTTTTTCAAGTGGTTCCGCTCCCCTCTTAATTATCGCGGCAAGCAGCACGACTATCATCAGGGCCATAAAAACTATCATTCCCGTAAGCAGCGAGCTTATCTTCTTTTTATCCATGTTTTATAAGAACTCCCTGTCAGCATCTCTCGCCATTATGAGCACTCTTCTCTTTCCCATTTCTTCATAATAGTGGAAAGCATACATAAACAGCCTGTATTCACCACTTCCCCTGCAGTCTCTAAGGAACATATGCGAAACCGTCTTACCCTGTTTAAAACTGTCCTCTATCGTCTCCTCTGAAAGGGCCAGTGCAAACATATCCATATCATCGGGATGTATCGTGGATGCCACCGGGAACTGTCTCACATCATCGCCTTCCCATTTTTCTTCTCTTATGATCCTCTGACCATCAAAAGCAAGTGAGAAGAAGAAACCGCCATCCGTATCGTATTCGCACATCACATCATAATCAGCAAGCAGCGTAGCATTGTAAATAAGCGAAAGCTCATGCTGCTCCATTATATCGTCATAATCTTCAAATGCAATTACTGCCTCATCGATATTACCCTTTTTATCTTTGATAGGAAAGATATTGAGTTTTATCCACTTATTTGAAACAGTACGATAAACATACTCACGTTTCTCATACTCCTCGATCTTGTCCTTCAGATCATCATCGGCAAGAAGTCTGAACACATCTCTGTACTGCTCAAGCACATATGCTTTGGCATAATGCAGAAGTGCCTCTTTGGAAGTCTTAAACTGCTTTTCGATATAACGGTATTCCTGCGGGATCTGTACAGAGTGGAACGATCCGTCTTTTAAGCTAAGGAAGAATACACACATGTAATCCTTGGCCAGAACATCTATTATGATATTTTTCTCATTACGCTCTGCCTCAACCCTCTTATGTTCGGTTCTATCCGTGAAGGTTAATATGC
>JAEEGJ010019387.1_pt1 | contig 14992 bp, 14 predicted proteins | sample 8958761 | NCBI WGS metagenome assembly JAEEGJ01 (sample SAMN16246546, study PRJNA631951) | gut metagenome | biome: gut microbiome; feature: rumen; material: RS-attached | host: Bos | place: Iran: Karaj | collected 2018-10 | reverse complement strand
AATGTAGCAAAAATATTTATCTTTGTTTCGTTATGGCTAAGACAGCATTGTTCCCCGGATCTTTCGACCCGTTCACCGCAGGTCATCTGAATATACTGAGGCGGGCCCTTACTATGTTCGACAACGTGGTAGTTGCCATAGGTATCAACCAGGACAAACGCGGTTTCTTCACCAACGAGCAGAAGAAAGCTATTATACATCAGGTAATTGACGGCATGGACGGCGTCAGGGTCATCGAGTACGACGGCCTCACGATCGACGTGTGCCGCGACCTGGGCATCCGCCATATTGTGCGTGGCGTCCGCAACATGCTCGATTTCGAGAACGAGCGCGCAATCGCCGACGCCAACCGCCGCCTCGCCCCGGAGATAGAGACCATCATTATCCCTACGGCCCAGGAATTCGCCCATATCTCATCCAGCGCCGTACGCGATATTCTCCGCCACCACGGCGACACCTCCCTTTTTGTCCCCGAAGGGGTCAGGCTCCCGAAGGTAGATTAGCCTATGCTCAGACGACTGATACTCTCTCTTTGTCTGCTCAGCTTTGCAGGAACTGCAATGGCACAGGAGGAGACCGTTCTCCAGGATGCTCCCGACAGCCTTGGCTTCGGAAAGCTGGACGGGATGCTGGAGAAATACACGGCGGCAATTGCGCAGGAGAAATTCGACGTGAAGAGCGCGGAATGCGATTTCCTGATCAGCTCCGTCCACGATTCCCTCACCACCCAGCACATAGCCCTCTGGCTCTACGACCACTACAAGGACTCCGAACTTATGGGCGACGAGGCCGTGGCCATCCACATCTACGACAACTGGTTCAAGCCCGGCACCATAGCCATGCGCAGCCAGTTCGACCGCTTCGACGCCGACCTGTTCGCCAGCTTCAACCGTTCCACGCTGCTTGGAATGAAGGCCCCGGAAGTGACTCTCCAGACCCCGTGCGGAAGGAAAATCAAAGTACCGGAGCAAGGCAGCCATTCCATCCTGTTTTTCTTTGACACGAGTTGCGGCAAATGCCAGCTCACGGCTCAGGTGCTTCCCGGAGTGCTCGAGAAGATCACCTTCCCGACAAGGTTCTACGCCGTGTATTGCGGCCACGACAAAAAGGCCTGGAGAAAGTTCCGGAATTCCTTCAAGGTGCGGAACAAGAAGGTCGGAATCGTCCATGCCTGGGATCCGGAAGTGGCAAGCGACTACCTCCGCCTCTATGGGGTGATGTCCACTCCGCGCCTGTATTTCACCGACACCGACGGAGAAATTTTGGGCAGACGCCTTGAAGTTGAATCACTTGCAGAAATAATTAACTATATTTGCGATTACTATGGCAAGAAAGAAAAGCAGTAAACCCGCAGGCGTCGACCCCGCCTATTTCGACAAGCAGCGCGAAGCCCTTCGCCGCAGCCATCGCAAGTCCGTTTTCTTCAACGACAAGGAACTTGCCGCAATCCAGGAGTATTGCCGCCGCTTCAAGGTGGGCTCCCGCTCCGCCCTCATCCGCCAGGCCGTTATGGAACGTGTCCTTCGCGGCCTGGAGGAGAATCATCCTACGCTTTTTTAAGCGCTCGGAAAGACGAAGTCGATCACATCCGCAATGGTCTTGACATAGTGGAATGTCAGGCCCTTGACGTAGATTTCCTTGATGTCTTCCACGTCCTTGCGGTTTTCCTCGGAAATGACTATTGTGGATACTCCCGCCCTCTTGGCGGCGAGTATCTTTTCTTTTATGCCGCCCACGGGCAGGACGCGGCCGCGGAGGGTCATCTCGCCGGTCATCGCTATGCCTTTCTTCACGGCCTCGCCGCGAAGGGCGGAGACCATCGAACTGACCATCGTGATACCTGCGGACGGGCCGTCCTTGGGAGTTGCGCCTTCGGGCACGTGGACGTGTATATCCTTCTCGGAGAAGGTCTTGGAATCGGTCCTGGCCATCTCAGGATGGGCCTTTATGTACTGGTAGGCAATGGTGGCGGATTCCTTCATCACGTCTCCCAGGTTGCCGGTCATGGTCATGACTCCCTTGCCGTTGCTGACGGAACTTTCCACGAAGAGGATCTCGCCGCCCATCTGGGTCCAGGCCAGGCCGGTGACCACACCGGGGGCTTCGTTGCCCTTCTGCAGGTCGTGGAAATTGGTCGGCAGGCCGAGGTATTCCTTCAGATGTTCGGGCTTGATGGTGGAAGGATACTCCTGCCCGAGGGCTATCTTCTTAGCAGTCACACGGGCTATCTTGGCTATCTGCTTCTCGAGCCCGCGGACGCCGCTTTCATGGGTGTACTGGTCGATGATGGCATTTATGCCGGCGGCGCTGATTTTCAGGGCCTTGGAATCGATGCCGTGCTCCTTGAGCTGCTTGGGCAGAAGGAACTGCCTTGCGATTTCAGCCTTCTCTTCGGCAAGGTAACCGGACACGTTGATGAGTTCCATACGGTCGAGAAGGGCGGGCTGGACCGGCGACAGGCTGTTGGCCGTGGTGATGAACATCACGTTGCTGAGGTCGTAGTCCAGGTCCAGGTAGTTGTCGTGGAAGGTGGAGTTCTGCTCGGGGTCGAGGGCTTCCAGCAGGGCGGACGAAGGGTCGCCCTTGAAGTCGGAACCGAGTTTGTCGATCTCATCCAGCACTATGACGGGATTGGAGGTGCCGGCGCGGGCGATGCCGTTGAGGATACGTCCCGGCAGGGCTCCGACGTAGGTCTTGCGGTGGCCGCGGATTTCGGCCTCGTCGTGCATGCCGCCCAGCGATATGCGCACGTATTTGCGCCCCAGGGAACGGGCTATCGACTTGCCGAGGGAGGTCTTTCCCACTCCGGGAGGCCCGTAGAGGCAGAGGATCGGCGACTTCATGTTCCCCTTGAGCTTAAGCACCGCCAGGTACTCGATGATACGGTCCTTGACCGTGTCGAGTCCGTAGTGGTCTGCATCCAGGACCTCCTGGGCATGCTTGAGGTCGAGGTTGTCCACGCTCATCTCGCCCCAGGGCAGCTGCAGCATAAACTCCAGATAGTTGTACTGGACGCTATAGTCGGGGGAATTGGGATTGTATTTCTCGAGTTTTGCCAGTTCCTTCTCGAATGCCTTGGCAATCTCTTCGGGCCACTTCTTCGAAGCGGCGCGCTCGCGGAACTTGTCGAAGTCTTCCTTCTCATCCATGCCGAGCTCTTCCTGGATGGTGCGGAGCTGGCTGTTGAGGTAGTACTCCCTCTGCTGCTGGTCGATTTCGCTCTTGACCTTCTGGTTGATGTCCTGCTTGAGCTTGATCAGCTGGATCTGAACGTCCAGGATGGTCAGGAGCTTCATGGCGCGCATCTTCACGTCGTCGTACTGGAGAAGCTCCATCTTCTCCTTGAAATTCTCGACCTCGACGGTGGTGGCAATGAAATTGACGAGGAACTCGAAGTTGTCTATCGCCTTGAGGGCTCCTATCGACTCCCTGGAGCCGAGGTTGGACGCCCGCAGCACCTGCATTGCCTTATCCTTGAGAGCTTCCGAGACCGCCTTGATGTCGGTGCTGCCGGAGTCATAGACCCTGTCGTTGAGATAGAGCACGCGCGCGGTGATGTAGGGGTCGAAACTGACCACGGCATCAAGCTCGATGCGCTTGAACGCCTGGAGGATGGCAGTCAGTGTGCCGTCCGGCATCTCGAGGGTCTTGAGAATGCGGCAGACGGTACCGTAGCGGTAGAGGTCTTCAGCACCGGGATTCTCCACGGTCACGTCCTTCTGGGGCACGGCGCCGATATAGAAACCGTTCTCCTCGGCGTCCTGTATGAGACGGATGGATTTTTCACGGCCTATGGTGATAGGATAGACCGTGCCCGGGAAGAGCGCCGCGTTGCGGAGCGCGAGCACGGGCAGCACATCCGGCAGTTCAGACTCGTTGATCTTGAAAGCCTGTTCTCCCTGGACAACAGGGATGATGTTAATATCTTGTTTCATAAATTTTTGTGCCAAAATGTCAGTAAAACGACAAAAATAACGTTGGACAATGTATAAGTCAATCTCCGTGCCAAAGAAAAGCGCCAAAATATTTTGATTGTTGGAAATTTAACTCTATTTTTGCGTTCCCAATTGATTTTGAATATATTTAAGGACAATTGACCAACCAAAACATTTATAAATTATGACAAAGGCAGAAATCGTAAGTGAAGTTGCAAAAGCAACCGGCATTGAGAAAGTAACAGTTCAGACAGTTTTTGAAGCAGCTATGGAGTCTATCAAGGGTTCCATCGTCAAGGGTGAAGCCGTGTATCTCCGTGGATTCGGCAGTTTCATCATCAAGCACCGTGCACAGAAGGCCGCCCGCAACATCACAAAGAAGACCACCATCACCATCCCTGCACATGACATCCCTGCATTCAAGCCCAGCAAGGCTTTTGTGGCAGAGCTGCAGAAATAATTCAATATTAACAACATATGCCTAACGGAAAGAAGCATAAAAGACACAAGATGGCGACGCACAAGCGCAAGAAGCGCTTGCGTCTGAACAGGCACAAGAAGAAATAGTCGCTCTAGGCCCGGCGGGAGATCCGGCCGGGTCTTTTGTTTTTATTTAATCCCCAATGGAGTCCGAACGCCAAGAAAAAGACCTTGTGGTCGATGTGGGCTCGGCAGAGGTGCGTATTGCGTTGCTTGAAAACCACCGCCTCATCGAGCTGAACAGAGAATCGAGCCAGGGCCACAGTTTTTCAGTGGGGGACGTATACCTTGGCAAAGTCAAGAAGATACTTCCCGCCCTGAACGCTGCTTTCGTGGACATCGGCGACACCAAAGAGGCATTCGTCCATTATCTGGACCTCGGCCTGCACTTCGACGCCTTCGACCGCTTTGTCAAGGAGAGCAACCCCAACCGCAATATGGGGGAGCTCTTTTCGAGCATCAAAGTGGGAGCTCCCCTTTCAAAGGAGGGGCGCATCGAAGACTACCTCAAGCCGGGTCAAATGATCATCGGACAGATTGTCAAGGAACCGATTTCCACAAAGGGGTCCAGGCTGACCGCTGAGATTTCGCTGGCAGGACGCAACATTGTGCTGCTCCCTTTCGCAGAGAAAGTGAGCGTTTCCCAAAAAATCGCCTCGAAAGAGGAAAAGAGAAGACTCGAGACCCTCGTAGGCAACATCCTTCCCAAAAACTACGGAGCCATTATCCGCACGGCCGCAGAAGGCAGTTCAGCCGCTGTGCTGGTGGCGGAACTCCGCTCCTTGATCGAAAAATGGGAGAGTGCCTGGAAGAAAATCTCGAAAAACAAAGGCATGGGGCTGCTCTTCACGGAGTATTCCAAGACCACCACTATCCTGCGCGACCTCCTCAATGACAGTTTTTCCAACATCTACGTCAACGATGAGAAAATCTACGAGGAGATTCGCCGCTACATCTCCCTCATCTCTCCCGAGCAGGAGAGGATAGTAAAACTCTACGACGGCAAGGAGTCGATCTTCGACCATTTCGAGGTCACCCGCCAGATCAAGAGTTCATTCGGGAAAGTGGTGCCTATGAAACAGGGCGCGTACCTGGTCATCGAGACCACCGAGGCCCTCGGCGTCATCGACGTCAACAGCGGCATCCGCGCCAAGACCAACGACCAGGAGGAGAACACCTTCGAGGTTAACAAACTGGCGGCCGAAGAAATTGCACGCCAGCTTCGCCTGCGGGACATGGGCGGCATCGTCATCGTCGATTTCATCGACATGGACACCGTCGAGCACCGCAACGAGCTCTACAAGTACATGTGCGAGCTTATGGCGAGCGACAGGGCCAAGCACAACGTGCTGCCCCTGACCAAGTTCGGCCTGATGCAGATCACCCGCCAGCGCATCCGCCCGGTCACTGAAATCAACACCACGGAAAAATGCCCGCTCTGCCACGGCACCGGGAAAATCGCTTCCACGGTGGTCATCGACGAGCAGATCGAACGAAAGCTCGCAGACCTCATCGAAAGCACGGGGTGCAGACAATTCACGCTGAAAGTCAGCCCGATTCTCGGGGCCTACATCACCCGGGGCTGGAATTCATTCGTATCGAGATGGAAACGCAAGCACAAATGCAAGCTGAAGGTCGTCGAAATGACGGAACACAGCATCCTGCAGTACGAATTCTACGATGAAAAAGGGAAGTTGCTCGAGTAGCAACTTCTTTTTTTATTCTTCCGGCATATTGGAGGCGTAGCGGCGCCACTTGTCCAGAAGGGCGGTCATGTCGGCGGGAAGGGCCGAATCGAACTTCAGGAACTTGCGTGTGCGGGGATGCACGAAACCAAGGGTCTTGGCGTGCAGGGCCTGGCGCGGGCAAAGCTCGAAGCAGTTGTGGATGAACTGCTTGTACTTTGAATATATGGTGCCCTTGCGGATCTCCGTGCCGCCGTAACGTTCGTCGCAGAAAATCGGATGCCCTATGCTGCTCATATGCACGCGGATCTGGTGCGTACGCCCCGTTTCCAGCGCGACATCCAGCAGCGTTTCCGTACCGAAGCGTTCGAGGACCCGCCAGTGTGTGACTGCGCGGCGTCCGTCTTCCGTAACGGCCATACGCTTTCTGTCGGCTTTATGCCGCCCGATCGGCGCGTCAATCGTGCCGCTGTCCTCCTTAAGATTCCCGTGTACGATGCACAGATATTCACGGTGCGCGGTATGCAGCGCAAACTGCTTCGCAAGCGCTTCGTGCGCGGCGTCGTTCTTCGCAACGACAAGAAGTCCGCTCGTCATCCGGTCGATCCGGTGTACGATGCCCGGCCGGATCTCGCCGCCCGTACCGGACAGCGACCGGAACCGGAACAGCAGCGCGTTCACAAGGGTACCGTTCGGATTGCCGGGCGCCGGATGTACGACCATCCCCTTCGGCTTGTTGATGACCGCAAGGTCTTCGTCCTCGTAGACGACGTCCAGCGGGATATCCTCCGGTTCCGGAAGCGTTTCGCCGCTTTCCTGCGGAACCTGCAGCCGGATAACATCGCCCTGTTTGACCTCTGTATTCGCCTTGCAAGGTCTTCCGTTGCGTTCTACCGCGCCTTCCTTGATCAGCTTCTGCAGCTTCGATCGGGAAAGGTCGGTACTGACCGCAAGAAACGCGTCAATCCGCGGCGCTTCCGTCTCCGCGATCAGCAGGATCGTTTCCGTTGTCATGCGGTCCCTCCTGTTGTTCTTCCGATTCATCCTCGGGGATCAGTTCTTCAAAGCGCGAGAGCTTGTTCTTCTTGCGTTCTTTTGCCGCTTTTTCCGCTTCCTCGCGGGTCGGCAGCCGGAACAGATCGCGGTATTCGTCTTCAAAGCACTCGAACACGCCGTATTTCCGGAAGAACGCTTCAAATATGAGCAGCGCGATCGCGATACAGATCGCGGAATCAGCGATGTTGAAGATCGGAAAATCGATGAATCTGGTACAGATCATATCGCGAACATAACCGAATGCGATACGGTCATACAGGTTTCCGATCGAACCGCCGATCAAAAGTCCTGCGATCACGCGGGAAAGCTTCGGAAGTTTTTTCCCCGACCGGATCGTAAAGAACAGCAGCAGAAAGAGAAAAACCGACGTCAGCGCAAGCAGCAGTCTCGACGCCCACGGATTCCCGCTGCCGAGTCCCCAAAGCGCCGCGTCATTCGGCGTAAAGCTGAGCACGATAAACGTTCCGTCCTGCGGGATCGCGTTCTGCTGCACGATCGTGCTTTGTGCAAGGAACGAACGCAGCTCGGTAAGATCGTATAACGATCCGGTATAACCGAGCGTTCCGATCACATGCGACGAAACGATCCAGTACTTTGATATTTGATCCAAAGCCAAAACAATGGCTGCGACTGCAAAAATCAGCATTTAATCCTCCGTTTTCCGTGCAAGCTCTTCGGGATACAGGTTTTCGTAATTCTCCTGCGCCTGCAGCACCCGGTTGACATAGTATTTTGTTTCTTCATACGGAATATAAGCGATGCGTCCTTTGCTGTCAAGACCGTATTCCGAAAGCCACAGCGCGGCCTTGTTCGGTCCCGCATTGTATGCGGCAAGCGCGACCGCTTTGTTCTGATCGAAACGGTCAAGCTGCTGCCGGAGATAATAGCATCCGAACCGGATCGACGTCTCCGGAATGAACAGATCCTCAATATGAAACGGCACGCCGAGCGCCTCCGCGATCTCCTCTCCGGTGGCGGGCATGATCTGCATCAGTCCCCTTGCGCCGGCACGGCTGACCGCTTCTTCCTTGAACTTGCTTTCCGTTGCGATCACGCCGGCTACAAATGCAGGTTCGAGATCGTATTCCTCGCTGTACTTTTGGATCAGGTCCGTATATTTCAGCTGAAACCTTGCGCGCATGATGCGCGGAAGGATCCAAAAAACGATCAGCGATGTCAGGATCAGACAAGCCATGACCATGGCAAGCACGATCAGCGTCGTCTTTTGTTTCTTGCTCATGCGCGTGTCTTCCGCGGTCGTTTCATTCATTGCAGTTCCTCCCGTATCTGTTCGATCAGCGCTCCTGACTGTTCCCGGAACGCGGCGATCGTTCCCTCGTTCCGGATCGTGTATGTTGAAAGCGCTTCCCTCGTCTCATCTGTAATCTGCGCCCGGATGCGCGCGCGGATCTGTTCCGCGTCGGCGCCGTCTCTCTGCATCACGCGTTCGATCCGGATCTCTTCGTCACACAAAACGGAGATCGTACATGCGCAAAACGCGTCCGTCCCGCTCTCGAACAGCAACGGTACATCCCATACCGCAAGAGGCGCTTCGGACGCTTCCGCTCTGTGCAGCATTTCACGGATCACAAACGGATGCACGATCCCGTTCAACGCTTCCCTCGCTTCTTTGTCCGAGAACACTTTTGACGCGATATACGCCCGGTCCAAAGTCCCGTCCGGTCTCAGCGCGTCTTCCCCGAACAGTTCGACGACCGTCGGAAAGCATTCGGATGCGGGCGTAAGCGCGAAGCGCGCAATCTCATCCGCGTCGATGACCGGGATATGATGCTCCCGGAAGCATTGTGCAAGCGTGCTCTTGCCGGACCCGATGCCGCCCGTAATGCCGATGATGCGCGTCATTTTGTGTCAAACCAGCTTTCTCCGCATTTTGCTTCGGCGACCAGTCTGACCGAAAGCGACGCAACTCCTTCCATTGCATTCTGCATCAGCCGCATGACCGCGTCCGCCTCGTCACGCGGGCAGTCGACGATCAGTTCGTCATGGATCTGCAGTACGAGACGCGCCTTGAATCCGCCGTCCCGAAGCGCGCGGTCGACATGCACCATCGCAATCTTGATGATGTCTGCCGCCGTGCCCTGGATCGGCATATTCATCGCAACGCGCTCGCCGAACTGTCGAACATTATAATTGCTTGCCGAAAGCTCCGGAAGCGGGCGCTTGCGGCCAAACAGCGTCTCCGCATAGCCGCGCTCCTTTGCCGCCGCGACACTTTCTTTGAGATAGGACTGTACCTTCGGATACCGTTCAAAATACCGGCGGATGTAGCCCGCCGCGGTCGGAACGGAGATGCCGAGGTTCCTTGCAAGCCCGAAGTCGGATATCCCGTAAACGATCCCGAAATTCACCGCCTTCGCCGCGCTGCGCTGTTCGCCCGTTACGTCTTCGAGCGGTGTATGAAAGACCTCCGCCGCGGTGCGGGCGTGGATATCCTCGCCGCTGTTGAACGCCGCGATGAAGCCTTCGTCGCCGCTGATATGCGCAAGCAGTCTGAGTTCGATCTGCGAATAATCCGCGCCGACCAGCACGTTTCCGGCGCTCGGGATAAATGCCTTGCGGATCTCCCTGCCCTCCGGCGTACGGACCGGAATGTTCTGCAGGTTCGGTTCGGTGCTCGAGATCCGTCCCGTCGCCGTCACGCACTGCATGAACCGCGAATGGATGCGTCCGTTGCCGTCGCGCTGTTTCAGCAGTCCTTCGACGAACGTGCTGTCAAGCTTTGTCAGAAAACGGTACTGCAAAACGTCGTTCACGATCGGATGCAGCGATGCGATCGCTTCCAGCGTATCCGCATCGGTCGAAAAGCCCGTCTTTGTCTTTTTGCCGGACGGAAGACCGAGTCTTTCAAACAGGATCCTTCCGAGCTGTTTGGTTGAAAGAATGTTGAAACGCTCCCCCGCCTGCTCATAGATGCGTGTTTCCAATGCGGAGGCGGTATCAGAGAGCCGCTGATGCAGCGCATGCAGGACTTCCTCGTCGGTCATGAATCCGATCTGTTCCATGCCGTAGAGCACCTTGAGAAGCGGAAGCTCAACATCCTTTTCCAAGGAGGCGAGTCCGTTTTCCTCAATCGCGGCTTTCATTTTCGGATATAGCGCAAAGAGATATGCCGGACTTGCCTTTTCGGTCTTCAGCCACGCGCGGCAAAGCGCTTCAAAGTTCTCGACCGGTCGATTGCTCTGCAGCAGATAATCCGAAAGCATGGCATCGAAGCGGAGCTCCGGAAGCGTATCTGCGTCGAATCCGCAGCGGTGAAAGAACGTTTTTGCGTCGAATGCAAACAGTTTTTTCTTGTTTGAAAGAAGAAATCCGCCAAGCATGCGATAGGCTTCATTCTCATCCATGCCGATATCAAACAGCGTTTCACCGGGCGTCAGCACATAGGCGGTATCCGGCGATCCCGCAAACGCAAGCGACGGAAACGCGGTCACGGCGATCGTGTCGCAGGATGCAACGGCGTCAAGCGCGGCGCGCATGCCTTCGGTGTCGGTGATCGCAACCGTATTGACCGCAGGAACCGTTTCCTCGCTGACCGGTATACTTTCGTTTGACAGTCTGTCTGCGATGCTGTTCAGTTCCAATTCATAGAGCCGCTGTTTTGCGCCGCCTGTTTTGTCGAAGGAAAAAACGCAGTCGTCAAGCGTTTCCTTCACCGGCGCGTCGGTTGCGATCGTTCCGAGCCAGTAGGAAAACCGCGCGTTTTCGGCTTCCGCGGTCAGCTTTTCGCCGAGCTTGCCCTTTACCTCGGACGCATGTGAAAGCACGCCCTCGAGATCACCGTATTCGGAGAGCAATTTCAGCGCCGTTTTTTCGCCGACACCGGAAATGCCCGGAATATGATCCGAGCTGTCGCCCATCAAGGCTTTCAGATCGCGCATCCGGTCCGGCGTCAGTCCGTACTTTTCCTGCAGCGCCGCTTCATCGACGATCGAATTGTCCTTGGTATAATAGATTTTTGTATGCTCCGTGATCAGCTGAAACGCATCGCGGTCGCCGGTTGCGATCAGCGTATCCATCCCGGCTTCCTCCGCGCGGCGGGCAAACGTTCCGAGAATATCATCCCCCTCATAGCGCGGGCATTCAATGACCGCGACGCCCATGCTTTTCAAAAGCTCGCGCACGACCGGCATCTGCTTTTTGAGGTCCTCATCCGCAGGCTTTCTGCCGAGCTTGTAATCAGCATACCGTTCGTGACGGAACGTCGGCTGATGCACATCGAACGCAACGATCACATGGGAAGGCTCCTGTTTCAAAAGTTCCAGAAGCTTCGTAAAAAAGCCCTTCAGCGCACCGGTCGGAAAACCGTCGCGCGTCGACAGATTCACTTTATAAAAGGCATGATACGCCTGAAACAGCAAGCTGTTTCCGTCGATCGCCAAAAGCAGTCGGTTCATTTTCCCTCTTTCTCGAAACGGCACGCCCGGGATCGGGTGCGCCGTTCGGTCGTCATCATCGGTTTAGCTTTGTTCAGGCTCGAACAACGTCATATACCATCGGACGGTATTCCGGCTTCGCGTCGGAATAATCGAACGCGCTGTGGAACATCTCAAGCGCGGCGTTGACCTTGCTTTCGTCATTCACATACATCACACACAGCGGTTCGTCCGCACGAATGAAATCGCCGAGTCGTTTTTTCATGACAAGACCGACCGCCGGGTCGATGCTTTCCTCCTTGGTCGCACGTCCCGCGCCGAGGATCTGCGCCGCCGTACCGATACGTTCGGCGTTCATCGAAGAGATATAGCCCGCGCGCTTCGGATACACGTTCAGAATCGTCTTGACTCTGCAGAGCTCGTCGATCCGGTCGAGGCTGATATAGGACGCGTCGCCGCCCTCCGCTGCGATCATCTGACGCAGCTTATTGAGCCCCGCGCCGGAATGCAGCGCCGATTCAAGCTTTTCACGCGCTTCGACTTCTGTCTCCGCAAGTTTTGAGACGCGCATCATGTGTACGCCCAAAAGCATGCAGACTTCATACAGAGGATCGCCCGCGGGGATCTTTCCGGAGAGAAGCTCGACCGCCTCGCGTACTTCCAGCGCATTGCCGACGGCAAGGCCGAGCGGCTGGTTCATATCGGTGATCACGGCAACGCATTCGCGCCCGACAAGCTTTCCGATGGAAACCATCAGATGCGCAAGCTTTTCCGCTTCGTCGACGGTTTGCATGAATGCGCCGGTGCCGGTCTTGACGTCCAGCACGATCGCGTCTGTGCCGGCCGCAAGCTTCTTGGACATAATGCTCGACGCGATCAGCGGAATGCTGCGCACAGTCGCCGTTACGTCGCGAAGCGCGTACATTTTTTTGTCGGCGGGAACCAGGTTCCCGGTCTGTCCGATGACGGCGACGCCGATCTCGTTCACGATCTCCTTGAACCGTTCCATCGGCTGTTCGATGCAGACGCCCGGGATTGATTCGAGCTTGTCGAGCGTGCCGCCGGTATGTCCCAGTCCTCTGCCGCTCATCTTCGCAACGGTTCCTCCGCATGCGGCTACAAGCGGCGCGATCACGAGCGTCGTCGTATCGCCGACGCCGCCGGTCGAATGCTTGTCGACCTTAATGCCTTTCAGATCGCTTAAATCGACCACATCGCCGGAGTTCATCATTGCCATCGTCAGATCTGCGGTCTCCCGGTCCGTCATGCCGTTGAACACGACCGCCATCTGGAACGCGGACATCTGATAATCCGGAATGGAGCCGTCCGTGAATCCGTTGACGATATAGCGGATCTCGTCGCCGGAAAGCGTTCCGCCGTTTACCTTCTTTTCGATCAGATCGACCATGCGCATGCGATTTGTCCTCCTTCAAATAGATATTTGATTATATCATATTGCCTTGATATTGGCAACGTCTTTTCCGATCATCGGCAGCACCGTGCGCACAAACGCGCGCACCGCGGCGTCCGCATACGGCTCGTCGGAAAGCGGGCACCTCACGATGCCCTTGAGCGCCGCATGCTCGCGCAGAAACGCTTCCGTGTCGAGGTCGGCGTTTTCGACGAACAGACAGCCCGGTCTGTCCCCTTCAAAGAGACGTTCGAGTACTGCCGCAGGCGCTTTGCGCAGACGAATGCTCTGCGCGTCGAACGCGCCTCCTCCGGCGATCACGAAATCCGTGTCGCGCATCGCAAAGCCGAAGCCGATGCGCTCGAGGATCCGATCCGCGCCGCTTACGGGCTTCCCGCCGATCGCGGCAAGCGCAAAGCCGAGCCCGCCGCTGCCCGGTGCGTCCGGATCGACGCCGAGCAGCCGTGCAAGCCGTTCCGTCTCAGGATCCGCCGTCTCGTTCCGCTCCAGCGCCGTGCCGACGTCGGCAAGGATCGTAAGCTCCGTATGCGCGATCCGCGGATCCGGTTCGCTGAAATCGATCCGTTCGATCGCGGAAAGCGTTTCCGGACACGGCGCAACGGGCGCTCCGTCCCGATCGAAGAACCGGACGCCGAGCGCGGAAAGCGCGCCGAGCCCGAGATCTTCCGTCACGGTATCGCCGACGCCGATCCAGATCTTCCGATAGCCGAGGTCCAGCGTCTTTTTGATCAGCATGCCGACGGCAAAGCTTGACCGTTTTTCGATCGGCGGCGTCTGTTCGTTGATCCGTGCGGCGCCTGCCGCGTCCGCGGCTTCGATCACCGCGATCGATCCGGGAATCACGCCGACCGTCATGTTCACGCGTTCGCCGTTCAGATCCTCGCAGACGACGGATTCATGCCGTCCGCCGGTCCCCGCGATCAGAGCGCGCACCGTTCCCTCGCCGCCGTCCGCAACCGGCATTCTGCGCACGCGCAGTCCGTGCTCCGCTGCCGCCGTACCGAGGATCCGCGTCAGCGTCTCCGCATTGCAGATTCCCCGCATCGAATCCGGCGCAAGCAGAAGCGTCCAGCCGGAAGTCGGCTGCATCGGCTCGATCGGCTCCGTCGGCAGGAACGCCGCGCCCTGTTCGTTCGGAACGATCTTCCCCGCCGCGTCGATCTCCGCAAGGATCGGATACGGGCCGAAGCTTTCGAGGTAGTTCGCCTGCACGAGCGGGTCGACGAGGCACAGCCGCGTCATCAGCCCGTCGAGCGCGTGCATCGTTTTGCCAGCCGCGCGGGATTGCTTGATCCCGACGTAACAGACGATGCAGGTATAGACCGGGCTCTGCGCGATCGGATCGAACGATTCGCACGCTTCATACAGTCCGGTGCCGCAGGGGTCCGAAGCATACGCCGCCGAAAGCGCGATCCGCCAGCAGGCACGGCGCGTTTCTTCGGAAAAATCGGAAACGGGAAACCGCATCCCGATCGGAAAATAATGCCAGATCATACCTCTTCCTCCGTTTCTAAGCCGGAAAGGACGTTCTCCGCCTGTTCCAGCCGGTCGTAAAGCGTTGTCTCCTCCGCCTCGAGCGACGAGACGGTCTCATATAATTGCTGCATCCGGCGGTAATCGTTCCCCGCCTGCGCGTCCGAAAGCTCCCGCTCCGCCTGACGCTTTGCGGTCTCGTTCTCCTCGATCAGCCGTTCGATGCGGTGGATCTCCTGCTTTGCCTTTGCGCGAAGCTGTTTCGCTTCCCTGCGCCGGAAATACAGATTGTCCTGCTCTGCGGGCTTTTCGACCGTTTCCTTTTCGGGTCTGCGTTCCACGATGCGTTCGAAGAGGTCCTCTTCTTCGTCGCGCTGTTCAACGAGCCCGTCCTCCGTCATCAGGATCACGCGGTCCGCAAGCCGCCGCACCAGATACCGGTCGTGCGTGACGATCAGCACCGTGCCGGTGAACTTCTCCAGCGCGCTTTCGAGCATTTCCGCGGACGCGATGTCGAGGTGGTTCGTCGGCTCATCC
>JAEEGJ010019384.1_pt1 | contig 14993 bp, 13 predicted proteins | sample 8958761 | NCBI WGS metagenome assembly JAEEGJ01 (sample SAMN16246546, study PRJNA631951) | gut metagenome | biome: gut microbiome; feature: rumen; material: RS-attached | host: Bos | place: Iran: Karaj | collected 2018-10 | reverse complement strand
ATTCGTGTCTGCTTTTGAAATTCTCGTAGTGCGCAGGTTCTAAAAATTTTATATTTCCGATACCCAATCCCTCAACTTTAACATCAAGGCGTAATTATGTCTGATCGTTTTATCGTGACCGGTAACTTCACCGACGACCCGTTCGCCATCGACATGGCCCAGTACATCGGTCTTCGTGAAGATATTTCCGACGTGGTCTCCCTGAAGACCTTCGCAAACTCCGAATTCTGCCCCCGCTACGGCCTGGACGTGGACGATATGGAACATATCGGCCGCCGCCTGGAAGGCAAGATTGTTTTGATTTGCTCGGTCTCGAACCATGAACGCAGCCGTAACGACTACGCCATGCGCAACTGCATCCTCGCCCGTGCTGCGAAGGATAACGGCGCCGAGCAGGTGGTGCTGGTGGAACCCGACCTGTTCTACAGCGCACAGGACCGCGGCCCGCACCGTATTGGCCCTCTTGAAAAAGATCGCCCCGATGCAGACCTCAAGAAGTTCGATGGTCAGGCCTTCACGAGCCTTCTCTACGCCGAACTTTTGAAGAAGTCCGGTGTGGATGCCGTGGTGACAGTACACAACCACAGCGTCAAGGTGCAGAACCTTTTCAGCGAAATTTTTGAAGGCAACTTCCACAACCTGATTCCGACAGACGTTTACGCCCACTACATCAAGAGCAGCAATTTTGTTCAGACCGGTAAAGACGGCAACAACCTGGTGATTGTCTCTCCGGACAAGGGCGCTCGCCCCTTCATGAATGCCGTGTTCGACGCTTTGCAGTTGCCGGAGTGCAAGCGCGTGGTCATGGACAAGGTCCGTACCGGCGAACGCGAAATCAGCATGACTTTCAACCCGGAACTTTCCGACATCAGCATCGAAGAAATCGAAGGCAAGGACGTGATCGTGTTCGACGACATGGTGCGTACCGGTACGACGATTGTGCAGTGCTGCGAACACATCAAGAAGGGCAACCCGAACCGCGTTTGCTTCGGCGTGACCCACTTCCACACTAGTGCCGAAGCTCGTGAAAAGCTCAACAGCCCGGCTATCGACGAAATCCTCACGACCTCGACCCTCCCGGATATCATGAACCGTGACTGCCAGGGTCGTCTGCGCAAGAAACTCACCGTGCTCAAGCTCGGTAAGTGGATTGCTCGCCATGTGATGCAGATGTACGGCATGGACGATGGCCGCTTCGAAAAGGACTTCTACAAGATCGATATGTCCTCGAAGAACCCGCGTTGGCCCCCTCAGTTTTTCTAACAGAGTTGTGAGCAACGAATTTAAATCCCCTGGCGAAATGCCGGGGGGTTTTTTCTATCTCCTTGATATTGATGTATATTTGGTGAGAAGAGTTATACAAGGAGTTCTAATGAAACATCTGAAATATTTAATGCCGGTCGCAGCGTTGGCACTTGTAACCCTTTTCGGTTGCGATAGCGATTCCAACTCTACCGAAGCGAATACCAAATATGAAAATACCAGGTGGTATGCCAATGACGCTGCGGATGCCGATTCCGTAGTAAAGAATTTTGAGGATGCCGCTTCGACGCCGGACAATTCGACGGTGAAAGATGAACCTGCCGAGCAGGATTCTAATCAAGAAACGTATGATGGTTCTACGGGCTTGATTTCGTGCTATTACCAAATGGCCGATGTCTTTAGGACGCGCTCCTGCATCCAGGCGGATGTCGACTATGAAAAATATCTGAAGAAGATGTGCACGACGGAAGCCGAGGGTGCCGACGGGATGGTTGTTTCTGCCACTTTGGGAAACGGATGCCCGTCTGGTGCAACGAAGGTCTGTGTCGATAAGGAAAAAAACACGGCGGTTTCGGCCAAGATTTATTACTATGGTGCTGTGTTTAACACGATGAGCTGTGCCGAACTTCTGGAAGATGGGGATGATGACACCGAAGTAAAGGATGTCACGAACTCCGATAAAGAAAATAGTGACCCAAAACAAACGGTTCCTGTAGATGTTCAGGACGGTGAAACTTTCGCATGCTATGGCGAGGACGTTTGTGGCGTGTTCCCGTTAGACAAGTATAATCGCTCTGAATGCGAAAATGATGGTGGCTCTATTGCGGCAGAGTGCCCGGCAGGTGGAACAAGGTGTGACGGCGTCATCGACGGGGTTCAATATTATGTTTATCCGGGTGCCTTCTTCGATTGCGAAGATATTCGCGATCTTGCAGAATAAGGCAAAGACCGCTTCTTTGTACACGAATGTTTACAAAATGGCGGTGCTTGCTAAAAATGTTGTTTTGTAATACAACAAATGTCAATATTTTGTTTAAAAAAAGCAACCTGTTTGAAAAAAATGGATGTATATTAGGGACTACCTAATTCATTATAAGGAGACAAAATGTTTACTAAAAAAGTTATTCTTCCTGTTGCTGCTCTTGCTATGACCGCTCTCGTGGGTTGCGGTGACGACAGCTCTTCTTCGGGTCCGTCCTATGATGTCGCCCCGGCTAGCGTCAAGACATTTATGGATATTGACAAGATTCCGTGCTCTCCGACTCAGAATCTTTGCGCTAAGGTTCTTACCGAAGATTACAATGACTACTATCAGTGCAATGGTACTCAGTGGAATATGATGATTATGGGTCAGGATACTCCGGTTAAGGGTTGCGAAAATGCTGCTCCGGCTGCCGAAACTCCGGCTGACCCGGCTGCTGAAACTCCGGCCGACCCGGCTGCTGAAACTCCGGCCGACCCGGCTGCTGAAACTCCGGCCGACCCGGCTGCCGAAACTCCGGCTGACCCGGCTGCCGAAACTCCGGCTGACCCGGCTGCTGAAACTCCGGCTGACCCGGCTGCAGAAACTCCGGCTGATCCGGCTGCTGAAACTCCGGCTGATCCGGCCGCTGAAACTCCGGCTGATCCGGCTCCGGCTGCTGGTGGTGCAACCTGCTACATGGCAAGCGATGTTCCGGGTATGGCTGAATGCATTCCGGTTACCCAGGAACAGTGCGCAACGATCGCGGGCGAATGGGTTGAAGCTTGCCCGGTGAACTAATAAAGCTCTGACAACAGGCTGACGGTCTGTTGCTTTAGCTCAACAAATGACTTCCCTGCAGAAGGGGAGTCTTTTTTTGTGGAAACGCTTCTAAAACGTGACGAAAAGTTCCAAAAAGCGATATTGCCGCTCCAGAATAGAGCAAGAAAAATTTTTTTACTAGCGCCGCGTATCCGATTTTTTTTGAATCGGATATATGTTTTCCTTATGGTTTTTAGTTCTATAAGGAGTCCAAATGCTTAACAAAAAAATCATCCTTCCTATTGCCGCCTTTGCAATGGCATCGTTCGTTGCTTGCGGTGATGATAGTTCCTCTTCTGGCACTGCTGCTAGCAGCAATCCCGCTAATAACAGCAATGTTCCGGCAAGTGTTCAAACGCTTGAAGAAGCGATCAATCTTGCTTGTTCTTCGACCGAGAACATGTGCGCCAAGGTATATGTGGAAGAAGATGCCGATACCGTACAGTGCGATGGAACAATCTTTACTCCGATGATGTTGGGCAAACCGGTTGATGGTTGCAAGAATAAGGCTTCGGCAGACACTCCTGCTGATTCGGAAAACAAGACGCCTGCTGCAGAAGAACCTGCTGGCGATGAAAAACAACCCGCTGGCGAAAATCCGGGTGCCGGTAAGGAACCTGCCAATCAGGGTGGCGACGAAGAAACTGTCGACCTGGGTGGTGGCGCCGGTGAAGAAGGTGCTGAACCGGGTGAAGGCAAAGAACCTGCCGGCCCTGGTGCAGGCGAAGAACCTGCCGGCCCTGGTGCAGGCGAAGAACCTGCCGGCCCTGGTGCAGGCGAAGAACCCGCCGGTCCTGGCGCTGGTGAAGAACCCGCCGGCCCTGGCGCAGGTGAAGAACCTGCCGGCCCTGGCGCAGGCGAAGAACCTGCCGGCCCTGGCGCAGGCGAAGAACCTGCCGGTCCTGGTGCAGGCGAAGAACCCGCCGGTCCTGGCGCAGGTGAAAATCCCGCTGAACCGGCTGATGATGAAGAATCCGCTGGATAAAGAATTGTAAGCAACGAAAATAGAGTACTTCGGAAAACGACCCCCCGGAAGGAGGGTCGTTTAGTGTTCGAGGAGTACTAGAATGAAATGTTATATCGCTTGCAGCAGGAGTATCGCGAGCACCTGGCCGCTTAAGATTCGAAGCAACATGGTGAGCGGGTAAACGGAGGCGTAGCCGATGTTCACTGCTTCGCTGTTCGCTTGGCCGTTGGCAAATGCGAGAGCGGGCGGGTCGGTGGTGGCGCCGGCGAGTACGCCGCAGAGCGAAAGGTAGTTGACTTTGAAAACCAGGTGGCCGACAGTTGCGACGATAGCGAGCGGCACGAAGGTAATGAGTGCTGCAAGTCCCATGTAGTAAACGCCGTCACCGTTCAGGAGCACGTCAAAGAACTTGATGCCTGCATTCAGGCCGACGCAACTTAAGAAGAGCGTGAGGCCGAATTCACGGAGCATGAGGTTTGCGCTGTTGGCCATGAAGAAGTTCAGCGGACCGATTTTACGCTTGCGGCTTAAGAGAATGGCGACAATCAGGGGGCCACCGGCAAGACCGAGCTTGAGCGGGGTCGGCATTCCGGGGATAGCGATAGGAATGCTTCCGACAATGACTCCGAGGAAAATGCCCAAGAAGGCGGGGAGTATTTCGGGGTGGTCCAGGGCGGTCAGCGAATTGCCCAATTCCTTTGCCGCAGCTTCGATGCCTTCGGCGGTACCGACAACTCTCAATTTGTCAGCGAACTTGATTCTCAAATCGAGCCGGCCGGTGAACTTGAATCCGCTGCGCACGACGCGGCTGATGTTTACGCCATAGCGTTCTGCAAGAGCCAGCGAACCGATGGTGCGGCCGAGAATCTTCTTGTTCGTTACGAGAATCGTCTTGACGACAATCTTCTTGTCGGTGTTGCTGGTTTCAAGCGTAATCGGTTTTTCCAGACGCTTGCCGATAATTTTTTCCATGGCGCAAACGGCTTCGGGCATGCCCACAATGTGCAGCTTGTCGCCTTGTTCAATCACGGTCTTTCCGTTCGGGGTAAAAATGCTTTCGCCGCGCAAGAGGCGGGTAACGACAACACCGCTCGAAATCAGGTTCGGAATGTCCTTGAGTTGGATTCCGTAAAGGTTCTGGTTTTCGACGGTAAGACTGCAAGATTCAATTTCTTTGCTGTGGGCGGCGATTTCTGCCGTATAATTTTCGGCTGCCTTCGCGGGATCTTGCCTAAAGACGAGGCGCACAAGAATCATGACCAAAATAATTCCGGTAACGCCGAACGGATATGCAACAGCGTACCCGATACCCGTGAGAGATGTATCCACCCCGGCCGCGGCAAAGGCTGAGTTGGCGGCTCCAAGGGAAGGTGTGTTTGTGACTGCGCCACAAAGCATTCCTATGAGTACGGGTACGTTGTTATGCATATCTGTAAAGAAGTACAGGCAGAGCGTTACGATAACGCCGAGCAGCACGATGCTTGTCGAAAGGATGTTCAGTACAAGGCCGTGACGGCGAATGGAATCCATGAATCCGGGTCCCACTTGCATGCCTATGGTGTAGACAAACAGGATCAAGCCGAATTCCTGAATAAAGTGAAGGACGTTCGGCTCGACACGGAGTCCCAGGTGGCCAAGGCCAATGCCCACGAAAAGGGCGCCTGCGCTACCGAGCGCGATTCCCTTGACCTTGATTTTTCCGATCATGAGGCCGAGTGCGGCGGTGAGCGCGATTGCTAATACTTGTTGCCCTACCGAGGGCTTTGCGAATAAATCGATTAGCCAAGTCATTTTATCCCTCCGTCTTTAAATTTACTCTTTTATGCAACGGACCGAGGCGGCAATGTTCTTGTTGAAGTGTTCGTAAGTGATAGTGGAATCGGTGGCGCGGACGAGGTAGGCTCTGGAATCGTCGTAGCTGTCGCTGGTCCAGAAGCTTGCGCTTGCGCCCTTGTCGGCAAATTTTCCGTCATAGTAGCGGAATCCGGCAAATTGCATGTTGAAGGAACTGTTTTCCTTGAGCGTTGCCGAAGAGGCGTCGCCAAAGGCCTTCTTGAAATCTTCTTGCGAGGGGAGGGTCCAGCCTTTCGGGCAGAGTCCCGTTGTTGCGGCGTTCCAGGTGTAAAGTCTTCCCATAATTTCGCAGTTGACGTGTTCGTTGCCGTAGCAGACGCTGGAATCGGGGATGTAGGCGGCGATGTTTTCAGCCATCCAGACTTTACCGCCGAGGTTTGCGGTCTTGTAAGTCTTTTCGGAGCAAGAAAGCGTGTTGGCGGCTTCATCGTACTTGCAGGTATTTGCCTGGTCGCATGCCGAGAGAATTGCGGCGGCGCCCAGTGTAATGGTGGCAAGTGCGATGGTCTTGAATGTCGGTTTCATAAGTACTCCTTGTTGTTTTTGCGTGCAAATTTAGAACCGGCGATTCATATTGTCTAATAGATTATTTATATTTGATTCATCAATATTTTTGATGAATTGCTTTAGATAAGAAAATTGTATGGAACTCACGCACTTAAAATATTTCTTGGAAGTCGCCCGCACAGAACACGTAACGCAAAGTGCGAAAACCCTATGTATTGTGCAGCCTGCGCTCACGCACGCCCTTCATAAACTTGAAGACGAACTCGGCGTAAAACTCTTCAAGACGCAGGGCCGAAACATCAAATTGACAGAAATCGGGGAATATTTTTATAAGAAAGTGAAACCGCTTTACGAAGATATCGAAGCGCTTCCGGCACAGCTCCGCGCCATGGAAAACGAACAGTCGGCAACCTTGAACTTGAATGTGCTTGCCGCATCGACGTTCGTGACCAATGCCGTTATCTTGTATAAGCAAAACGATCCGGATCTTCGATTCAACCTGGTGCAGAACGAAGAAACGACGCTTTACGACATTTGCGTTCGCACGTATGCAGACTACAAGGTGTCTGCGCAAAAATACGGTTCCGACGACGAAGAAAGTTTTGTCTGTTCCGAAAACATCTTTCTGGCGGTTCCCAATGTGGCACAGTACCGCAAACGCGACAGTATCAGCCTCAAGGAATTGCAAGAGACGAACTTTATCGGGCTTTATGGTTCCAAGCAATTGCGCAATATCTGTAATGAATACTGCGAACGCGTGGGGTTCAAGACGCACATTATTTTTGAAAGCGACAACGCCCTTGCCGTAAAGGACGCTATTGCCAGCGGTATTGGTGTGGGGTTCTGGCCCGAATACTCTTGGGGCCGAGTGAACAACCGACGAATACGTCTATTAAAAATTACAGATGCCGAATTCAAGCGCGATATCGTGATTACGCTTCGCCGAAACAAGCAAGACAACTCGCGTTCCGAAAGATTTTTCAAGTTCTTGACCGGTTTGCTCAAACGGACTGAAAAACGTAAGAAGCCGCATAGGTAATTTTTTACTATATTTGGCTCCCCAATAAAGGTTGATTTGATGTTTGATTTGAATGCATTTTTTGAAGGGATGTCCAAGCCTCTGCTTCGCAATGCCCATGCGAAGGCTTTCGGTCACAAGGGCCTGTTGAACAACGCCCTCATCCAAGATGAAACGCTCGGTTTTTATAACGACAAAGAACGTGTCGCCGCCTTGTTCCAGAAGATGGAACCGTGGCAGCGCCACTGTATGACTTTGATTTACAATAGTGCATCTAGAGGTCTAACTTTTAATGAACTTCGACTGACGGTTCCTGTAAGCAAGTGCCGCGACCTGCAGACTTTCTTGCTCGAAATGTGCCGCGAGTACGTGCTCTGGCGCAGTCCGTCTACAAACACCTCGGTGTATTACGGCTTTGCGAACTTCCTCGGAATTTTTGATGAACCGCTTGTGGAGGCTCCCGCTGTAAAGGGTGCAGACCTGTTCTACCAGAACCTGATTGACTGGCATATTTGCGAGGTGCTCGCCCTGGCCATGACCGGCGACCTCAAGGTCAACAACAGCAATGCATTGCACCGCCGCAGTTACCAGATTTGCACCGAAGCGTTTACTTCTGCAAGGCGCATCTCCGAAAAGACTGCCGAAAACGAAGTCTCCCTGATTTTCAGTTTCCTTACCGGTAACGGCTGGCTGGAACAGGAAGACGCATGCCTTGTCCCTACGGAAAAGGCTCTTGAATTTATCCGCAAGAACGGCTTCCGCCTGCACCAGGACTTGGTTTCCTGGTGGCTCAAGGAACGCTTCCGCGGCGACCGCAGCCATTGCGTGCGCTTGCTCCGCATGCTCAACAAGCCGCGTACGGCTCTCTTTGCGTCTTCTATTTTCTGGGTGCTGGACCCGACGTTCCGCCTGCAAGAAAAAGATGGCCTGATCGCTTGGGAATACTTGCCTCGTCCGCTGCGCGAACTTTGGCTCTTGGGCCTTGTCCGCTTTACCATGGTGGGCGGCAAGGTGGCCGCAGTCTCGCTTGAACAGGCCGGCCGCGACTGGCTGGAATCTTCGATTGCCTCGGTGCCGGAACAGAACATCTCTTGCTTGCCGAACTTCGAACTGATTGCCTCGACCGGAACTTCGCCACGCGTGCTCTTGATGCTTGCCTGCCTTGCGAAGGTCGAAAACGACGAAGTGTACTTGCGCTTCTCGCTGAACCGCGAAAGCTACCTCCGCGGCCTCAAGTGCGGCATTGCCGAATCTGAAATCGAAAATTTCAAGGGCTGGATCAAGCCGCCGGTCAACGTGGAATCGACGATTGCCGAATGGAATTCGTCTTACTACGGCGCCCGCGTGCAGACGGTTCGTTTACTCAAAATCGAAAACGCCGAAGTGCTGAACGAACTTTCCCGGTTCCCGCAGTTCATGGAATGCGCCAACGAATACATTGCCGGCTACGGCTTCGTGCTCAAGCCCGAAATGGAATCGCGCGCCTTCGAAATCCTTACGAACTACGGCTATTGCCCGTTCGTGGAACGCAAGAACGTGAACCGCTCGAGCGCTCCGACCGAAGAATGGCGCAAGGAATTTGTGGTCGCGTGGCCTGAAGCGAAGGCTCCGGATTACGAGCTCAAGGATACCGCCAATTCGGAAACCTTGCAGACGGCGCTCAATTCGACGAAGTACGGCAACAACTACCAGAAGCTGAGTACGTTTGACTTGGTGAAGGTGTTGCGCTATGCGAAGACCGTGGGCGCCCTCATCGGGGCCAAGGTCAAGAACCCGACCAAGCGCGGCGACAACGAAGTCGAAAGAAGCTTCTTTGTGCATGCGCTTAAGCTTGCGAAGTCTCCGCAGACAATCGAAATTCAGCCGTACGGAAGCGAAGTCCCCGAACTGTTGGAACTTTCGTTTATTCAAGAAGTCAAGGTCTATAACGGCCGTCAGCCGCAGTAATTACGGCAACGTTTGGGCAAAGCCTGCAATGTCGATGAGTTCCTGTAACGTGAACTCGTCGATGTAGGCTTCCATGCCACGTTCCTTGTCGCCAAAGTTTATCTGGTGCCAGAAGGTGGGCATTTCTTCGCGTGCACGGTCGCCAATGAAGGCCGGCTTTTCGTAATAGAGCGAAAAGTTGAAGCGCCTGCCGTCGTCGCCATGGCAGGGTCTGCAGTTTTGCATGAATAGCTTTTTGCCGCGTTCGATGTTGGCACCCTTGATTTTTCCGTCCTTATCGAGCAGTTTGTACACAAGGAGCGCCATGCGGGCGTCTTCGCGCGTGAGCGTGTCGCCGGGGGAGCCGGGTTCGGGCTTTTGCACTGCCGGTTTCGTTTCGGCCGGCTTGCCGTTTTCGGCAAATGCAGAGGCCCCGAGCAGCATACCGTAAGCTGCCAAGGCCAATATCCCTGTAGATGCCAACCGAGCAAGTTTCATGTAAAGCAATGTAGAAAATAGATCTTAGAACTTAGATTTTAGAACTTAGATAACTCTTCTAAGTTCTGCGAACTAAGCTCTACCAACTTTTTACTACTATTTCCCTATGCGTTGTTTGAATTGGATTTGTTCGACATTGGCGGGCCTTGCCCTCATGTCATCATTCTCGTTTGGAGCGGAGGTCTCCGTGGATCAGTTCTCTAAGAATCTGTTGTTCAGCGGTCGCTGGGAACATGGAAATGCTTATAGCCGTACAAGTGCTCCGGCTGCCATGGTGCAGTTCAAGGCAGCGGCCAAGTCGCTGGAATTTGAATTGGAAGGTGAAGCCAGATTCCGTGTCGACGAAGACGGAAGAGAGATTGCCGTGTTTACAACAAACGCACGGAATGTGTATAAAGTAAAAACGACCGGCGGTGCAGGTTCGCACCTTTATCGCCTCATCAAGATCAGCGAAAGCAATCCGGGCGGCGTCCGCCTGTATAGGGTAGCCACCGACAAATCGGGCAAATTTGACGAACCTCCGAAGGCGTCTAACCGCCGCATTGAATTCATTGGCGACTCGTTTACCGTGGGCTTTGGCGACGAAGGCCAGAACGGTCAGGACGAATCCCTGGTGTTCGAAAAGACGAACGCTTCCAAGAGTTTCGCATTCCTGATTGCCGATGGTTACAAGGCCGATTTCCAGGTGAATGCCTTTAGCGGGCGTGGACTTGTGCGCAATTACGACAACATCGTGCCGGAATGGCCGATTCCGCGTTTGTATGACTTTACAGTACCGGGTGAAGCTCCGGGGGATCTTGCAAACGGTGTTTCCGAGCAGTCCATTCGTTACGATTTTGACTCTTTCCATCCGCAGGTCATAGTCCTTTTCATTGGAATCAACGATTTCCAGGGGAACCCGCCTTATGCAAAGTACGACGCCTTCAAGAAGGCCTATGCCGAACTTCTCGACAAGCTCCGCAAGGCCCATCCGGGAGTCAAGTTCCTGCTTTTGTCGACCAAGGTGTGGCCTAACGATGACTTGACCCCGACTGTCAAGGCGATTTATGACGCCCAAAAGGCTGCCGGAAAGTCCGACCTGGAATTCATGACGCTCACGACGGCGAATGTGGGACTCCTGGGACACCCCGACATACATTCGCACGAAGACATGGCGAAGGCGGTTCGACCCCTGATCGGGCGCCTCGGAAGGTGGCTTTCCCGCTAGTTTTTTGTGCAAAGGGTCCTTCTTTTCATACAAAAGACCCTTTTTTGCGCATTATTGCGTAAGTATCAACACTCTTTTTTGCAGAGATTATTGCTTTTTTTGTCTTTTTTGTATATTTAAATTGAGGATTTTGGTAGGATAGTTCCCATGTCTAGGATACTTGAGAAGATATACGTTCTGTTCAGGATGAACATTCTGATTTTCGTGCTTTTGGCAATCACCGTCATTGCACTTTTTGCGCATCAGAATGGCCTAGACGTGATTGAGCCTTTGTACCTGCATGACTATCCGTATATTATTGCCGAGACGGACTCTGCAGATGGCGGTGCGTCGGCTGTAAAGCTTTCCCGTACCGATTCTTCCATTATCGTGGACTACGAACTGAAGGAAGGCTACGCCTACCCGTATGTGGGCGTCAAGATTTTCTTGGGTGACGGCAAGACCCGCGGTAAGGACCTCTCCAGGTTCGACAGTATTTTTGTATGGGTGAAACCCCGTGGCGAAGGAACCGTACGTCTTTACATGCGCGGCTACGACAGCACGTTCTCCCGCCCCGACGATGAACTTTCGCTTAAGTTCAACGAAATTGAATTCTTCCCGCTGGAAGAAACCTACCCGGCCGTGTTCGTTCCGCAGGAATTCCGCGTGGCCAGCTGGTGGGTCGCCCAGAACAGTATTAACGTCCATAACGCAAGGGTCGACCTTTCGAACATTCCGCTGATTGAAATCCAGACGGGTACGAATGCTCCGCTTGGTTACGGAACGCTTGAAATCAAGGGTCTCTGCTTCAAGGGCAAGAAGATTTCGAAGGCTGAACTTTCGACGGCACTTGTGGCCCTCTGGTTCATTACCTTCTTCGTGATTTTGATGATCCGCTTCTTTGACTACAGCCGCGAACGTACGGCCAGCAAGAAGAAGCGTGAAGAACTCGAAAAGAACTTGCGCGCCCTCGAAATCGAGAAGAGCGAATACGAAAAGTCCAGCAAGGAAGACCCGCTTACGGGTTGCCTGAACCGTGCGGGCTTTAGCAGCGTGCTCATGCGCGAACAGGAAAACCTGAGCAAGAACGACAGCCCGGTGTCCTTCGTGATTCTGGATATCGACCACTTCAAGCATGTGAACGATACTTACGGCCACATGGTGGGTGACGAAGTCCTGGTGAACCTCGCGAAACTCATCCAGAGCAAGATTCGTAATACCGACGCCCTGGTGCGTTGGGGTGGCGAAGAATTCGTGATTCTGTGCGGCGATACGCCGATCCAGAATGCCCAGTTCCTTGCCGAAAAGCTCCGTATGGCAATCGAGAACTCGCAGCTGATCAAGCAGCAGAAGATTACCTGCTCCTTCGGTATTGCTGAAATGATTGCCGGTGAAGACCCGAAGCGCCTGTTCGAACGCGCAGACAAGGCCCTTTATGCCTCTAAGGAAAATGGCCGTAACCGCGTCACGAGTGCGACCTTCCGCCATACCCGGTAGTTCGCAGAATTAGAACTATGAAAAACGTCATTGCGAGTGCGACGAAGCAATCCACAGTGGCGTTTTTTTTATTAGCCGCATTAATCCTGTTTGGTTGCGCCAAGAAGGAGCCCGAAGTGGACTTCAAGCCGCTCCAGATGCATTGGGTCCTGGCCGAGGGCGAAGACGATTCCCAAATGCCCCGCAAGGACAACTGTGTGATTTTGCTCACAGCGCGCCTGATGGCCGAACCGCCGGTGCAGGCCTCTACCGCCGGCGAACTGAGCTACAAGGTCACCTACGGCCGGAGCTCCGAAAACCCCGAAATCCTCAAATTTGACGGAATTTGCAGGAATTTGTCCATGATGGACAAGCCCGAGTGCCGCTGGGAGGCCACCTGTGATGCCGATTGTAAAATCGTTGTAAACTTCCACAACGGAGATTGATTTTACGGCATAGGCTTTTGATAGTCAATGATTTATCTTTATAGTTATGAAGAAGATTTTTGAATATACGGACTATCGCGAATGGTTGAGGGATGCTTTTGAGGATTTTAAGCAGCGTAAGACTGTCATTTCGTGGCGCTACATGGCCATGAAGATGGGCGCTGATCCTGGCAACCTCCTTCGCGTATCGCAGGGCAAGATCCACTTGCCCCTTAGTCTGATTAAGCCTGCAGCAGAATTCTTCGAACTTGAAGGTAAAGAAGCCGATTACTGGGCTGAAATGGTGTATTTCGGTCGCGCGAAGACCGACGCCGACGCCTTGCAACACTACGAACGCATGCAGGCCCTGAAGGGCGTTTCTCTTAAGTTGTTGCAAAAGAAGGAACTGGAGTTCTACCGCCACTGGTACTACAATGCCATACGTTCGGTGATTGGCATCTGCAAGTTCAAGGATGACTACCAGGGCCTTGCCGAAAGCTGCACCCCGAATATTACTGAAAAAGAGGCGAAAGACGCAGTCAAGCTGCTCGCCGACCTCAACATGATTTCGACCGACCGCGATGGCTACTGGAAGGTGAATGACACCTTTGTATCGACGGGGGGAAATTGGCGTTCTCAGGCTGTACGTGCATTCCAGCACGAAACAATCCGCCTCGCCGACGAATCCCTGGACAGGCACCAGCCGTTCTTGAGGGATATTAGCACGGTCACCATGACTTTTTGCATGGACGATATCCAGCTCTTGCGCGAAAAGATTAACGCTTTCCGCGAAGATTTACTACGTTTATCCCAAGAAGGGACGGATGACGATACTGTATTCCAGTTGAACATCCAGATGTTCCCGCTAGCGTTTACCAAGCCCCTGAAGGAAAAGGAGAAAGAAAAATGAGAAAATCGCTCTTTCTTTTGCCTTTGCTCTCGCTGACCATAGCGAGCCTTGTGGCTTGTTCCAATAAAGAAGAACTTTCTGGCGGTCCGGGCAGCATTACCACGAACGGACTGGCTCTTATTGATGGTCAGCCTGCATCTTACGCAACGGTGGCACTCCGTAAGGTGGACTATAAGGAAAAGTCCGCTGTCGAAGTGAACGCCTTGGTGATTGCGGATACCTATGCCGACGAAAAGGGTAACTTCAAGGTCGAAATCCCGGCTGATGGCAAGTACCGCTTGACGGTCGCCCACGACGGCGTGGCTTACTCCAGGGTTTTGACCCGCAATGAATTTGCAGAAGCCGGTGTCTCGCTCAAGCCCGATACCGTGCGTCTTGAACCGACGGCTGTTCTTGCCGGTGTCGTGGATGTTCCTGAAGGATCGTCTACGGTTTGGGTCGGTATCGTGGGTACCGACGTACTGGTGAAGACCGATGAATCCGGTTGGTTTGCTCTGTCGTCTATTCCGGCCAATGACTCCTTGCAGCTTTACTTCGTGAACGAAGACTATGACAAGAGCTTGGGCGAAAAGGACCTCTTTGTGACTCCGATGGAATCGATTATGCTGGATTACCGCGAAGCCGTGGTTCCTGAAGATACGACTCCGGAAGATACGGTTGAGCCCGAAAAGCTCCCGCAGGTTTTGGCATTGCTCAAGGACGGAACTCCTGCTACGTATGCGACGGTTGCCTTGCGTGCTGCCGATGCAAAGGTCGAAGACTACGCTGTGCAGAATACGATGGTGGAATCTGAGCTGCGTACCGACAAGAATGGCCGTTTTGAAATGGAATGGCCTGACTCGGGCGACTACCGCTTGACGGTTACGAAGGACGGCTTTGCCTTCTCCAAGATTTATAACGCCAAGGATTTGGCAAAGCTGGATACGCTCCGTCTGGAAGCCACAGCCTCTATTTCGAGCAAAGTAACGCTCCGTACCGGCGAAGAATTCCTGTGGGTCGGCGTTTACGGCCTCGATCTGTTGGTCAAGACAAATAATGCAGGCTCTTACGTGCTGCCCAGCGTGCCGGCAAGGGATTCGCTCGATATCTACTTTGTGATGCCGGATAGCGCAAAGACCCTGTATGCCGAATGGAAGGCGATTGCCGAGCCGTACAATACCAAGTTCACGAACCCCGTGAT
>JAEEGJ010019383.1_pt1 | contig 14994 bp, 11 predicted proteins | sample 8958761 | NCBI WGS metagenome assembly JAEEGJ01 (sample SAMN16246546, study PRJNA631951) | gut metagenome | biome: gut microbiome; feature: rumen; material: RS-attached | host: Bos | place: Iran: Karaj | collected 2018-10 | reverse complement strand
GGCAAATACATCATGCCAGATAACGTGCCTGCCAACGAGTTCCTGAACCTTGAGAACGACAAAATCTCTACCTCTCGTAATTGGGCTGTATGGCTCCATGAGTATCTGGTAGATATGCCTGGCAAGCAGGATGTGCTGCGCTATGTGCTCACAGCCAACGCACCTGAAACGAAGGACAACAACTTTACCTGGAAGGACTTCCAGGATCGCAATAACAACGAGCTTGTTGCTGTCTATGGCAATTTCGTGAATCGTGCCCTCCAGCTCACTAAGAAATACTGGAATGGTATAGTTCCTGCCTGTGGCGAACTGCTGGATGTCGATAAGCAGGCCCTTGAGGAGTTCAAAGATGTGAAGGCAAAAGTCGAAGCGCTGTTGGAGCAGTTCAAGTTCCGCGATGCCCAATTCGAGGCCATGAACCTCGCCCGTATCGGTAACCGCTACATCACTGAATGTGAGCCGTGGAAGGTCTGGAAGACTGATCCTAAGCGTTGTGAGACGATTCTCAACATCTGCTTGCAGTTAACGGCTAATCTCGCTATCGCCTTCGAGCCATTCCTGCCATTCAGCAGCAAGAAACTCCGCGAGATGCTTAATATCGACTCATTTGAGTGGGAGCAGCTAGGCAGCACTGACCTTCTGAAAGCAGGACATCAACTGGGCGAGCCTGCTCTGCTCTTCGAGAAGATTGAGGATGAGGTGATTCAGAAGCAGCTCGACAAGCTCGAGGCCACTAAGAAGGCTAACGAGGCGGCTAACTATAAGGCTGCACCTATCAAGGATACTGTCAGCTTCGAGGACTTCGAGAAGCTCGATATCCGCGTAGGTCTGGTGAAGGATTGCCAGAAGGTCAAGAAGAGCAAGAAGCTTCTGCAGTTCACCATCGACGATGGTTCTGGCACAGATCGTACTATCTGCTCTGGTATCGCTGCCTTCTATGAGAATCCAGAGGAGCTCATTGGAAAACGTATCCTCTTTGTAGCCAACTTTGCGCCTCGAACCATGATGGGCATCGAGAGCCAAGGTATGATTCTCTCTGCTGTTGATGCAGACGAAAGCCTCAGTGTGGTAACTACTACTAAGGATGTGAAGCCTGGCAGTCAGGTGGGATAATATATGGTTTATAATTGAGCGTTATGATGAGACTGTTTTGTGCCATTGTGCTCGCTTGGGTTACTGCCACTATTCAGGGGCAGGATGCGAGGATTCCATTGGTTTATGATGTGGAGAACACTGGCAGTCAATTCGCGCCGCCCATCATGCCAGAACCCGACCAGCTGCCTCTCATCCATGAGTTGCCAGACCCTCTTGAAGGTGTGACAAGTTTTGCAGACTGGTCAAAGCGACGCAGCGACATTGCCCATATGATACAGCACTATGGTATCGGCCAAAAGCCGACCGTAGAGCCAGGTCAGGTTAAAGCACGCATGGAGGGAGACACCGCATTGGTGGTGGATGTAACAGTGGGCGGAGAAACACTCACCCTGCGTTCTGTTATTCATTATCCGAAGACTGGATTTCCGCCTTACGCCCTGATGATTGGTACAAGCATGATCAGCTTGCCCAAACAATTGTTTGAGAACCGTCCTATCGCTACAATGTTTTTTCAGGAGAGTCAGGTAAACGATTACTCGCAATGGCGTAAACACCATGATCGGGGTGAACACAATTTCGATCGTCTGTATCCAAGCCTGAAGGACAATGGTGCCTACAGTGAGTGGGCTTGGGGGCTGAGCAGGCTTATCGATGGTCTGCAACAGTTGGGATCAAAGGTAACCAAAATCGACACACGCCATATTGGAGTAACCGGTTGCTCGTACGCAGGAAAAATGGCACTCTACTGCGGTGCCTTCGACGAGCGTATCGCCCTGACCATCGCCCAAGAGCCAGGTGGAGGTGGCGCTGCTGCCTGGCGCAAATCGCATGAGTCAAAAGAAAATGTGGAAGATATTGACAAGACTGATTACCACTGGTTCTTGGAGAGTCAACGCAAGAATTTCCGTGGCGACTCCGTGTATCGCCTGCCTTACGACCAGCACGAACTTTGTGCGATGGTCTGTCCGCGTGCCTTGCTCCTACTCGGCAACCCTGATTACACTTGGCTCTCTGATGCTGCCATGCAGCCTTCAGCCGAGGCAGCAAACAAAGTATGGGAACGCTTCGGCATTGGTGACCGCATGGACTGGAGCATTATCGGCGGACATGGTCACTGTCAACTCCCCGAAGTTCAGTTCCCCATCGTTGAGAAATTCATCGATCGCTTCCTCATAGAGAAGTAAGTTATGGCTGAGACACTGAAGGAGAAGACCGCAAAAGGCCTCTTCTGGGGCGGAATGAACAATGGTGTACAGCAGTTGCTGGGGTTAGCTTTTGGCATTATCCTCGGACGTCTGCTCGACCCTTCAGACTATGGTATGACAGCGATGTTGGCTGTGTTCTCTGTGATTGCCAACGAATTGCAGTCAAGTGGATTCAAGACAGGCTTGATTAATATGAAGTCGCCCTCCCACAATGACTACAATGCTGTCTTCTGGTTTAACATCATTGCAGGAGTAGCTATCTATCTGGTTCTATTCTTTTGTGCACCTCTGATAGCCGATTACTATCACCAGCCTAAGCTTATTCCTCTGAGCCGTTACGTGTTCCTTGGATTTGTGTTCTCGAGTTTCGGAATGGCGCAATCAGCCTATCTGACCAAGCAGATGCAGATCAAGCAGATTGCCCAATGCGGCATGACAGCCACACTCTCATCGAGTATTGTCAGTGTGGTTCTGGCCGCACTCGGCTTTGGCTATTGGGCTCTTGCCACACAGTATCTGATGTATATCGCCGTCAACACCTTATTACTATGGTATTTCAGTCCGTGGCGACCTACGACAAAAGTGACCTTCGAACCAATCCGCCAACTCTTTCCATTCAGCTTCAAGATTATGTTGTCAGCCATCTTCACACAGTTGAATAATAACATCATGAACCTGTTGTTAGGCCGTTACTATGGTGAGACCAGCACAGGCCATTATAATCAAGCCTATCAGTGGAGTTCCAAATGTTTCCTACTCGTGGGCAACATGCTGAAACAAGTGGATCAAACCGTACTCGTCGGCCTTGGCGACGAACGGGAACGCCAGTTGGCAGTGCTACGTAAAATGATGCGTTTTACAGCCTTCATAGCTTTCCCCCTCCTCTTTGGCCTTGGACTGGTTTCGCATGAGTTCATCGTGCTGACTATCGGTGAGAAATGGTCTTTTGCAGCCTCACTACTGCCCCTTCTCTGTCTGAGCGGTGCATTTATGCCCCTTTCCACCCTGCTTACTGATGCTGTGATTAGTCAAAAGCGCAGTGATATCTATCTGTGGAGCACCATTGTGCTAGGCATTTTACAGATCAGTCTAATGGTAGGACTCTGGCAGAAAGGCATCTTGACGATGGTCATCGCTTATACCTTATTAAATATCCTATGGGTGTTCGTATGGCACAGTTTCGTGCACCGTCTGATGAACTATGGCCTGCTTGAATTCCTGAAAGACATCCTACCTTTCGCCCTCGCTGCAGTTGCTGTGATGGCTATAACAGGCTTTGTCACACAGACCATAGAGACGCTTTGGCTGAAACTGATATGCCGCGTTTTACTTGCAGCCTTGCTCTACTATGGAGTTATGAGATCGGCAGGAGCCGTCATTCTCAAGGAAATTCTCGCTTTCATCTTCCGAAAAGGTACTTCTTCAAGAAAGGACTGACCCTTAACAGATTTGAGACTACCACACAAAAGGCAACCACCAAAAGGGCGACAGCCAAGGATGCTGTGGTGTCGAGAATGAAGTTGTGACGGTTCACTCTAAAAAACTCACCCACCATCGGCAACTTCGGCAAGAAGAAATAGTGTAACAGATAGATATCAAGCGTGCGTCGGCCAATAAACTGGAGAACATTACCAAAGAGCGTCTGTTCGAAGAACTCATGGTAATACCTAAAGAACATAAAGACCATCGACAACAAGAGGAACATCGCCAATGTATGGGGGAACGCGGCCCAAGCCAAGCGCAGATTGTGCCACACGATGACTTCCAACGTGCAGACTACGGCCAGAAGTGTCACCACAGGAAAGAACCACGAACTATCCATCAGCCGCTGCGCCCGATCCCAGTAACGATGTACGATATTTCCAAAGAGGAAGAAAGGAAAATAGCGAAACATCTCTACCAGACTGGAATAGTTCATGAATGCATTCGGCTCTCCTTTATATCCTAAAGCCCAGGAGAAATAACGAGGGAGATAGCAAGTTTCGAATAAACAGAGCGAAACAATAAACAGCAGTGCCAAAGGAATCCAAGAGCGTATATGCAAGCGGCTCTCCACATAGCTGTAGAGATAGTACGTCAGCAACATGTAGAGAAGGACGAGCGTGAACCAATAGCCAGCTTTCATGCCTGAGGCCAAAGCCTCCATCAGACTTGGCATGAAAGGCGTAGTGGGAATCATCGCCAGATAGAGCAGGAAGAACACAATGGTAGGGATCAACTGTATCCGCATTTTCTTTAAAGACAAGTCGCATAGTGTCTGCCTGCTCCATATCCTACTGGCTTTGTAAGCCAGAAAACCACTGATGAAGAAAAACAGTGGCATACGGAAAAGCAGAAAGAACTGAAGAGCTGCCGACCACCTAATCTGCATACCAAACGACTTGAGGGCTACATGATTGGTTACCACCAGGATCATTGTAAATCCCCGTAGTGCATCAAGCCAGCCCATACGTGGCTTTTTCACTGCTAACGGCTCATTCATCATAGAATTCAAGTTTTCCGACATGAGGCGCCAGTTTACTCAGGTCAGGCAATTGCATATAGTCACCGAAGATATGACGCAGATGGGCATCAGCATTACCAGGTATTGGCAACAGACAGCCTTCGAAGACATGCGTAGTCAGTGGGAATATCTCATCGGCATAACGAGGATTATGGAATGGAATGCCCATGCCAGAAGTGATAACAGTTGAGAAGCAGGAGGTAAGTGGTAAGAGAAAAGTCCGAAGACAGGGGAATAAACACTTTTTATTGACGTCAAAGATACGCCGCACCTGTCTGATGGCCTTCACGTCATCTGTACTTGTACGCCATATCTTATACATGTGGCCAACGGTCTTCTCCGTCAGTTTGTGTAGCCATATAGGATGCTTCTCCATCGGGAAAATATCAATATAGATTCCCTGTTCCTGCCACAGACGGTCGTAGCCGTTCTGTTCGAGCATCCTTGAACGACGGTCGCGTACTTTAGCATAGAAGTAGAAATAATATGGATCCGTCTTATCGTTCTGCAGCGCGAGCCAGTCTGGCAGTTCTGAAGGCAACACCTTCATCAGTCGCAGATAGTCGGCACGCATCATCTCGATGTCGAGATCATCGTCCCAAGGTATAAACCCATCGTGGCGCATCGCCCCTATCAGTGTACCGCTGCTGAGCCAGTAAGGGATGTTGTGCCGCTTGCAGATCTTGTCCACCTCAAGCAGTATCTCCAGCATCCGCATCTGTTGTCGGCGTAGCAGTGAGCCCTCAGGATTAAACCTTGCGCGTAATTCCTCATTCATTTCCGTGACCATGGTGCAAAGATACAACTTTTTTTCAATACTGCAAGCATTTTTGTCCCCAGTTCATGACCAAGTCGATGATGGGTGTATTAACGGAATGCTCTCGGGCCTGTTTTTGGATGATCTGCAGACCATAGGGGAAATCCTCAATGAAATAGCGACTACCAAAGTCTGGCACAAAGCCTCCGGCCACCTCTTTCATAGGAGCCTTGATGCCCTTGAAAGCCTGAATAGACCGTAACTTGAGAGTCAGCGACGGTGCATCGGTGCTCTCGTAATAGTCAAGAATGGTGGGGATACTGCCCTTGGTAACAGGCAGCTTGCAAAGCAACTGCTGAAACTCTTCATCCATTTGTATCAACAACCTAGAAGCCTCGTCGGTCCACTGTTCATAAAACAGACTCTCTTCTGCATAGACTATACCTTCGTGCCAGTCCTTCCATAGTGAATAGAGACGGGAAGGATGAAGCAGTGGATTGCTGTTTGTCAGGCTCACTTCATAATAACTCTTCAATAGTTGAACGGGCACTCTGAACAGTTGTTGGATAGTGGCTCTTAGCGCTTCCTTGTCGACTGCCTGTTCGATGGCGATATTAAGATTTGGTTTATAGCCCAACAGAGCCGCAGAACGGCCATAAGCCGTCGTACGCGCAATAAAAGGTACTCGCTGAAATCCAAACAATGGAGTTGAGGATGGCAATACCTCCATCGCTTCAAAGAAGAAGCCTGTACTGCTGACAATACTGCCCACAGCCGTCATGGGTTGCAAAAATGGTCGGATTCTCAGAAGTTCTTCCCGAAGTGAGAAGCCTGGCAGGCAGAGTAACACGATATCTACAGCAGGTATAACCTCTACTGCATCAGAAGATATATGATGAAGGGTGCCACGCAGTACCTGACCATTAGGAGTACTGATTTCCAACTGCTGTTGCCAACGTTCAGGATGACGTGTCAGCAGCGACACCTCACAATCGCCATAGGCAGCGAGAAATCCCGTTACAACATGGCCCAGATTACCACCTCCGCAGATACATACCCTCATTTCCTATAATTACATTTTCAGTTGTAACATTTTCCTCAGCGCTTCTACCAAACGGGTATTATCCTCATGGTTACGGACAGCAATACGCATATACTGCTTCTGAGGATTGAGACCTGGTTTCTGGCTGCAGTCACGCGTCAGGATGTTATGCTGGCGCAACATATAGACTACAATCTCTCTGGCAGTATAGGGCAGCAGAACCTCACATAGGAAATAGTTAGCTTGAGATGACATCACACGAAGGAAGGGAACGGTACGCAACTGACTTTCGAAACTGTCACGCTCAGCAACGAACTTCTCGCAGGCTTTCTTGTAGTCTTTCTCGTGTTTGTTATAAATCTGCATGAAGAACTCTGCAAAGGAATTGAGATTCCAGATGGAAACTTCCTTTTTGATACTTGCAATGAGTTCCTGATTAGCAGAAGCAAGAATACCCAGACGGAGACCAGGCACACCATAACTTTTCGAGATGCTCTTCATCACAGCCATATGAGGACATGACTCTAGAACAGCATCTGAAAGCAGAGAGTTATTGGCGAAATCTTTGCTGAAATCCACGAAGCTCTCATCTACCACAAGTTGGATTTCTTTTGACTCGCACCACTGGGCAAGTCGCAACACATCGGCCTTAGGAATAAAATTGCCTGAGGGATTATCCGGATTGATGAGCATCAGCGTCTTAATATCCTTATCGCCAAAGAATGCCATCAGGTCGTCGGCCGTATAACGGTAATCTTCATTCTGGGGAACGAAAGTAACCTGACTGTTCTTGTCGTAGCGATTCGGATATTCTTCAAAGGTAGGTCTGACAAAACCTGTCTTTCCCTTTACTTCACTCATTAAGACCTTAATCAGCTCGGCAGCACCGTTACCAGGAACGATATACGACTCACTCACACCAAAAGACTTGCTGGCGATAAGTGTATTGACCTTCATGCCTGAAGGATATTCTGTCAGGAGCGTATCAAAATTACTGCGTAATTCGTCTTTCATCCGCTTTGAAGGGAAATAGGGGTTCACCAGATAGCAGAAGTCGAGCATCTGGGGGAATCGCCAGAAACCACCATAGCGACCATAGTATTTCCGCAACACATCCTGATCGTCGGCAAAGAGAGCCTCTGCGATATCGAGATCTTGTTTGTCGTCAATCTCATACCATCTCTCATTGCCTATGGGCAGCGCCTTCATATGATGGCTGTTCAGCAAGGAGATGATGCGCAGCACATTCTCGTAATACTCATTATTACCCACGGCCTTTGTGTAGGCATCGAGGAAAGGCACATACTGCTGCTGCAGGAACTCACGACTGAACTTATAAATGTTCACCGTCTTGAAATAGCTATCCACATCAGCATAATCGAAGGCCTCCTTAGAGATGAAGTTCACGATGTACTGGTCTTCATCCAGTCTGACCATCGTACCATCCATCCAGGACTCATACTTAGCCACAAGTGCCAGATTAGGATAGGGATTCTCGAGAATCATTGAGAAAAGGCGGTCACTGAAGATGAGATCACTCTCGATGAGCAGCGTATCATCTTCCTGCAACTGATCCTTCACCATCGACAGCGAGTAAATATTATTGGTTTTGTCGTAAATTGGGTTCTCGGCATACACAATATTCAGTCTCCCGTCATAACGATGACCGATATAGTCTATCAGTTTCTGTCCTTGATAGCCTACAACAATGATAACACGGTTTAACTGCAACTGTGACAGCTGTGTCAGCAAACGGTCTATCAGTCTTACTCCGTTCACAGGCACCATACACTTGGTGTTCTCTTTGGTCAGTTCTCCCAGTCTGCGGCCCATACCTGCCGCTAAGATAATTGCTTGCATAGCGTCTATAGCTTTATTTTGCCGCAAAGTTACGAATAAATTGTCAATTATTAATTGTCAGTTATCAATTATTTCGTATCTTTGCACCGAATTAATGATTATGAAGAAGTATTCTGCCAAGACTGATATTGCTGTTTTACTCTTGTTCTTCACACGCAGCGACACCTTTCAACAGGTATTCGATGCTGTGCGCCAGGCACGGCCTTCCAAACTGTTGCTATATCAAGACGGCCCTCGTGGGGAGCGCGATATAGCAGGCATTAATGCTTGTCGCGAGATTGTCAGCGACGAACATATCGACTGGGAATGTGAAGTGCATCGTAACTATCTTGACCATAATGAGGGGTGCGATCCTTCTGGATTCCGTTCTCATCGCTGGGCCTTCTCTTTAGCCGATAAAGTCATTGTGCTTGAAGACGATGTGGTTCCTGCTCAGTCATTTTTCCCTTTCTGCAAAGAGATGCTCGACCGTTATGAGCACGATGAGCGCATCTCAATGATTGCGGGTTTCAACATTGACGAACAGACCAGAGACTGTGGAAACGATAGTTATTTCTTTACCACAGCCTTCAGCATCTGGGGGTGGGCCTCATGGCGGCGCGTGGCCCAACGCTGGGATCCTACTTATGGTTTCATGCACGATCCTAAGAGCCGTCAGCGACTCGAGTCTATAGCCAAAGAGCGTCGTCTGCGTAGTGATATGCTTCAAATGTTTACCGACCACAGCCAAAGTGGCAAAGAGTTTTTTGAAACAATCTACTGGGCCGATATGCTGCTACATGACTCACTTGCCATTATGCCTGCGCAGAACCAGATCAGCAATATTGGACTGATGGCCGACTCAACCCATTTCTCTGCCGATTTGAAGACCACTCCTCACCGTCTGAGACGTATCTTCACCATGCAACGCCATGAACTTGTATTCCCTCTCCATCATCCTCAGAAGATGACAGAGCACAAAGACTACCTGGAACGTCTCTATAAAGCTAATGCCTGGAACCACCCGTGGATCAAAGTCCAGAATTCCATCGAGGAACTATTCCTGAATTTGCGCTATGGACGTTTCTCGCATATCCGTCAATCCATCTTCCGCCGCCTCAGGAAATGGCTCGGTACTGAGAAACACGTTTAGAGCGTTGCCCTTATAGGCGACAACAAGAAGTCTGTCAGCAAATAACCATTATACGTCAGCAGATGCAACGTCAGCACAAGCACTACAAGCCTCAGCCAACGCGACTGTACATGAGTTAACAGGTAGGCTGTAGCGATAGGCATCACAAACATATAGTGAGGTGTCATAATAAAGATCTCGTTGATGCCGAATCCCAATATCAGGTGGATAAACATGTCAAAACCAAAGCAGGAGATGCAGAGCCAGAGGAAACGGCTTCTACGTCCATACCACACCCCAAGAACGAAAAGCAGCAACATCGTTCCCTCTATCACATAACTGTAAAGCCAACGATAAGGCACAAACACAGGCCGGTGCACCAATGTGTCTTCCAGAAAATAGTCCTGATGAAACTGCAATGCCTCACCAAACATATTCTCGTACAATGTATGCCAACGCGATGTAGAGATATCCGTCCACTTCAGGAAGCCTTGATCTTCCATCGGTTTCCCCATCTTCTCTTTCTGCAGTTTCAGCACCGCTTCTCTTCGAGCCTTCTTTGCCTCATACTGCGCTCGCTCCTCAGCTGTCATCTTAGCCACTCTGGCCTCCTGAGCCTTTTCTTTCCTAACTCTCTCTTCAGCACGAGCCTTCTCTTTCGGCAGTACATACGTACGATACTCCCACTGGGCCGTACCCCACAGCAGGGCTGCAGGCAAAATGACTGCCAACAACAGATATTTCGGACGGAAAAAGTCTTTCAGGTTCACAAAGAAACCACTCAAGAACACTTTTACGCCGTTTGATAGTGTCACACCAGCTGTGATATAGAAGAAAATAGCCGACTGCCACCATGTAAACTCTCTTCCTTTGCGGATACACACACCTGAAATATAAAGCATCGTCAGCAACAGGAACATCGAGATGGTGAAATGGTCGGGCACAATCACGGAAAGCAGAATATAAGCAAAAGAAAAATGATACGCCGTCAGTAACGTGGCATCCTTCTGAGTCAGACCAATAACCTCACGGTGAATTCGGTATAGGAAGATATAAGAATAGAAAGAGCAGACTATCAATGGTAAAGCCACAATATACTGCACACAATTCACACCAAACAACCACGTCAGGCCTTCATTCAACATATACAACGGCCAGATGAGGAATGACAGCAAGGGATGACGATATACCTGATAGACCACATCCCAGTCGGTCACACCAAGATAAGTCAGCGGATCATAGCCTGAGAGATGTAATTCACGTTCGAAAGTCTTCCAATAGGCGCCAAAACCTGGCTGCATGAACAAGTCATGCATGCGGCTGATAAACAGAACATTCAGCACCAGGATTAGCATCAGAGCCGTCAAGGCCTGTAGGCGCTCCTCTGGTTTTATCTTAAACAATTTAAATGGCTTCATGACAATTCTTATCTCTTATTTCTGGCAATCACATAGATGATAACAGGCGCACCGATGAGTGGAGTCACCGCATTAAGAGGTATCACCCCACCTTCACCTGGCAGGTAACACAACAGATTACACACCAGCGCCACTACCGCCCCACAAAGCAGTGTTGCAGGCAACAACTGGCGATGATTATCAGTAGTCAATAACAGGCGGGCAATATGAGGCACTGCCAACCCGATGAATGCAACCGGACCACAGAAGGCTGTCGTGATAGCCGTCAACATACCCGTTACTATCAGCAGCCAGTTTCGCACACTCAGGATATCCACACCGAGGTTCTCGGCATAACGATCACCCAGCATCAACGCATTGAGCGGTTTGATAAGCAATAGTGCCCCAAGGAGGCCCATCAGCGTCACCGTTACGAAAATCGGCATGTTCACCATCGAAACCCCACTGAAGGACCCCATGCCCCATACCATATATGACTTCACACCCTCATCGGTAGCAAAAAAGTTTAATAACGAGATGGCAGAATTGGAGATATAACCTATCATGATGCCGATGATGAGCAACATAACATTGTTGCGCACCAACGTAGAGAAAAAGAAGATGATTACCATTACCGTCATTGCACCGATAAAAGCAGCAACCAATACTGCCACAAAACCTGAAACGCTGACAGAGCCGGCAGAAAAACTACCGCCTAACAGCAACATCACCAAAGCCACGCCCAAACCTGCACCACTGTTAATGCCAAAAACACTGGGACCAGCCAACGGATTGCGGAAAGCAGTCTGCAACATCAATCCACTCACAGCCAGTGCTCCACCAGCCAACAGCGCTGTGATAGCTTGAGGCAGTCGCGATTCCAGAATGATGTATTGCCACGAAGGTTTCACCTCATCGCCCAGCAATATGCGCAAAGTATCAGCAACAGGAATTGACACTGAACCTACAAAGATGTTCAGGGCGAAGAGCACAAAGATGACAATGCCCAACAGCAGACAATATGTTGTTCCTTTACTCACCTATTTTCTGATAATAACGCAAAGGCGGCAGATTCAGTATGTCTGGATGCAACATTTTAATGAAGTCAGTCAGCAACCAGTCCGGACGGAACGGTGCCTCTTCGTAGAACAGCGACAGCTCCACATTACAACCATACGCCTCCTTATTTCGGAAAGCCTTAAACTGATTATAACCATGATGCTCGCTCAACAGTTCACGATAAGTTATCGGATGATCACTGCTAAAGCGGAACAGCCAGACATCACACTCTCCTGCCCTTTCCAACACCGTTTCAAAAGGCAGTGACACACTGCCGCTATGCTCATCGTCTGTCCATGGATACTGGCTCTGCGCATCTTTCAGCATTTGTCCGATGGTGCTATGTCCTCCCGGAACATACCAAACCGAACCCGTCACCTTATCCAATACGACGGAACGCTGTATCTTCGAGGTCTTTGCCACTTCTTTCAGCGCTTGATAACAGCTGTCAACCACCGCAAACAAGCTGTCGGCACGCTGCTCGCACCCGAACAGCATTCCGTAAAAACGCATCCATTCAGCACGAGCCAATGGTGTTGCCTCCATATACTCCGCACATTCTATCAGCGGAATATCGATATCCTCTACTTTTCCATAACCACCGCTATTCTCAAAGGGCGACAGGAAAATAGCATCAGGATGCTGGTCTATGATTTTCTCAATGACCGGACTCATGGCATCACCACAGTCCGTGATGCGACCTTTCTCCACCTGTTCGTGGATAAAGGGAATTTTGATATATTTCAAGTCTGCCACACCAGCTATCTTGTCCTCTTCGTGCAACATCTGCAACAAAGCACAATGTACCGTTGTGAACACCACACTGCGCCTCAACGGAGTGCGGATAATGGTTCCGTGAGGCAAGTTTGCAGGCAGTTCTTTATCAGCAGGCACCATCACATATTCATGCAACACCTTATTCTCCCTCCACGGGTTCTGCAGCGTTGCAATCGTGTAACCTTCGTGGCGCACCACCGTCAGTTTTCGTGCATACTTGAAAGCAACGGTGTCACCACCGTCCTGTTGTGCAGCAGTTTGTCTGCCACAAGACGATAGCAACACCGTTGTGAGTATTATTAAAAAGAGTTTGTGCATTTATTAGAATACTACAGCTACGTCGTCGTAAGCAAAGTAAGCAGGAGTGCTCAAGCCCCATGCATTAACGCATGAACCTTCCATGTCAAACTCCACCTTCTGAACTTTACCCAGACCGGTCAGGTCAAACTTGGTCCACTCTGTTACGAACTTACCGTCCTTAGCCAGATAGAACTCAGCAACGCCAGTGGCATTACCCTGCTTGTCGTAGCCCTTAGCCACAATCTTAAACCAGTCCTCATCCTTCTTGAAAGTAGTATACGGATTGGTCATGTCGTTCAATGCATAGCTAGTGTTGATTACATACATGTGGTCAATCACGTGCTCCTCGCCATTAGCAAAATAGAGTGTTGGCAGTGGAGCGCCAGGATATGATGCATAACCATTGTGAACACAGAAGTTCTTAGAACCGTTATGACCTCCTGCAGCAGGAATTTCCAACTGCTGCGTATAGCTGGCCTTTGTGTAATCCTCGCTGACATAGTTTGAAACAGCATGTCCGCCACCCCAGTAAGCCTTGTCCATATAACCATTGCAAAGCTCATGAGCCAGGTAGGTGTTGTTCAAGTCTGCCCACTGATAGATAGTTGCTTCGTCATCCTCTGGATAGAGCAATGCACCACCATACTGAGGATTGTCAATCAGTGAAGTCCAGCTCTGCTGACCGATGTAGTTCTTACCAGCTTTCCAGTCTGAATCCTCGAAGGTCAACACACGAATCTGGCCAGTAGGAGTGCCTGGGTTGTCAACTTCAGAACAAGATGTGAATGCTGCCATGGTTACGAATGCGGCAGCGACAAAAAACAGATGTTTTTTCATAATGATAGTGTTTTAATGAATTAAATAAAAAAGTTTATTTGATAATGTATTTCTTTCCGTTCTTGATATAGAGACCTTTGCCTGGAGCCTTTATCTTCCTGCCTTGCAAGTCGTAGAACTCACCATCAGTCGTTGTCTCTTTCTTTATACATTCCACACCAGCCAGTGCATCTTTTATTCTTTGGATAGAAGTATCCAGATGCGGGTCTTCGGCACCCGTAATCTCTGTTGATGTTTCGGCAATCCATCCGCATTGCTGATTAACAGCTGTATAGACACGGATAAAGTCAACGAAATCTATCTTCACAGGAGTACGACTCACCACCTCAACGGCATTGTCGAAATCGAAACTGCATGCTGCTGTATTGCCGTTCGGCTTATTATCTACATAACCCCACGCCAGCGAATTGCGTACCCAGTATTCTTTATCATAGTCGCCCGTGTTATAACCATTTGGAGGTAACAGCGTCTGCAATCCGAAAGTCATCTGGTCGTCAGTAATCCACATGGGATAATACGGGTCTCCTCGGAAAATGGGATTCAGCGAATCAGCAATTCTGTAGAGATACCCACTTCCACCCTGATTGTCTGTCCAAAGAATATAGTTCAGTATGGTGATATATTTAGAGATTCCTCCCGTCTCACCTGTATGAGTTTCTGAAACAGGACGATGGTAAGTGATAGAATAGCCGTAAACCACTTTTCCCACGCTGTCCACATCGGCACTTCCCTTCAGCTCATACCACGTGTCGTCGGGCAAGCCATTACCGTTCTCATCCTTCGACACCATAATGATACCAGGTTCACTATTACCTTCACCACTCAGGTTACCCAATATCATCACATCAGCCTGCCCCTCCACATTGGCTATAGAGTGGTCGAGGTGAAAGGTTATAAAGCCTCCATATCCTCCCAGCGAAACCAAGCCCTTCTCGTTGTTGGCCAACATCTCCGTACACTTCTGCGCCATCGTAGCAGGCGTATCACCTGCTTCATAGGTTGGCATCAAGTTCACATACTGTCCTGGCGCTGGCACATACTCATCCACTAC